>JACCDQ010947888.1_pt1 | contig 16715 bp, 17 predicted proteins | sample 7446031 | NCBI WGS metagenome assembly JACCDQ01 (sample SAMN15323442, study PRJNA562643) | freshwater metagenome | isolation source: river surface water | place: USA:Blue River Watershed | collected 2017-08-17
CCTGGCTGCAGGTGGCACGCAGGCTGAAATCGGGCTGCACCTCGGCCACGGCCACCTTGACCGGGCCATCTCCAAATATTTGCAGGATCAGCGCACCGTTGAACTTGATGTTGCCCTGCATCAGCACACCGGCCGCGGCCATCTCGCCCAGCAGCTGGCGCACCGGTTTCGGGTAAGCCCCGGTGGCCGAATTGGCAGCACGGCGGGCCAAGATATCCTGCCAGGCGTCGGTCAGGCGAACGAGCATGCCGCGCACCGGCATGCCCTCGAAGATAAATTTGTGCAGTTCAGACAATGGAGGGGTCGCCCACAGAGGGCGCCTTTCGTTTCAGGGATGTTCAGGAAATCTTCTTCAGACCCGCCTTGTAACGGTGAGCGTTCTCGATGTAGCGCTTGGCGCTCTCGCGCAAGCCCTGAATCTGCTCGGGCGTGAGCTGGCGCACCACCTTGGCGGGGGTCCCCATGATCATCGAGCCGTCTGGGAATTCCTTGCCTTCGGTCACCAGCGAGCCGGCCCCCACCAGGCAGTTCTTGCCGATTTTCGCACCGTTGAGCACCACAGCCCCGATGCCAATCAGGGACTCGTCGCCGATGGTGCAGCCGTGCAGCATGACCATGTGGCCCACCGTCACATTCTTGCCAATGCTCAGGGGCTGCCCATAGTCGGCGTGCAGCACACTGCCATCCTGGATGTTGGTGCCTTCACCAATGTGGATGTGTTCGGTGTCGCCCCGCACCGTCGAACCGAACCAGACACTGGCATGCGCCCCCAGGGTCACCCCCCCCATAACCTGAGCGCTGTCGGCCACCCAGGCAGAAGGGTCGATTTGGGGAATGCGGTCGTCGAGCTGGTGCACGGCCATGAGAGTCTCCGAAACAGGTGTTGTGAATACCTACAATTTTAGGGATGAACTTGAGAACCCGCGCGTTGCAGGCCTTGCAGGAGGTCCAGCCAGAAGCCAAATGCCAGGCGGTCCAGACCCTCTGGGCTCACAGCGCTGAATGGACATGGGGTCCCAGCCCGCTTGAACCCGGCGCTTTGCCCGGTCGCCCGGCCCTGCCCCGACTGATTCCCCCTGGCGATGTGCCCACCCGTAGCCCCTTCACCCCCGAAGGGCGTGCCGCATTGGTGCATGCCATCTGCCACATCGAGTTCAATGCGATCAACCTGGCGCTCGATGCCGTCTGGCGCTTTGACGGCATGCCCGAAGACTTCTACCGCGACTGGATGCGGGTGGCCCATGAAGAATCGCAGCACTTCGAGTTGCTGCATCACCAACTCCAGCAAATGGGCCACCGGTACGGGGACTTTGACGCCCACGATGGCTTGTGGGAGATGTGTGAAAAAACCAAGGATGACATCACGGCCCGCATGGCGTTGGTGCCGCGAACGCTGGAAGCGCGCGGTCTGGACGCCACGCCGCTGATCCAGGCACGCCTTCGCAAAGTGGGCACGCCCGATGCGCTGCGGATCGTGGAGGGTCTGGATGTGATCTTGCGCGAAGAAATCGGCCATGTGGCGATCGGCAACCGATGGTACCGCTGGCTGTGCGAACGCCAGGGGCTGGCACCGGTGGCGCACTACCGGCATCTGGTGCGGCACCACAGCGCGCCCCGCCTGCGGCCCCCCTTCAACACCGAGGCACGTCAGGCCGCAGGGTTCACCGCTGAGGAGATCGCCTGGCTGGCCGGAGATGGCATCAACGCCTAGGCTCGCTCATCCGCGCGGATGGTGCTGCGCGTGCAAGGTCTTGAGGCGCTCGCGCGCCACATGGGTGTAGATGGTGGTGGTTGAAATATCGGCATGGCCCAGCAGCATCTGCACCGCACGCAAATCTGCCCCATGGTTGAGCAAGTGCGTGGCAAACGCATGGCGCAGGGTATGCGGGGACAGCGGTGCGGTGATGCCCGCCTGCACGGCGTAGCGCTTGACCAGGTTCCAAAACATGATGCGGCTCATGCCGGTTCCGGGTTTGGGACCGGCGGAAGTCACGAACAATGCATCGCTCTGCCGCCCCCCCAGCAAGGCCTGGCGACTTTCCTGCAAATAACGCGTGAGCCACAAACCGGCCTCCTGCCCGAAAGGGACCAGCCGCTCCTTGCTGCCCTTGCCCAGGACACGCAGCACGGACTCATTCAATGACACATGCAGGGTTTTGAGTTCCACCAGTTCGCTCACCCGCAGCCCACTGGCATACATCAGCTCCAGCATGGTGCGGTCTCGCAGGCCCAGTAGATCGGCCACATCGGGGGCCTGGAGCAAGGCATCGACCTGCACTTCGCTCAGCAGCTTGGGCATTCGCAGCGCTTGTTTGGCTGCGAGCAGCTTGAGTGTGGGATCGACATGGATCAGGCTTTCACGCAAGGCCCAGCGGAAAAACCGTTTGAAAACCGTGAGCCGCCGGTTGGCCGAGGTGGCCTTGCTGTGGCCATGGCGCTGGGCGAAATAGGCCTGCAGGTGGTGCTCCTGCGTCTGTGGCAAAGCCAGGCCATGCGCCAGAACCAGCCAACGCGAGAACAGGCTCAGGTCGCGTTTGTAGGCGGCCAGCGTGTTGGGCGACAGGCCATCCTCGAGCCAGAGGGCATCGGCAAAACGGTCGATGACCTCCTGGCTCGCGGAGTGCATCAGTCCAGCTTGAGCTTTTGCGTGTCCACGACCTTCTTGTACACGTCGTACTCGGCTTTGATCTGGGCCGCGAACTGCTCAGGGGTGTTGGCCACAATCAGGGAACCCGTGTCCTCGATGCGCTTGCGCACCGCAGGTTCATCCAGCGCCTTCTTCACGCCGGCGTTGACCTTGTCGACCACTTCCTTGGGCAGGCCTTTGGGACCATAGATGCCGTAGTAAGCCATGCGGTTGACCGGCTCCAGCCCGACCTCCTTGAAGGTGGGCACACTGGGCAACACCGCCAGGCGCTGGGGCGCGGCCACCACGATGGCGATCAGCTTGCCCGACTGGATGAAGGGCAAGGCCGAAGGCAGGTTGTCAAAAATGATCGGCACCTGACCTGCAACGGTGTCATTGAGGGCCGGACCCGCACCGCGGTAGGGAATGTGGGTGATGAAGACGCCTGCCAGGCCTTTCCAGAGTTCGGTCTGCAGGTGGCCAATACCGCCCGTGCCTGAAGACGAATACGAGTACTTGCCGGGGTTCTTCTTGAGCTCGGCCACAAAACCGGCGTAGTCACGGGCCGGGAAAGTCGGATGCACCGCAATCACATTGGGCGTGGCAGCCACATTGATGATCGGCGTGAAATCGGTGACGGGGTTGTAGGGAATCTTGGTGTTGATGGCCGGATTGGCTGCCGTCGTCGACACCGTGGCCATGCCCAGGCTGTAACCATCGGGAGCAGCTTTGGCCGTTTCATTGGCCCCCACCACCCCACCACCGCCAGCCTTGTTTTCGATCACCACCGATTGGCCAAGGGCTTTGCCCAGCGGATCGGCAATGGTCCGGGCCACGATGTCGGTGGTGCCGCCAGGTGCAAAAGGCACCTGCAACTTGATGACACGGTTCGGATAGGCTTGCGCCCAGACCGAACCCATGACAAAAGACATGGTGGCCAATGCCACCCAGCTGCGACGTTTCATCTGCACACTCCTGGTAAACAACGCTTTCCATCATAAGCAAAAAATGATGGATTGCCGCTGGTGGTTGCCCTCAGGTGACAGGGGCAAGAGGCGCTTACCGCTATCCTGGGCGGGTGAATTTCGCGCAACTGCTCTTTCCCGACTTTTCCCTGATTCTGCTGGGCCACCTGGTGTGCCGCTTCACGGCGCTCAACCGTTCGGTCTGGCACCACGTCGACAGCCTGGTTTACTACTTCCTGTTCCCAACCTTGCTGTTCCACTCCATCGTCAAGAGTCCGCTGGACCCTGCGGCAGCGTCGAGCCTGATTGCCGCCGGCCTGTCACTGGCGGTCAGCGCCATTGCCCTGTCTTACAGCCTGCCTTACTGGCCAGTTTTAGGGCGCCACATCGACCGGCGCGACCATGCCGCCAGCGCCCAGGTCGGTTTCCGCTTCAACTCGTTCATTGCGCTGGCCTTGGCTGAACGGATTGCTGGGCCGCAAGGCCTGCTCATGATCTCGATGCTCATTGGCTTTTGCGTACCCACCTTCAACATCGGCGCGGTCTGGCCCATGGCCAGGCACGGCAACACCCACTTTTTGCGCGAGTTGCTGCGCAACCCGCTGATCATTGCCACGGCCTCGGGCCTGGTCGCCAACTTGCTGGGTTTTCGCATGCCCGTCTGGCTCGAACCCACGGTGAGCCGCATTGGTGGCGCAGCACTGGCATTGGGCCTGCTGGCCGCTGGCGCGGGCATGCAGCTGGGTTCGCTGCGCCAGGGCAAGCTGCTGGGCGCGAGCGTGTTGCTGTGCAAGCACCTGGCCCTGCCCCTGCTGGCTTGGGTCTGGAGCCGCGCATGGCAGCTGGACCCCACTCAAACCACGGTGCTGCTCGCGTTTTCGGCCCTGCCCACCGCCTCCACCTGCTATGTGCTCGCCACACGCATGGGCTACAACGGTCCGTATGTGGCCGCTTTGGTCACACTGTCTACCTTGTCGGGGATGCTCAGCCTGCCGTTTGCGCTGGGCGTTCTGCGCTGAATCCGTCACGCCCCAGCGACCAGGCCACCTGCTCGCGCACCACCTCGTCAGGGTGATCGGCAAGGGCCTGCAAGGCCTCTTTCAGGGCTTGCACTTGCTCTGCGGGCAATGGTGGACTGCAAGCCAGGGCATTGCCAGCTGCCAGCGCCAGATTGCGGAGCCAGCGTGCATGGCCGATGCGGCGAATCGCGCTGCCTTCTGTACGGCGCAGGAATTCGGCTTCATTCCAGCGCAGCAAAGCGGCCATGTCGCCGCCCGTCAATCCCTCGCGCGGCTGCCAGTCTGGCAGTGCATGCACCTGCGCAAATTTGTTCCAGGGGCAGGCCAGCTGGCAATCGTCACAACCATAGACCCGGTTGCCCATCAGCGGGCGCAGCCCATGCGGAATCGGCCCGTCGTGCTCGATGGTCAGATAGGAAATGCAGCGCCGCGCATCCAGCTGGTAAGGCGCCACGATGGCCTGCGTCGGGCAGACCTGCAGGCAGGCGGTGCACTGACCGCAGTGCGCGCTGCCTGCCACGGTCGCTGGCAAAGCAAAGTCCACGAACAACTCGCCCAAGAAGAACATGGAGCCTGCTTCGCGCGAGAGCACCAGCGTGTGCTTGCCTCGCCAGCCCAGGCCGCTGCGGGTGGCCAGTTCGGCTTCCAGAACAGGCGCGGAATCGGTGAAAACGCGGTGACCAAACGGCCCTATTTCGGCGGCCATGCGGTCGGCCAGTTTCTGCAGGCGAGCGCGCAACACCTTGTGGTAATCCCGTCCTCGGGCATAGAGAGACACCACCGCCTCCTGCGGACGCTGCTGACGCGTCAGCTCGCGGTCCAACCAGTCCACCGGTGTGCCTTCAGGCAGGTAATCCATTCGGACCGTGATGACACTCACGGTACCTGGCACCAGCTCTGCAGGTCGCGCCCGTTTCATGCCATGGTTGGCCATGTAGGCCATGCCGCCGTGGAAACCCGCCGCCAGCCAGGCCTGCAATCCCGGCTCCGCAGCGTGGAGATCAATGCCGGTCACGCCTATTTGCGACAATCCGAGTTCATGCGCCCAGTCCTTCATGCGGGACCACAAGGCCAAAGGATCGAATTGTTCATGAGTGAGCGCCACACCCCAATTGTAGAAAGCACGCCTGCACTGTGCCTGCACTGGCCCGATGAGGTGGCCACCCAGGCCTGGGCCACTGCACTGGCCGGCCACTTGGCGACTTGGCCAGGCGGGCGCGATGCCCACATTGAGCTGCGCGGTGATCTGGGGGCGGGCAAGACCACCTTCGTCCGGCACCTGCTGCACGCCTGCGGGGTACAAGGCCGCATCAAAAGCCCAACCTACGCGGTGGTGGAGCCCCACCAGGGTGCAGCCAACGGCCAAGCCTGGCCCATCTGGCATTTCGACTTCTACCGCTTCAGCGACCCACGCGAGTGGGAAGACGCCGGTTTTCGCGACATCTTTGCCGGCCCTGGCCTCAAGCTCATGGAATGGCCCGACAAAGTGGGGGGTCAGCTGCCCCCTCCGGACTGGGTGATCGCCATCGAGGCCGACGATGAAACTTCACGGCATGTGCAGGTGCGGGCAGGCACAGCCCGCGGCGCAGAGTGGTTGGAGGCCATGCGTGCAGCCTGAACGCCGTCAGATGCTGCAGTGGGGCACCCTGGCGCTCACGCTGGGCATGCATGAACTGCTGCGCGGCGCCACCCTGGTGGCGGTGCGCGTGTGGCCAGCAGCCGAATACAGCCGCGTCACACTGGAGTCGGACGTGCCGCTCAAGGCGCGCCAAACTTTTGTGCCTTCGCCACCGCGTCTGGCGGTGGACATCGAGGGGTTGGAACTCAACCCGGCCCTGCGCGAACTGGTGGGCAAAGTCCGGGCCGACGACCCCAACATCGCTGGCGTGCGCGTGGGCCAGTACAGCCCAGGCGTGGTTCGGCTGGTGTTTGACCTGAAACAGGCCATTTCACCGCAGGTGTTCACCTTGCCACCCGTGGCCAGCTACCAACACCGGCTGGTGTTTGACCTCTACCCCAGCATCCCCCCCGACCCGCTGGAACAGCTCATCCAGGACCGCTTGGGCCAGGCCCCCACGCCAGCCCCCCTGCCCCCATCGCCAGCGGGCGATCCGCTGGGTGAGTTGATCGCTCGCCAGGGAAAGTCTGGCATCCCCTCCACCCGACGTCAGGACGTTCAGCCCCCCACTGGGCAGGTCTTCGACACCCCAGACCACCCGCCCCGGGCACAAGCCGGCACCGACCGACTGATTGTGATCGCACTGGACCCAGGGCACGGCGGCGAAGACCCCGGTGCCATCGGCCCGGGCGGTACCCGCGAAAAGGATGTGGTGCTGCGCATCGCGCACAAGCTGCGCGAACGCATCAACGCCACCAGCGTGGGCGGCAGCCCCATGCGCGCCTTCCTGACCCGTGATGCCGACTACTTCGTGCCACTGCACATGCGGGTGCAAAAAGCCCGACGCGTGCAATCGGACCTGTTCGTCAGCATCCATGCCGACGCTTTTTTCACGCCCGAAGCGCGAGGTGCCAGCGTCTTCGCCCTCAGCCAGGGGGCAGCCTCCAGCAGCGCCGCACGCTGGATGGCACAAAAAGAAAACAAAGCCGACCTGATCGGTGGTCTGAACCTGGGCAGCCAGGACGCACAGGTGCGGCACGCCCTGCTGGACATGAGCACCACCGCCCAAATCAAGGACAGTCTCAACCTGGGCCATGCGGTGCTGCGAGAAATTGGCCATGTGGGTCGCCTGCACAAGCCACGTGTCGAACAGGCCGGCTTTGCCGTGCTCAAGGCCCCTGACATCCCCAGCGTGCTGGTCGAGACCGCCTTCATCAGCAACCCTGAAGAAGAAGAAAAACTGCGCAGCGAACGCTACCAAGACCAGCTGGTGGAAGCACTGATGCGCGGCATCGTGCAGTATTTTTCGCGCAACCCACCTCTGGCGCGCAACCGCAGCACCTGAAACAGCCGTTCAGGTTCCCGAGCGGTGTGCCCGCCAGGCGCCCAAGAGGGCGATCAGGCCGGGCACCAAAATCAAGGCCCAAATGATCTTGGACAGGTGTGTCTGCACAAAAGGCAAGTTGCCGAAGAAATAACCGGCCAGCAAGAGCCCCACCACCCACAGGGCACCACCGACGACGTTGTAGACGGTGAATTTGTGGCGCGTCATGGCCGCCACCCCAGCCACAAAGGGCACAAAGGTCCGGATGAAGGGCATGAAGCGCGCCAGCACGATGGTGATGCCACCGTATTTCTCGTAGAAGGCATGGGCCTGGTCAAACGCCTGACGGTTGAAAAACCGCGAATTTTCCCAGCGGAACACCTTGGGGCCGAAGTAGCGCCCGATCGTGTAATTGGTCTGGTCCCCAGCAATGGCCGCCAGCAACAGCAAACCCATGGCCAGTGTCAGGCTCATGAGTTCGGCACCACACAGGGCACCGACGATGAACAGCAAGGAGTCGCCAGGCAAAAATGGCATCACCACCAGCCCCGTCTCGACAAACACAATCAGGAACAACAAGGCATAGACCCAGGCACCGTGCTCGCCCACAAAAGCCTGCAGGTAGCGGTCCACATGGAGAATGAAATCGACGAGTTGCAAGAGGATGTCCATGCGCCGATTATCCCCGGCCCCACCCCCTAAAATGGCCAGGTGACTGCCCCAAACACCCCTTCCCGTCGTCCAATCCGCGAACTCCCCGACGAATTGATCAGCCAGATCGCTGCTGGCGAGGTGGTCGAACGCCCCGCGTCCGTGGTGCGCGAGCTGGTGGACAACGCGCTGGATGCCGGCTCGCAGAACATCACGCTGCGCCTGCTGGGCGGGGGCACCCGTCTGATTGCGGTGGAAGACGATGGCGGCGGCATTGCGCCCGACGAGTTGGCCACCGCCCTCAAGCGCCACGCGACCAGCAAAATCGGCAACCTGGGAGACCTCGAATCCGTCATGACCATGGGTTTCCGTGGCGAGGCGCTGGCCGCCATCAACTCGGTGTCCGAGCTGACCTTGCTCTCGCGCATGGACGGGCAGTCCAGCGCCTTCGCGCTCGATGGTCGCACCGGTGAGGTTCGTCCGGCACCCCGCGCTGTGGGCACCACCGTGGAAGTGAAGGAATTGTTCTTCTCCACCCCTGCCCGCCGCAAATTCCTCAAAAGCGACAGCACCGAGCTGGCGCACTGCATCGAGGCGGTCCGCCGCCACGCCCTGGCGCGCCCAGACGTGAGCTTTGCCATCTGGCACGAAGGCAAGCTGGTCGAACAATGGCGCGTGCACCCCGGCCCAGCAGGTCTGGAACAGCGCCTGGCCGATGTGTTGGGCAATGAATTCGTGGCGCAGTCGATTGCGGTGGACTTTCACATCGGTCCGATGCACATCTTGGGCCGTGCCGGGACACCCGATGCAGCCCGCTCACGGCCGGACCACCAGTTTGCCTATGTCAATGGCCGTTTCGTGCGCGACAAGGTGGTCATGCACGGCGCGCGCAGCGCCTACGAGGACGTGCTGCACGGGCAAAAGCAGCCCGCTTATGCCCTCTTCATTCAGATGGACCCCACGCTGGTGGATGTGAACGTGCACCCGACCAAAATTGAGGTCCGGTTTCGCGACAGTCGTCAGGTACACCAAGCGGTGCGCCACGCGATCGAGCAGGCACTCGCTGCGCCGCGCTCCCAGTCCCTGGGTGAGGTTTCTGCCGATGCATTGACGCTGCAACCCACTCCCTCCAAGGCCCTGCCGGAGTCGGCCAGCTGGCGCCAAGGGAGCATCGGACTGACTTCACGGGCTGAGCCTCTTTCTTTTGAGCGTCCACGCATCGATGCACAGCGCGCCATGGAGGACCTCAAGGCTTTGTGGGAACCCTCGCCTTCGCGCACAGAGGCTCTGCCCCTCACGAAGAACGCCTCAGCGCTGCAGGCGCCCCCCTCTGCGACAGAAACGCTTTCGCAAGTGGTGGTTCGGTCCTCCACCAATGCCCATGAAGCACAGGCCTGGCCACTGGGTCGCGCCATCGCACAGCTGCACGGCGTCTACATCCTCGCCGAAAACGCGCAGGGCCTGGTGGTGGTGGACATGCATGCCGCGCACGAGCGCATCGTGTACGAAAAACTCAAGCAGCAATTGGGGCCCGATGCCGGTGGTATCGCCAGCCAGCCCCTGTTGATCCCCGCCAGCTTTGCCGCCACACCCACTGAAGTCGCAACCGCAGAAAACTGCGCCGACGCGCTTTCGCAGCTTGGCCTGGAAATCTCCGCCCTTTCGGCCAAGACTCTGGCCGTGCGCGCCGTGCCCACCAGCCTGGCGCAGGGCGATGCGGTCGAGCTGGCGCGCAGTGTGCTGGCCGAGCTCAGCCAGCACGACGCCACCACCGTGGTGCAACGGGCGCAAAACGAAATCCTGGCCACCATGGCCTGCCACGGAGCAGTGCGGGCCAACCGCCAACTCACGCTGACCGAGATGAACGCCCTTCTGCGCCAGATGGAAGAGACTGAGCGGTCCGACCAGTGCAACCACGGTCGTCCCACCTGGCGCCAACTGACGATGCGGGATTTGGACGCCCTCTTTCTGCGGGGCCGCTGATGTCGGCCCAGCTCGTCGTGGTCATTCTGGCGCTATTGTTCGGCCTGCAAGCTGTCACCACCGACCTGTACCTGCCAGCGCTGCCCGCCATCCGCGAGGTCTTCGATGCCAGCATGGGCGATGTCCAGCTCACGCTGACCGCCTTGCTGCTGGCTTTCGGCATTTCACAACTGGGCTGGGGACCGCTGTCCGACCGTTTTGGCCGACGCCCGATTTTGATCGGCGGCATGCTGGCCTATGTGACAGCCTCTGTGGCCTGCAGCTTTGCACCCAGCATGGGCTGGTTGATTGGCGGTCGGGCCCTACAGGGCGTGGCCATGGGCGCGGCCGTGATGGCTGCACGTGCCATCGTGCGCGACCTCTACCAGCCCGTACAAGGCGCTACCGTCATGTCCAAGGCCTTGACCGGGCTGGGCGTGATTGCTTGCACCTGCGCTCCAGTGGGTGGCTTGCTGAGTGACACCGTTGGCTGGCGCTTCACGATGCTGGCCGTCACCACCTTCGGTCTGGTCACACTGGCCATGCTGGTCTGGCGCTTTGAAGAGACCCTGACCCATCCCAACCCCAAGGCCCTGCACCTGGGACCGTTGCTGCGTGCCAACCTGGACATCCTGCGCCACCCCAGCTTTCGTGCCTGGTGCGCCCTGTCATCGGGCTCTTACCTGGGGCTGTTCACCTTTCTGGCCAGTTCGTCCTTTGTGTTCACAGGCAGCCTGGGCTACAGCAAAACCGCCTATGGCCTGTTCATGCTGACCATGTCGCTGTCTTACATCGTCGGCACCTTCTGGTGCCGCTGGATGTTGCGCCGCACCAGTGTGCACCGCACCGTCGGTGTGGCCGCGGTGCTGACCCTGAGCGCCGGTGTGTTGATGGCCGTGCTGGCCCATGCTGGTCACAACCAGGACTGGTACGGTGCTTGGGCCGTCATGTTGCCGATCTACCTGTTCATGTTCGGCCATGGCGTGCACCAGCCCTGCGGCCAAAGCGGCGCTGTGGCGCCTTTTCCACAACGGGCCGGCACGGCATCGGCACTCAATGGCTTCTTGATGATGCTGGGCGCCTTTTTCATGGGCGGCTGGCTGGGTCAGCACATGGACGAACCGGTGTTCGCGTTGGCACACGGCATGTTGTTGTGGTGCTGTTTCATTGCCCTGGTGGCCTGGACGGCAGTGCAACGCCATGGCCGTCCTGTGGAAGTCACCCAAAGCGCATGAACGTGGAAGCGATCGCGCTCGTCGGCCCCACCGCCAGTGGCAAAACCGCTGCAGCGCTGGCCTTGGCTGAGGCACTCCAAAAGCAGGGAGGCGCCGAGATCATCAGCGTTGACTCGGCCCTGGTCTACCGGGGCATGGACATCGGCACCGCCAAACCCAGCCGTGAAGAACTGGCCCAGGTGCCACACCACCTCATCGACATCATGGATCCTTCGCAGAGCTACAGCGCTGCGGAATTCGCCAAGGACGCGACACAGTGCATCGGTGAGATTCGTTCGCGAGGCAAGACACCGCTGCTGGTGGGCGGCACCATGCTCTACCTCAAAGCCCTGCTCGAAGGCCTGAACGACATGCCGGCCGCCGACCTTCAGGTGCGCGAACACATCCAGCAGCGTGCGCAAACCCTGGGCTGGCCAGCCTTGCATGCCGAACTGATGCAGGTGGACCCCAGCACCGCCGCGCGGCTGGCACCGGGCGACAGCCAGCGCATTGGCCGTGCACTCGAAGTCTGGACATCGACCGGACGGGCACTGTCGAGCTTTCACCAGACGCCCAAGGCAAGCACTCCTGCACTGAACATTCCAGTCATCAGCCTGGAACCGGCCAACCGGGCCTGGCTGCACGAACGCATTGCGTTGCGCTTTGACCAGATGATGGCGCAAGGCTTTCTCTCGGAAGTACAGACCCTGCGCGCGCGTGGCGACCTCACGCCTGATTTGCCCTCAATCCGTTGCGTGGGCTACCGACAAGCCTGGCAGGGTCTGGATGAAGGCTGGAGCGAAGCCACAATCCGCGAGCGCAGCATCTTTGCCACCCGACAGCTGGCCAAGCGCCAACTCACCTGGCTGCGCGGTATGGCAAATCGCGTGGTGGTGGCGGCCGATGCTGCGGACGCCACGGCGCAGGTCATTCAGGTCGTGAACGCCTGGCAGCCTTGAGCTGCGAATGCTGCGCTTTGCCCGCCAGGCGCCGCTGCACAGAGGCCCGGGTGGGGCGTGTGGCTTTTCGGGCCTTGGGAGGACGCACAAAGCGCTCCAGCAATTCATACAGCCGCGCCCAGGCGTCTTGTCGATTCGCTTCCTGCGTTCGGTAGCGTTGGGCCTTGAGGATGAGGACCCCGTCCGCCGTGAGCTGATTGCCTGGCGCATGCAGCCAGCGCTGTCGGACATCTTCTGGCAGGCTGGCACGGGCCACATCAAAGCGCAGCTGGATGGCGCTGGAAACCTTGTTGACGTTCTGCCCGCCCGGACCCTGCGCACGGATGGCAGAGAGTTCGACTTCGGATTCAGGGATGTGCGGCCGGGTCATGCGTGCGTTCTCGAGAAGAGGCTCACGCCCACAGGGTTGGCTATTGCAGGGGCTCTTTGAGGCCTACGGGCAGCGGCAAGGGCAAAATGTCGATGCCTTCATCGAGCAGGGCTTCAGTCTCCTCGCGGCTGGCCTGACCGCGGATGTTGCGGTTTTCGGTTTCGCCGTAGTGGATCTTGCGGGCTTCTTCGGCGAACTTGCCACCCACATCTTCGGTGTTGGCCATGACATGGCGCACCATCTTCATCCAAGCGGCCTGCAAGTGCTGAGGGGTCATCTGGGCCACGTCCTGAACCGCCGACGTCTCAGTCGGCACCGTGTCTTGGGTGGGTGCCTCGTGGCCCAGGTTCAGGCGCGGTGCCGAGGGCAGCTTGGTGACCTCGGCGTCGTTGCAGACCGGACAAGTCACCAACCCTCGCCCGCGCTGAGACTCGTAGTCTTCGTGCGAAGCAAACCACCCTTCAAAAGCATGGCCGTGGCTGCACTGGAGGTTGAGGACTTTCATGGCGGCAATATAGGATCGAGTGTCTGCCAGTTCAAGGACCAGGCACCCGAAAGCACATTCTGCACCCAGACCATGCAGCTGAGTGTTTTCGCGTCGGTCACCTGACCATCTCGGCACCAGGCCAACAGCTCCTGAGGCGTGGCGGTGAAGACATCCAGGAATTCCCCTTCATCAAGCCGCCGCTCGCCCAGCGAAAGCGCACGGGCAAAATAGATGTGGATCACCTCGGTTGAATAGGCAATGGCCAGGTGCATCTGCCCTGCCTTGGCCCATTCGCGGGCCTGGTAGCCGGTTTCTTCAAGCAATTCGCGTCGACCACACACCAGCGGGTCCTCGTTCGCATTGAGTTTGCCTGCAGGCAATTCGACCATGACCTGCCCCACCGGGTAGCGGTACTGGCGCTCGAGCACGATGCGCACCTGGCCATCCGGGCCTTCAAGCAAGGGGATCACCACCACGGCCCCCGGATGTTTGACGTATTCGCGCGTGGCTTGTCCACCATCGGGCAGACGCACCGTGTCTCGAAACGCGTGCAGGAAGTGCCCCTTGAACAGCTCCTGCTGCGCAATGCCTTGCTCGATCAGGTGTTCGTCAGACATCAGGTGCCTTGCGGGCGCAGAGAAAGCACGCCGGCTCAATCGCGGTGCTGCACGAGGTAGCGGAACACAAACCCAGGAAACGCCAGGGTGATGAACATGGCCCCGGTAACAGCGTAGAACTCCCAACCCTGAGGCGCGATCTGGCCTGCGCTGTGTTCAAGTGCCAGACCGATGCCGCCCACCACGAAGTACAGCAACACCAGCTCCAGCAGGCGCCAGGCCAACGACTTGGGCTGGCGAATCGGACCCATGACCAACAGGCGCTGGTTCAGGAACGGCAAATTGGCGGCCAGCAAGGCCAGCAGGATGAGGCCGCCAATCTGCAGGGTTTGTGACATGGGGGTTTACAGAGCCAGCATGCTCTTGACGGCCTGCGCACACAAGGCCATCAGAGCGCCAGGCACAATGCCCAGCACCAGCACCAGCAGACCATTGACCGACAGCACCACACGCACGTCAGAAGGTGCCGACACAGTGGTGGCCGTGACCGGTTCGTCAAAGTACATGACCTTGACCACGCGCAGGTAGTAGAAGGCACCGATCAGGGACATGAGCACGGCATAGATGGCCAGACCGATGTAGAAGCCTTGACCCGATGCGATCAGCGACTGCAGCACAGCCAGCTTGGCGTAGAACCCCACCATGGGGGGGATACCGGCCAGCGAGAACAGACAAATCGCCATCACACCTGCGTAGAGCGGGCTGCGCTGGTTCAGACCGGCCAGGTCGGCGATCTCTTCGCTCTCGAAACCCTGACGAGCCAGCAGCATGATGATGCCGAAGCTGGCCAGCGTGGTCAGCACGTAGCCGATGATGTAGAACATGGCCGAGCTGTAGGCATTGGCCGCCAGCGTGGTTTGTCCGTTGACGACACCGGCGACAAAACCCAGCAAGACAAAGCCCATCTGGGCAATGGTGGAGAAGGCCAGCATGCGCTTGAGGTTGGTCTGTGCAATGGCCGCCAGGTTGCCAATGAGCAACGAAGCGATGGCCAGGAAAGACAGCATCTGCTGCCAGTCAATGGCCAAAGGCATCAGGCCTTCGACCAGCAGGCGCACCATGATGGCAAAGGCCGCCAGCTTGGGCGCGCCGCCGATCAGCAGCGTGGCCGCGGTAGGGGCACCTTGGTACACATCGGGAATCCACATGTGGAAAGGCACGGCACCGATCTTGAAAGCCAGACCGGCCACGACGAAGACCAGGCCAAACACCAACACTTGGTGTTTGATCTGCCCTGAGGCGATGGCCTGCAAGACTTCGTCGAGCTGCAGACTGCCCGTGGCACCGTACAGCATCGACATGCCATACAACAGAAAACCAGAAGCCATGGCACCGAGCACGAAATACTTCATGGCCGCCTCTGTGGCCTGGGCATGGTCACGGCGCAGCGCTACCAGGGCATAGCTCGACAGGGTCAGCAGCTCCAGGCCCAAGTAGATCACCAGGAAATTTTGGCCGGAGATCATGAAGCTCATGCCCAGCAGTGCCAAAAGGCTCAGGCTGAACAACTCACCACCACGCAACATGTCGCGGTCGGCAGCGTAAGGACGCGCGTAAACCAGCGTGACCAGCACCGCAATCGCGGCAAAACACTTGAGCCAGTGGCCCAAGGGATCGCTGACCACCAAGTGGCCCCAGCCATACAGCGTCTGGTCGGCCAAAGCGTAAGAGGCATTGAGCCAAGCCACACCCGCGAGCGTGAGCAGGCTGAGGACATAGGTCGCGGTGCGGCGCGGCGACGTGACCGTGAGGTCGACCAACGCGATCACGCAGGCCATGACCAGCAACACGATTTCAGGATAGATCGTCATCCAGCTGGTGGGGTCCATCATGTCGTTACTTTCTGTTCTTCAATGTGTTACTGGGGCAGCTTGGACAGCGCCACGTGCTTGAGCAGCTCGGCCACGGAAACGTCCATCACATCGGTGAACGGCTTCGGGAACAAACCCATGTAGAGCACCGCTGCAGCCAGCAGGCCCAGCATCAGGAATTCGCGGCCATTGATGTCGGTCAGTTCGCGCACATGGTCGTTGCCCACCGGGCCCAAATACACGCGCTTGAACATCCACAGGGTGTAGGCCGCACCAAAAATCAGGGCCGTGGCTGCCAGGGCGCCAATCCAAAAGTTGAACTTCACAGCGCCCAAGATCACCATCCACTCGCCCACAAAACCGGCTGTGCCCGGCAAGCCGCAATTGGCCATGGCGAACAACAGTGCAAAGGCCGCGAACTTGGGCATGGTGTTGACCACGCCGCCGTAGCTGGCAATTTCACGCGAATGCACGCGGTCGTACAGCACGCCGATCGACAAGAACATGGCGCCAGAGACGAAACCGTGCGCGATCATCTGGACCAGACCACCGGACACGCCCAACGGGTTGAAGATGAAAAAGCCCAGGGTCACGAAGCCCATGTGGGCCACCGAAGAGTAAGCCACCAGCTTTTTCATGTCCTGCTGGACCATGGCCACCAGCCCCACATAGACCACAGCCACCAGGGACAGGACGATCATCAGGGTGCCCCACTCCCGTGCGGCATCAGGGGCAATCGGCATGGAGAAACGCAGGAAACCATAGGCACCGAGTTTCAGCATGATGGCGGCCAGCACAGCAGAACCGCCCGTGGGCGCTTCGACGTGCACATCGGGCAGCCAGGTGTGCACCGGCCACATCGGCACCTTGACCGCAAAAGCAGCGAAGAAAGCGAAGAACAGCAGCGTTTGCACGTTGCCTGCCAGCGGCAGTTTGTGCCAAGCCAGGATGTCGAAACTGCCGTTGGACGCGGTGTAGAGGTAGACCAGGGCGATCAGCGTCAGCAGCGAGCCCATCAGGGTGTAAAGGAAAAACTTGAAGGCCGCATAGACCTTGTTCGGGCCGCCCCAGATGCCGATGATCAGGTACATC
>JACCDQ011188744.1_pt1 | contig 16714 bp, 18 predicted proteins | sample 7446031 | NCBI WGS metagenome assembly JACCDQ01 (sample SAMN15323442, study PRJNA562643) | freshwater metagenome | isolation source: river surface water | place: USA:Blue River Watershed | collected 2017-08-17
GAAGAACCAGAAGACCCTGAGAAAGATTTAAACAGATTATGGAGATATAAATTATGGCGGTAGATAAGATGAAAATATCCCAAAGGGGTATTGACTTTATTAAAAGTAAAGAGAAATTTGAACCAAAACAATATCCTGATGCCGGAGGGGAACCAACAATTGGTTATGGTCATCTTATACTTGAAGGAGAAAAATTCCCGAGTGAAATTACCAAAGAAAAAGCTGAAAAACTTTTAGCTCTAGATATCAATGATGCAGAAAGGATTATCAATAGATATGTAAAAGTTGATCTTACCCAAGGGCAGTATGATTCATTAGTAAGTTTAGTGTTTAATTGGGGTGGTAGTAAGTTTATTAAAAGTAAAGGTTTGAAAAAGCTAAACAATAGTGATTATGATGGTGCAGCAAAAGAATTTGAACAGGTTATAAGAGTTAAAGGAAAAATATTAGATGGTTTAGTTACCAGGCGAAAAGAAGAAAAAGAGATGTGGAATGAAACTGTATCAAATATAGAACTAACTACTGGTACAAATAATAAAGCATTTGGCATTAATTATACTTATAAAGACAAAACATTAGTAAAACAAGATCATTTTCAATTAAAAGTAAATGAACCAAGAACACTTTTAACAACAGAAGAAGTAATTAATAATATTGCAGACCTTCATCAAGACGTTGCAAAGGAAAAAGAAAAACGTGACTTAAAAATCTTCTTAATAGTAGCTGGTATAATTATTGTAATTTTAAGCTTCATTCTATATAGCACTGTTTCAGCTAAGCCTTTGGAAGGAGAATATTCAACGTGTTTTACTCCACCAGAGCAATGCGGTGATTTAATAGTTGATCATATTAAATCAGCGAAAAGTACAATCTTTGTACAAGCCTATGGGTTCACTTCAAAGAAAATTATTGAAGCATTAATAGAAGCACAGAAACGGGGTGTAGAGATAGAACTTATCCTTGATCGTAGCAACCTGGGTAAAGCACATGAAAATAAGCTAAAAATGCTATCTGAAACAGGAATTACAATATATAAAGACAAAGCCCCTGGTATAGCTCATAATAAAGTAATGATTATTGATTATACCACTGTCATTACTGGTAGCTTTAATTTTACCAAAAATGCAGATACCATGAATGCTGAAAATATTATTATAATTAAAAACAAGGAAGTAGCTAAAGATTACTTAAAAAATTGGAATGATCGAGATAAGGAGCTAATAAAATGATTACATGTATTTTAGAAAACATTCTCCTTATTACATTTGGATTAACAATTTATTGGGCACTGCGGATAAAATGAGCGCATTTATTTTAAGTTATATGGACAAAATATCTTTTATTATTTTTGGGTTGTACGGGATATTTGCTATTTACCTATTAAAAAGAAATAGCAAATTAGCTGAAACTAACCAGGATTTAAAACAAGAAATTAGTGACACACAAAAAGCTTTAACTATTCAAAATAAGGTAATTGATGCTACGTCAGATACTAAGCCTGCTGATTTTACTGGTTTTATTGACAGGATGCGCCAGAACAAATTATAGACTAATCAAAATAACTCTTCCAGAAATGCCAGTAGCTGGTTCAAAAGTAGCCGATGAGCTAGAAAAAGTTTGTAATGAACAAAAATGTCATTATTTATTAGATTATTTCAATAGATTGTATATATTTAGAGTACAATATTTGATCTATAGAGAGGAATTGGCTAAATGACTGACTTTATAAAAACCATAATTATGCATATATTGGTAACTATAATTTCAAGCTACATAATAATTCATTTTATTGAAAAACATTCTGTCCATCCTGAACATGGTAATTACAAAAAAATAAGTTTTGACGGCATTCCATGTAATCCTTGGGACTCTTGTTAATGAAAACAAAAAAGAAAGTAGTTAAAACCGAATCAGTTGAGATTATAATAAATAGTTCCAGTCCTTTATTAGGAAATCTAAATGAACAAACTACCGCTATCAAATCCACACAAACTGACTCTTTTGAATCCGTTTCTATCGGGAACAATACAACAGATGAAGACATTGCAACATCATTTGGAAAGCCAGATGATAATTCACAGCATGATAGCATTACAAAAATCCATGGTAAACCTGAAAAAGTAATTGGGCAAAAAGCTAAAATAGAATTAGTGCAAAAGCTATTGCCTAGTACACTCATTGCTACTGGCACCGGTCTTGCTATGATGCCTATTTTTAATCATCTGGTAAAGAACTCTGAACTCTTTGGGATTGATATCCATAGCAATGAGCAGCTGTTCGCAACATCAACAGCTAATACGTTTATAATAGCTTCTTTTTCTTCTTTCAGTACTATGTATCATTTTATTGAAAAGTACCAAAAACAGATGGTACCAGAATCAAAACATATAGCTCTTATCTTTGGTAAAATAGGCGCATCTTGCTCTATAGTGCTTCCATTAGGTTTACTTTGGGGAATAGAATTACAAAATCAAAAATTTGCAGGTTCCAATGGATTTGATGAATTTCTAGCTTGGGCTACATTTACCACCACACCATTAATTATAGATCGTATTGTTGAATCTGTACAAACTGTCAATAATATCTATGAAAATAACAAAGAAATTGAATTAAATAGCGTCGGCAGTAAATTGATTGTTTATGGTCTTGCTGGATTATCTGTTATAGGCAGAGCCCTGGCATATACAGAAGCAGCACAAACCTTAGGACTTGCTATGGGCATGCATCCTGAATTTGCTCTTGCTACTGGTATAATTGCAGGTGGCATATTAGGTTCTGGTGGAATAACTTTATTTGAATATAATGCGATAAAATCTTTATTTGCAGAGCAAACAGAACCAATGAATATTAAAAAAGCTCTATGTGGAGCAATATCAACTATTGAGGGAGCTTGGTTTACTTTACCGGTAATTTCATTAGGCTTACAATTTGCAGATAACTGGAATCCATTATTAAAAGGTGTATTATTTACTCCTCTATTTGTTTCACATACAGTCTTAGAAGCTACCAAGTTATATAATAATATAATGATGAGTTATGATACTGTGATAGATGGAATAGATGCTTTAGGATGTTGTGATTCTAATACAGATGTTTCTTAATATAGTATTGACTATATTAATTTAATATGATATTATACTAATATTAAATTAATAGTGAGTTATATTATGGATAAAAAGAAAAAACCCTACAAATATGCTAGTAATGAATATGAACCTAATAAGTTGGAATTATGGATAGAGCATTTAAAAGCTCCACATATTGTAAAAAATATTCTTATTACGCTTTATTGTATATTTTTATTGCCCCCTCTAGAAATCTATAATGGCATTAAATCATTTATATTTTGGACATATGTCATACTAGCACCATTTATAATTATATGGTGGATTTTTACTATGGTTGGCCATATACTTGGTCATCATTGATAATTAGTCCAATTTAATGAAATTTATAAATAAACTCTTTAATTTTGGTTATACTTTAGCTATAGTTGTGTGTTTGATAAAATTATCTTATGTAGAAACAGGTACTTTAGAAAAAATTATCGAATTAATTTTAGCAATAGTAACAGTCATAAAAGCTATAAATTTTGAAGCTTCAGACAATACAGAAATTGAACATACAAATAACGAGAATGACTAAATGGATTTTAAAGATATTTTAGAAAGATTACTACATCTTTTCAGACAAAAGGGTTTGATCTAATTTTTATATACATATTTATTATTAAAAGAAAACCTACTATAAAAGAACTATCCACAACAATAATGTTTATTTTGTTTTATTTTGTTTTGACTGAGACGAAAAGTCAAACAAGTCAATTAATGAATTTTTTCTCTCCTCTTCAATCCATTTATCCGTATTTATTTTAGATTTTTCAGCCGCTTTCTTACGTTCTTCTGCTCGTAATTCATTTTGCTTTTTACGTTCTTCTGAAGTAAGTATTGGTTTATCTAGGTTTCTTTCAAACTCTCTTGATAAATCTATAACTGAAGACCCTGTTATGGTTTTAACTTGTTTTTCAAATCTAATTAATGCACTTTTATCTTTTAAAACTGCTGCCTTATATGCATTATCAAGGAATTTTTGATTAGTAACTAAATTAGTCAACATTGCTGTACCAAGGATAGTATTCACTGTCCCTATTGGACTATAAAGCATACCTCCAAGAAAACCAGTTATTGCCGCCACATTTGCTGTCCCAGATGGGTTTGGTATATTTCTATTTTTTATTGTAATAGCTTTGGCAACTTCTCCTATCTTATCAATCTTATCTAAGGTCTTTTCTGCTTCTGATCCAGTTTTACCGATCAATCTTTTAATCTCAATACGTGTTTTGGGATCATGAATTATTTTAGATAAATTGCCATATTTTAAAGTCTCTGTAGCAAAATCCGTAGTTTTACCAGTTAAAATGCGTTCTAAAGCTTCTCTCGTCTTTACTTGACCAAATAACGTATCTGCTTTCTTATAAAAATTATACCATTCCTGAGCGTCTGGACTACTTTTTCCATATGCTTTGATATCTTCATTTATTGCTCTTTGAACTCCTTTTAATAGATTCCTATAACCTTCCGTTTTATCCCAGGTAATTTGGTTATTTAAAGCTTTCTTAGTAGCTATAAGTTTATTAATAGGAGCAGATTCAACATCAGCACCCATATTCTTTTTTATTGTATCTAAAATATTTACAACTTCTTTCTCATCAACAGAAGTAAAATAACCTTCGCCGACCTTTTTATCTATTTCATTGATTCTATTTACAAAATTAGTTGGCTTTATAACACCGTTTTCAGGTATAGCTGTTTCAGCCTTGAAATATAATTTTGATATTCTATCTTCTACCCCAGCTAACTCTGCTTTGGGTATAACCTTATCATAAACCTTTTCTAACTCTTCAGTTATTTTGGTTCCAACCGCATTATATTTACCACCTAAATAATCCCCTCCAATAGGTGTTTTACCTACAAACTGCTCAGCTAAATCTAAAGCTTTTGATCTAGATGCTGTTGCCGCTGGTAATTCTATATTTAATTCCTTTGCGGCTTCATAAGCTTTTGTATTTAATTTATTAGGTGATAATCCAGCAGCTCTATTAAGAGCTACACCTCCTACTGGTACAGCTAAAGATGCACCAATATCAGCGGCCAATGGATCAACGCCTATTTCTTTTAATGATCCTGTAGTTGCTCCAATTAATCCACCTGTGCGTAATGAATTCAAAGCCGTTTTAGCTATATCTGGTTTAGTTAAAGCTTTTCCTGCAAAACCCAAATATCCAAAAGGATTAGTGGCAAGTGCTGTACCAAAATCAGCAATATCTGATACTATTCTTTGCCCAGTCCCTACTGGCCTGGCATCTAAATTACCCTCACCACCTCCTGCAAAATCTCTTATTCGTTGTGAAACTGGTTTAATTGGACTTATTACTTCGGGTGAATCTGCATATTCTTGAAATTTTTGTCTAATATTTGAATTTAATGCAGCTTTACCAACTTGTTTGGCATATATTTTGCTATATTTTTCACCTAATGTTCCAACAGCTTGCGGAATATCTAAAAATCTGGATAAACCAGTTACTGCCGATTTCCCAATAGTAGCCAAATAACCTTCATCTTCTTGCTGGGGTTGTGTAATATTTTTTTGTACAGGTATACCTCCCAAGCCTTCAAACTTATTTTTTCTAACAGGTGTACCACCAAGTCCTTCAAATTTACTCACCTACAAGCAGCCCCCTTCTTCTGGCTTCATCAATCATATCCGTTGAAATTCTTTGCTGTTCTCCGGTTTCTGGGTCAGTAGCAAGTATAGTTTGTTGATTTGTTTGTTTATTAGAATTTGATTGAGCATCAGGATTTGGATTTTGCGAATCATATTGCTGTAAATCCTGTTCAACTATCTTATCTACATCTACTGAATTATAAGGCTCAGCATATCCGATATCACTTACAACCTTTCTTCTAATTTTATTTTCTGCAACTTCACGTTTTAAATCATATATTTTTCTTTTTACTGCTGGAATAGACGCGTCTGGATTTTGATCTAGCCCTGGTTCAGTAGCTAAGAAATTGACTATATCGGCATCTGAAATTTGAGAACCAAATATCTTTTTTAAATTTGCAAAAATCGGTTGACGAGCCAACTTTACAATAGCTAAATTCTTATCTTGCCCATTATTCATTGCATAAACTCTTGCCGCCTCATTAAAAAATCCTGCGCCAAGTTGTTTACTACCCTTGGCCACTTCGTCTTCTAATGCCCCTTGAATTAATTCATAAGCTTTAATATTTTTATCTACTATTTTATCTTCGTCTTTTACTTTATTCACCCAATCTGTATTTATAGTTCTAATATGAGTTAAAGTTTTATCATCATATTTTTGATTAGGAGCATTCATCTCATTTTTTGTACTTTCAGTCTGAGCATTATACAAATTGGTATGAGCTTGTGTAAGTCCAATATCTGACCTTGCTTTCTGTAAAGCTAATGCCCTTTCTTCTTCGGCATTCTTATAGTTCTTAGCTGCCCCTGGTGAAAGTCCGGCTTCTATCATAGCCGCATCTTGCCCCCATATTTCAGCTGGGTTTATTCCAGACTGGTATATCGTATCAATAATATTACGTCCTTCAATATTACCAGTCTCTGGGTTTTCATAATAAATACTACCATTATTATAATGATCAAATTCACCAACACTTTGATCTCTGGTAAGCTGTTTATAAGTTCTAAGGACATTTTGCGCCAGACTATTAGCTGCCCCTGTATCACCTGCCATTGAGGCTTTTGATAATTCAGCAATATTTACGGATGATTGTTTAAAAAATTGACTTATCTTTTGCCTATTTAAACTATCATCTGCCATTTGCTGTTCTAGCATAGCGTTAGTTGCTAGTAATTGTGATGTCTGATCCTCAATAGCTTTCAATTTACCAGCTTTCTGATCATTCGCATAAGCCTTTAAACCCGCACCTAAACCAAGCTGTAAAGCGTTTGATTGCTGCTGCGCAGGCCCTACTGCTTGCCCACTGCCTCCCCTGGTAAAAGCATCTCCTATAGCATCAGCACCAGATGGTTGGTTTAATATATTCTGATATTGATTAGCGAGTCCCCCATATGCAGTTTTAGTATTGTTACCACTATTTTTTAAATATTCTAAAATAGCTTGATCTGAATAATTATTTTTGCTCATCTTATTTACCTGTGATTTTTAATTGCTGACTATTAGGTAACTGTGGAACTCCACCAAATAATTGCCCAGCTAATCCTGCGCCACCATACCCAGCAAAGGCACCTAATCCGGTGGCTAAAGCATTTTGTCCAGGATTACTTTGTAATGCATATCTACCTTGAGAAGCACTATTAAAATTGCTAATAGCTTGATTGTCAAGTGCCCTTGCTCCTAAAGCATGCTGATTAGTATTATTTATCAAATCTAATCCCAGGGTAGCCATCCGGCTACGTTCATTGGATTCTAGTTGCCTGCGGGCAAGTTCTGCTCCAATTAATTGATCATTACGTCTTAAATTCAAATCAGCTTCCGTAGTAGCCCTATTTTGCTCTAATTGCTGGGTACCCAGATCAGCTTGTATATCTTGTCCACGTTGTTGTAATAAACTGCCTGTTTCACTATTATACCTATTAAGCTCAAGTGCTGCATTCTGAGCAATCTGATCACTACGTTTAAACATATTGCCGAGTATATCCTGTTTTAAATTCTGAGCTAAACCAAAATATTCAAGGTCTGCTTGTGCTTGTGCTTGTGCTTTTTCACGAGCAAGAGCAACTTGTACACCAAGAGCAGTACTGGATAAACTTAAACCTGCTTTTGCAAGTTTATTATCAAAATTATGTTGTCTGATATCAAAACCCCTATCTAAAGCCATTTGCTGAGCTTGTCTGAAACTATTAAGTAAACCCTGATTCTGTGGTATTAATTCCGGATTAGTTTGTTCCATTTGTGCTATAGTGCCATTAAGCTGCTGCATAGCTTGGCTTAATGCAATTACAGCAGCCGCTTCTTTTACCACTGGAGGCATTTGAATCTTTCTTACAGCTGGTAAATTAGCACTAAATGAACCTGTATTGATAGGAGCATCTAATGGAATTTTGCTACGATTACTTCCAAATTGTAATGATACCTTACCATCTACACCACGAACAAACTGTAAACTATCCCCGCTAAGTGTATCATAAATCTGAGCAAAATTTATTGGTGGCAATTTATTTGCAATTTGCTGACTGGCAGGTGCCTCCGTAACTACTGGAGGTGGCTTACTTGAACGTCTACCCAATGCATGCCCAGCTGTAGCAGCCGCTGCAATAGCTGCTGTAGCTTTTACGGCAAATGGTAATGCTGCTATAAATCCCATTTTCTACCCCTTATATTTTTAAATAATAATATGTTTTCGGCTGCTTTTTATAATACTCAGTAAACCCAAAGAATTCAAGAAGTCTAGGACTTATCTGAGTTAAAGCTGTACTATAAATAATTGCTAAATTATGCAATCTAGCAAACCTAATTAAATTGCATAATATTTCTTTGACAATACTTCTATTTAACCATTTCTTACGCCATTCTGGTTTTATAAATAAATGCACCTGACCACCATTATTGTCTTCAGGATGCGTATATACCGCCACATCACCTATTAACACATTATTTTTTATCACACCAAAATTAAATATTAAATGCATTATAAACCAAACGCTGCAAATGCTGCTTCAACGACTGGTTCAAACATAGTTTTAGTAAAATAATTCAAAGCCAATTCCTGAGTAGTCAATCTAAAATTTGGACTAAGGGCATTAGAAGGAAAATATCCAAATGATTGTCTTCCATCTAGATCAGGTACATTGCTCCAAACCAATGTTTCTAATCTTGCATCATTAATTGTTTGAGGTGCTATTTTTCCTGCTGTAATACATTTTACTAAATTAAAATTAAGTGTATTTACAACATTTGGAGCAGCTACTAATTTATCACCAGATAAAGTATTACGTGCAATATGTCTAAATTCCACTCTGCCTGTAAATACAGCTGCATTTACCCCCCCTGGCCATATTACACCCAAGTTTCTTATTTCTAATGCATTTCTAACAAATTTAGGATTACTTATGGATTGATCGGCAAAATTATTTCCTATTATACTATTATTAGGTAAATTATTAATTAAAGTACCTGGTACTATATTTTCTGCTGTTATTGAACGTAATCCTATTTTTCCGCCTGTAATTGTTCTATCCTCTATACAAGCTGTGCTTATTTTATCCCAAACTGGTTGATCATCAATCACAGAAATTAATATTAAATCACTTAAATTAGTTGCCACTTCTACAAAACCACCGTCATTATTTGTAGTCGCTAAAATTGCACCACTATTCACAGATTTAGCTAATTTAGTAAATTCTAAAACAAAATCAGGAATAGCAGCATTATTAATAGCAACAAAGTCAGTAGTACCATCCCCTATATTATGCAAAAAAGTATTTTCTGAACCTTCTATACCAGGGAGAGCACCACCTGCAATAGCATTTACTACTGGAAGCATTTCATCATTAATAAAATCAATAAGTTGATTAAATTGATCATCAAAATCACTAGCATTGATTAAAGAGTTGTTATCTCTTAAATCTTGAAAAAAAGCTATATCTCTATTTAATTTCCCCACTGGCATATTAAACCCCTAACTTTGCCCTAATCGCAGCATTTAATTTTTCTTTTCGTATTTTAGAATATCCTGCTACCCCTGCATTACTAAAAGTAGTTGAGTTTAAAATAATATGCCCTGGTTCTATTGCTCCATTAGCAAAACTTCTACTTGTATCTATACCCTCAGCAAAAGCATTTGAAATTGAATTATCTATAATATTATTTGAAGTAAATACATAATTTACATTATCATCAGCTGTTCCCAATAGTGTTTGTCTAGTAGCTAAATAAGCAAAAGTTAAAAAATTATTAGGAAAATGCCTATTTTCTAAAGAATTATCCAAAAAAGCATGCCTACCAGCGTTTATATTAGTTTGCCTTTCAGTCATTAATGCCGCATCTATCTTAGCCCCAGTAATTGAATTATCAACAAATTTACCTCCTGGAATAGTTTGATCTAATATATGCCTTGTTAAAATAGAATTAGCATTTAAAGGTCTCCCTGTTACTTGAGCTGATAAATGTTCTATTCCAATAGTGGCAAAGTCTATATTAATTCCTGCAATCGTTCTATCTGCAAAATTTTCTCCTTTTATTTTTTGCCATACAGGTAAATTGTTACTTACTGAACTTAATATCTGATTACTATCTGTAGGGCTAACTATTTTAAATATTCGGTCATTAGCTGTTGCAAATATAGACCCTGCTGTTTCTTGGATTAATTTAGAATATTCTATTGAAAAATCATTAATAGCTGCATTATTAATTGCTACCCATTCTGTATTACCATCTCCAATATTTCTAAGAAAAGTATTTGCTGTTCCTTCTTCATCCGTACCAGGGAGAATCTGTTCCTCTAATCTATTAATTAGAGGAGTAATTTTATTATTTATATAATTCACTAAATTAGTAAATTGCAAATCAAAATCCTCAGCATTTAACATTAATTGCTGATCACGTCTAATTTGAAAATAAGCAGTATCTCTTATAAATGAACCTAAACTTGTCATAACCCTAAAGCTGCCCTATAATTAGCAGGTAAATTAGCTGGTGCAATCCCCGCATCCGCTATTAAATCATTAATATCTCGTACCAAAACAGTGCCGCCACTATTATTAGTTCGTTGATTTAGTCTTACTCCATTTAAACTACGATTTACAATCTGATAATTAGCTATTGCGCCATTAGCTATATTTCTTGCTTGAATATTGCTAATTGGACAACCAAGAGGAATTTTAAAATCATTTCTCAAATGATAATAATATATCTTAAAAAACCCATTAAAATAATTAAGATTAGTAATAAAACCATCAGGAAGAGTATTACCATATAATTGTATAGTAGTTTGGAAACCACCTGCAAAATTTCTGCCAATTAATGGACTAAGGAGATCTCGTAATATATCTTCATTTATTGCGCCATCTGCAATTTTACTAGTAGGAATTGTCCTATCTACTATTTTAACCCCTGTTACAGCATTATCTAAAAGCTGAGTAGCGAGCAACGCATTTTCCAGATTCTCATTAGTTACAGTACCAAGGGCAATCTTAGCTCCAGTAATAGCTCTATTTACTATATGTTGTGATCTTAAATTACGCCATACAGGTAAATTATTATCTTGTGAAATCAAAGTCAGATTAGATTGATTAGTCGTAACTTCTTTAAATATTTTATCTGCACCAGTAGCTAAAATTGTACAAGGAGTACATTTACTTAATTTAGAAAATTCCAGACTAAAATCTTCCAATGCATCATTTCCTATAAACGCCCATTCAGTTGTACCATCTCCAACATTTCTACGAAACTTATTTATGTCATTTGGATTTGTACTACCTGGAACAGCACCCCCTAATAATTGATTCAATTCTGTAATAATTTGGTTATTTATAAAGTTAACAATTTCAGTAAATGCTTCATCAAAATCAATAGCATTCATCGTTTCGCCACGATCTCTGATATCTGCAAAATTAGTTTCATTATGCATTAGATTTGATATAGGCATTTAAACCTCCACCGTTCTACGTGGTTGTAATTGACTGCCACCACCTAGGAAGAGTTTATCAAAAATAAATAAATCATTGCTTAATCCATTTAATTCTATCATCACCGAATCACAGGAAAATCTTGCCAATTCATGAAAAAAACTAAAATCACTTGAAGAATACTCTTTTTCATCAAATTTAGACACGTCGTATAAAACTCCTCTTTGATCTAATTTAATTTGTTTAATAATGCTTCTAGATTCGATTTGATTTAAAAAAAATCTAATATTTATTGTCAATGGTTTTAAAGTTTGTCCCCCAATATGAGCATGTGTATTATTCCAAGTATCCCCTGTATATATCCAATTATAAGCAATAAGCCATGAAAGTTTTCCTTTACCATATTCTACATAGGTTTGATTATCTATTTTATCCGCATATAAAAGTAATTGCCCATTTGGTAAACCTAAATACAAATCCTTACTGGTAGTGTCATAAAAAAAGCTTTTACTCTCAGCAAAATTTTCACTAAATACAGTCCAACCCCCAGTATTGCTTAATTGATAAATAAAACAGCTATATTTTAATTTAAATCCTATAAACCTGCCATATGGATATAAAAAGGCTCTCATACTCCTATAATCTCTATCTGTCTCTATAAAAGCTAATTGATTATTTAAATGATGATCTATAGGAACAGAAAATTTATAAGAAACTTCTAATCTTTGCGCTAAATTTAATGAATTAACTGAAACAATGCCAAATTTAGAGAAAAACACAAAATTATTAGGTATTTCTACATACATTGTTTTTTGAATTACCCCTACTGGCAAAGTCATTTCCCATTTAAAATCAGGTAATTCAATATTTTGCCCGTCATTCTCAGTAGTAGGATCATCCCCTACCCAAACTTGGCAAGATTCTCTACCTAAAAATAACATCCTTCCTTCAAAAGAAGTAATAACTTCTAAATTATCCGGCACAGTAGAAGTATTAGATAAATCAATAAAACCAATAGCATTAGTATCTTCTTTAAACCAACCATCTACACTTTCTAATTGAGATGTATAATAAACCTTCATAGCCAATTCTGGAGGACGGAATTTATCTTGATAAGACCTTCCTTCAGAAAGTGCCCATAATCTCCTGTTAAATACATGCAAAAAATTAAACGATGGCACTAATTTCTTATATAATATTTTTCTAACATTTGCCTGAGGCGCTACATCTGTTGTAATGGTAACAGTCACCTGGCCATTTGCAGGCGCTCCAAAATTAATATTATTGACTACAACTTGTTTTGTCTGAGCATCACTAATCAAAGTTAAAGTATCAGTTACGTGAATATTACCTTGTATTTCTGGTAAAATAGTTTGAAAGATATTAAATGTTAAAGTAAAAGCGCCTACAACAATATTACCAACTACTGGAATTGAGGCAGTCCCTTTCAAATCTATCATATTCTGTCCATCATAAACTTTAATTGGATCTACCCCATTTGCGATAAGAAGTTTATTCTGAAAATTAATAGTAGAAACAATTACATTTGGATCAAGATCATCTAAAACTAACTCAAATGTATCATCAACTTTTAATCGATATATTCCGCCTCTTTCTATCCAAAATTCAAATGCATTTACATCTGCTTCAGTCTCAAAAAAATCAGTATCAAAAGGCATATTAAAAGTAATAATATCCCCAACAACCTTAAAATCAGTTATATCGGCACCATCACTTAAATTTTGTTGAACAAATAGAAATACTCCATCAAATAACACTTTTTTAAAATAATTTTTCTGGTCATCAGTATATCCCGAAATATCAATTGTTATAGTACTACATCCAGCATTATCTACACAAGGTGCTATTGTTACATCATTTTCTATATCTAAATCCAAAATTTTAGTTATATACTGCACATATATTAACTTTTCAGATGTACCATCAGTTTTTAAAAAAGACATAACTGAAATAATGGCACCAAACTTACGATTAGGATCAAATGCGAATTGACTAATCAAATCAGTGCCAAAACGTAAACGACCAGTTTGATTGTCTCCTATAAGTAAATTTTGAATAAAACGGGCGTATGTAGGATCATTATCAGCATTAGTATTAATGCCCTTATAAGGAAAAGGTACCTGAAAACTTTGGATATGCCCGCGAAACATTACAAACCATAGTTTTTAAAATTAGTCAGTTCTATCTTATCCTGATCCCACCTATCTTTGATAAAAACCATCTTATCTAAGAAAATCTTATTGGCAAAATAAAAATAATATAATGCGCCATGTGCTAAAAAATGATGGTAGGGAACCGGATAAATAGGTGTACTTATTTCAGTTAAAGGATCATTAACATTTTCAACAAGTGTTTTAGGATTACTGACGTAAAACAACGTAATATACATTTTAGATACATTATCTATTGGATCAACTTTTATAGGAAATCCCACGCCACTTGTAGTTAAATTACAAAAAATGGCGCTTCCAAGAACTAAATACCCTTTTTCCGATAAAGTTAAATCTTTATCAATATCAATCATAGTTAATTTAGTTTTATCAGACCAAACAGCTCTTATATAAAATAAATCAGCTGGGAGAAGAAAACTTTGACTAGCTGCATCTAAGAAAATATCAATTTTATTGGTTATAGTTTTTAATCCTTTAGCTACTATGGGAAATAATTCCATATTGGCCATATTTAGATATTTTACATATAATTCCCTTTCATGTGGAGTTATATAATCACTATCTACGCCAAGCTGATTAATTAAATCTATTAACTCAGTAACATTCATATTTTACCTAGAGGATGGAGACAATTTGTCCCCATCCTTATACGTCGTGACAAATTGTCACGATCTGATAGTTTAATAGTTAGAGTAAACAACCAATATATTGATAAGTTTATTTTGAAATAAAGCAATGCTTGCAGCAGCTACTTTAATAACTATTGCATCTTTAACTATACTGCAAATTCCAGCTGTTACAGGTACAACTTCTATTACAGAAGGAGTCGGAGTGGTACCTGTATTTGTAGCATTAGGATCAAATACCCCTAATATTGTTACACCCTTAATTACTTTTGCACCAGTAATACCAACATTAACTAACGGAATTTTAATATAGTTAGGTACAGCATCTGTAAAAGTCCCAGTACATTGCACTTGAACCAATTTACTAATTACTTCATCGGCAATAGTAGTTGTACTCGTGCTTATATAAAGTAAACCATCTCCCGCTGTGGCATTACCAGTAGCACCAGTAACAGCACTAGGGTTTATACCACCCCATCTGTCACTTTGATTACCAGTAGTAGCATTTGCGTCATTTGTAGCAACAACTGGAGTAGGTGTTGCTATGACATATTTATTTATTATTAACATGATTTACCTCTTAAGTTATTTTAACAAATGAGTGAACAATACCATTTTCAATAAGAAGTGGATTATTACCTTTTATCAATGGATTACCTTTAGATGGATATTTAAGCACTTTAAATCCACTGATTTCTTCATGAGCGATACCGTGATGCATATCATAATCCCTTGAATCCAATTTAAATTGTGGAATTCCACCATATGCCATACCCATTGCAGACGCACCGCATAAAGCAGAATAAGCTACTTGAGTACCACCATTTCCAGTAGTAGTAATAAAGTTACTAAACTCATTTACAATTACAACATCTACACCCTCAATAGAACCTTTATATGCAGCTCCGTAAAGTTCTGTAGGTTGACTATTAACTTCAACAGTACCTCTTACTACTTGCGATCTCCATTCAGCATCATTATCCCGCATATGATAATAAGTCTCAGGAGCAACAAATAATACATAACGATTATCAGTATATCCATTATGTGGACTTTGAACCTTGTATGGTCTAATTGCAGCCTCTTTATTTACAATGGCTGCCCTTCCCCCAACAGAAGCAAGATTGAATAATTTTGAAATATGTTTCACACACATTGTATGACCATTAGCTACAGAGAAATTAGCATCATCAACAGTAGAAACAACGTCAGGTTGGTTAGTCCAATAATCTAAACCAAACATTAATCTTTCATTAGAAACCGCATCACCAGCAGCATTATTAGTATTTATGCCAGCAGCCTCTCTCAATGTATTAAGGTCTGCATAGGAATAATCCATGTTAATTAGTGAACGATTAGCAACAGTAGTTGGTGAAAACGCTAATGCAAATTGTGATACTGTTCTTTTAGTATTCATCAAAGAAGCTTGTTGCAATAAGTCAGCCCTAATATGACTATCAAAATTGGTTTTAGATTGAATTTCTAATAGTTGTTCATTAGTTATTCTGGTAGCAAATCTGAGAGTATCTATTCTCACTTCATCAGTAACTAGAGTAATTTCATTCTCATTACCAACTAATTGTTCAGTACCTCTACGAACTACCGGCATAAAGGTTTGTCTTGTTGGGAAAATTATAGTATCCCCAGCACCTTTACTTTGTGTTCTTTTATGAATTATAGAAGAAGCATCGCCTACAAATCTGCTAAATTGTGTGTTATTTAAGTATTCTTTTAGATAATCAGTTACAAGTTTTTCAAATAACTGGACTTGAAACGGATTATTACGATCTAATGTCGCCATTTTCTTACCCTCAAAAAATTAAAAAATATATTTTCAAGCTGTTTACCTGAAAACACCTAATTTAAATTCGTATTTTGATGGGAGAAATCTTTAGTCGTAATAAAGGAAAAAAGGATATGATATCCGATGCCTTATTTTAGATAAGAAATGCCATTGTTACCTACCCCAAGCTTGCTCAATAGTTGTGAACTTAGGTTGTGGATTGGAAACTTTAGAATTTATAGACCTAGAATATACGGTACCTGCAGTTTCGTCAAGTTGTTCCGTTAATTCTTTATTCTTTTTATCTAATTTGGCAATTTTGTTCTTCAAAGACTTGACATATGGCAAAATACCACCTTTTTCATCTAATTCTTTGTATAAATCATCATAAAGTTCAGTGCCAGTATCCATAATATGCTCTAAAGCTTTATCTGACGACTCTTCACTTAAATAAGTTAAAATCTTTTCTTGCTCTTCTC
>JACCDQ011858267.1_pt1 | contig 16713 bp, 16 predicted proteins | sample 7446031 | NCBI WGS metagenome assembly JACCDQ01 (sample SAMN15323442, study PRJNA562643) | freshwater metagenome | isolation source: river surface water | place: USA:Blue River Watershed | collected 2017-08-17
CTAATCTTATGAGCTCGTGCCAATGCTTCGATGTCATCCCAGATCGCTTCTGTCTCGGCTAGAGCGGCGGCAAACTCACCCTTCGGGAGTTTTGGAGTTCTGCCTTCATCGTCCCTTCGAGGTTCGTAAACTAGCGCGGCTACCATCGCGGCAATTGAAGACGCGTCGAGTTTTGACCATGCTCCCGAGTTGATGCACTCAGAAACCAGCAAATCGCGCTCGCCGTAAATGCGGGCCAGTTGCCGTCCTGACTCGGCCACCGAAAAATCGTCGTTCTCGGTTCGCTCGAGATAGCCCAGAGCCGCGAGTACCTCGCAAATTCGGTCGAAAGTTTTGGCGACCTGGTTGGTTCTGCTGTCGATTTGATGAAGCAGGTCGTCTGTCTCTCGACGAAGCTTGTACCATCGTTCACCCCAGCGCGCATGGGCCTCGCGTTCATGGCAGTTGTGGCAGGCGTGGGCCTTCATTCGGCGCTTGAGTTCGGCAAGACGGGCTTCTTGCTGCGCTTTGCCCTTGTGAGCGCGGATGTCCTTACCGCGAGCCTCGCGAGTTCGAATCGGATTCAGCGCCTTCTCGATGTCTGAGATTTCGCGCCTCAGGGCGGCATAACTCGCAAAATCGCCGAGATGGCACTCCATCGATCTCGAGTAACCGGCAAGCGAAATCTCACGCTCGCGAATTGTCTTAGCTAGCCCAACTACAGACCGGTCGGCTTGAAATTGGGCGAATGAGGTTTCAAGCACTGTTCTTGCTCGCTCACGCCCAAACGCATCGATCAGGTTGACCGCCATGTTGTATGTGGGGCGGAACGAGGAGTTGAGCGGATAGGTGCGCTTAGATGCCAAACCGGCAACCGATGCGGGGTCTAGGTTGCCAGACCATTGGATCACCGAGTGCCCGATTGTGTCGATACCGCGACGGCCCGCTCGACCGGTCAGTTGGGTGTACTCCCCCGCAGTGATCTGGACTCTGCCATCGCCATTGAATTTGTCTAGCTTGTCCAAAACCACGGTTCGGGCCGGCATGTTGATGCCGAGGGCTAGGGTTTCGGTCGCGAAGACAACCTTGACGAGTTTTCTGAGAAAGAGTTCTTCGACAGTCTCTTTGAAGGCCGGCAGCATGCCAGCGTGGTGGGCCGCTACTCCCCTCTCAAGCGAGTTGCGCCATTCGAAGTAGCCGAGGGTCGCGAGGTCTTCGTCGGCGATGTTGTAGCACTTTTCCTCGACTACTCGCCTAATTTCTTCGCGCTCTTCGTTGGTGGTTAGTCGCACACCTGCCTGAATGCAGCTTCTAACCGCAGTGTCGCAGGCGACTCTAGAGAAGATGAAGAAGATTGCAGGCAGAAGCTCTTCGTCCTCGAGAATGTCGATGATTTCTGCCTTGGAAATCTTCGGGATGCGCGGCATGTTGCGATCGAATCCAGACCGCCCGTGCTTAGGTCGCGCTGAACGATAATTGGGCGCTCGAAGTTTATTGTTGTGTCTTTCGGTGAGTTCTGGATTCACTTTGGACCCGCTTCGGTCGAAGAGATCGACGAGCTCGTCACCGAATAAAACGTGCTGATTGAGTGGTACCGGTCTGATTTCGGAAACGATGATCTCGGTGTCGCCGCGCACTTCGTCTAACCATGCGCCAAATTCCTCGGCGTTGGAAACAGTCGCACTAAGCGAAACCACTCGAACATCGGCGGGTAGGTGCAGGATCACTTCTTCCCAAACCGCTCCCCTGAATCGGTCGGCAAGGTAGTGAACCTCGTCCATGATCACGTAACTCAGGTTGATCAACGCGTCGCTATTCGCATAAATCATGTTGCGCAGAACCTCTGTGGTCATCACGACTATCTGCGCGTCGGAATTGGTGTTGTTATCGCCGGTGAGCAATCCCACTCGATCTGGGCCGTAACGTTTGACGAGTTCGGTGTACTTCTGATTGCTCAGTGCTTTGATCGGCGTAGTGTAAAAAACCTTGGCTTGGTTTGCTAGGGCCAGGTGAATGGCAAACTCGCCAACAATGGTCTTTCCGGCGCCTGTCGGGGCGGCAACAAGAACTCCTTTGCCTAGTTCTAGAGCGGCACAGGCCTTCTCCTGGAAGGGATCAAGCGGGAATTCGAGTAGCGCCGAAAACTTACGAAGCTCGGGTGTAGCGCTTTTTTTCTTGGCCAACCGATAGCGTTCGGCTGGACTCAGCTCCTCGCTCATAGCTCTTCTAGCGGGCGAACGGTCTCTAAGTCAGCATTCTTTTTGACCCGGCGTTTATCGCGCCAAAGTGCGATACCCATAGCGATGAAGTAGAAGATGATGAGCGGAATCGAAACCAGGAGCATCGACATCGGGTCTGAGACCGGGGTTGCGACGGCCGCGATTAGGACGCTGATGAAGATTGCCATGCGCCAAGATTTGCGGATACCCGCACCCGAAACGACACCCATAAAGTTCAGGAACACCAAAATGACCGGAAGAACGAAGGCGATGCCGAAAATTAGAAGGAGACGGAGCGTGAAAAGGATGTACTCGTTAGCGCTCAAGAACGAGGCAGCGTTCGAAGGGGTGAACGAGAGCATGCCGATAACGAAGGTTGGCATCGAGTACCAGGCCACAACGCAACCGGCGAGAAACAGTGGTGAAGCTGTGAGCAGGAAGCCTAGGGTGTAGCGCTTCTCACGCTTTTTCATGGCTGGTGAGACAAAGCGCCAGAGCTGATAGAGCCAGAAGGGGCTAGCCAAAATGACACCGAGGAAAATTGCCATCTGAAACCGAAGATCAAATGCGCCCACGACGGTGCCAAAGTTCACGCTGACGTTGTAGTTCGGGTCGTCGTCCAGCACCTTCAGGGGGCGCACGATCTGGTCGTAAACAAAATCGAAAAGCATCCAACCGGCGACGCCACCGATCAGGATGAATAGCGCAGACCAGTAAAGTCGCTTGCGCAATTCTCGGAGATGACCCCCGAGACCCATGGTTTTCTCGGGGTTTTTAGCCCTAGCCACTACTTGTCGTCTGGCTTGGTGTCTTTCTCGGCATCCTTTTTGTCGGCCGAGCGCTCGTCACCGAGTGTCTTCATTTCTTTGCGGAAAATGCGCATCGACTCTCCGAGGCTCTTAGCCATTCCAGGAAGCTTCGGCGCACCCCAAAGTAGGACAACGACGAGAATGATGACGATGATGTGCCAACCCTCTAGGCCTCTAGCGAACATCTTTGAACCTGCCTTCTACCTTGATGTCTTTGACTCTTGCTACAAGCCTACGCGCTCTGTCTTCTTTGCGCTTCGCGCGCCCCTTCAAAAGTTCGCTTCTTTGGGCAATCAGTGCCGCCGGATCGTCCTTGAGGTTGTCTTTCGGGTGCGCCTTTGAAGGAAGCGCGTTGGCGGCGTCATTTAGTTGTTCTGAGAGCGCAAGCAATTTAGCTGCTGATTCGGCCAAACTCGCAGCGGCCTTACGGTAGCCGAGCAAAATGATTAACCAGGTACCCAGAGCCAAAAGACCAAGGAATGTCCAGATCAGCCACCAAACCCAAGCATCCATCTCTTACTCCACACTCATATTGTTAGGTTCTAGCGGTTCGCGACCGAGAGCAACGAGAGCGTAGTCGCGGACGATTTGCCGGGCAAGGTCGGGTTCGAGAACCTTGGCCGCTCCCCCGTATTTCGCGATTAGTTTGCCTAGGTGTTCGAGTTTGCCTACCTTGATGATGACTTCGAGTGTTCCGTCTTCGCCCTTTTTGGGCTCTTCAATGACCTCAAACTGGCTAACTAGCGAATAGCCTTCCGGAGTCACCTGAACTTTCACGTCATGATCTAGCTGGCCAGGGTTGTAGGCGTTGTCAGATAGCTCATCGAGGTTCTCGAACATTTCGTCGGCCTGGCTCGAAATGGTTCCCGGCAGTAGCTCAATCTTCGACATCCGGTCGATTCGGAAGTTTCTTTGCTCTGCGTTCTTCAGGCACCATGACAGCACAGCTAGGTTGCCGTCGCTTTCGATGAGTTTGACCGGGTCAATTTCGCGAGTGCCAGTTTCACCCGAACGGTTGACGTAATCCATTCGAATGCGACGTTTTGCGTTGATGGCTTCGATGACCAGATTCGTGGATTCGCTAAGGGTGCCAGGTTTGATGTCGATAACCGGGGTTGTTGCTTCAGGTTCAAGCGATGACAGGATGCGCTGAAGTTCTTGGATGTCCTGGTCATTGGCAAACTGTGGCAAAGTCTGGAGGTACATCAGCCCGGTGGCCAGAGCAGCGGCTTGGGCCTGGCTGATCTTCGGTGCACCAGACTCAGGAGCGGCGGTCGTGAAGACCACGAAATCTTCTTCATCCAGAGCATCGATGTCGATCCAAAATGGGTACTCATCGATTCCGCCCGGAACGAAGTGACCGCCCTTGTTCATAGTGTGCAGGGCTTCTTTGATTTGTTTATTGGTCACCTTGAAAACCTGCTCGAGTTCCGAAACCTCGCAATTTGGATTCTTAGTTAGATAACCGATGAGTCCGAGCATCAGGTTGTAGCGCTCGTCGGCGCTCAGATTGTTCACAAACTTAGGCATGGTCGCTAGCCACCTTCTCGAGGCCGATCCGAATGGCTTCGATGAGTTCGGGTGGGCTTACCACTGTGACGTCTTGCCCAAGTTCTCTAAGCTCTTCGGCGAGAAGATGAAGATCCATGAACTGCATCGAATGCGTGGTGTCTTTTTGGCCGCTCAACCCGAAGTGGACCCAGGCTTCGCTGCCGGGTCTAACATCGATTGTTGCCACCTGGCTAGCTGCGTGATCCTCTAGCGCTTGCTTTGCTGCGGCAAGGTCAGCTGGCTTAGGTGCGGAAAATTTTTCGTCCGAAACCTCAACCTTGGAAGTGATTCGCTTTAGCAAGAAGTTGCGAACATCTTGCCGCTCGAGGTCGAAGCAAATCAGAATCCACTGGCTTCCAACTTGGTATAGCTGCCAGGGGTTCACCGTCCGAAGCTCCTCGGAGGTTGAGCCGGGCTTACGGTACTTGAAACTTACCGATTGACGAGACTCAATCGCCGCGCTCAGGGGCAAAAAGCTTGGTTGGTGAGTTCTAAGTTTTGGCGCGATCGAGGTTAGGTCAACCGAGGCGTCTGCCGGGCCTAGTGCGCGCACGCGGCTCATCGATCGATTGGTGCTCGTGCCGAGGGCGGCTCTAGACCAGACCTGGTTGGCAAGCTCTAGAAGCTGAAGCTGACGCTCCGAGAAGGCAAGTCCCTCTGGCCACGAAAAACGATCGTTAGCAATCCGGTAACGGGTCTCGGTATTGTTTGAGCCCTCCACCTTCGGGATTTCGGCCACGATTGGGACACCGCTTTCGCGGAGAATCGCCTTGTCGCGGTCAAAAAGCTTCTCGAGCGTCTTTAGGCCGGTTTTGTTCTGTTCGGCTTTGTCTCGGTCCAGGCGGTAATCGCGCACAGCACCGTAGATTTCGTCCTTTTTGAGTCCGCGTTGACCGCTCATGAGCAAGGCGATCGTCAGGCTGAGCAGTCGTTCTGCTTTGTCCTTCGGATCTGGCTGATGTTCGGCTTCGGTCATGCTCTGCTACTTGGTGACACCCAAGATGTCAACGACGAAGATGAGTGTAGAGTTTGCCGGGATCTTTTCTTGATCCTGGTCGCCATAGCCTAGTGCAGGCGGAATAACGACTAGAACTTGCGAGCCGACCTTCTGGCCATCTAGACCCTTGACGAAGCCTTCGATAAGAGCGCCGTCTTCAAGGCTGAACTCAGCTGGTCGTCCGGAATCCCACGAAGAGTCGAACTTGTTCTGGTTTTCCCAGATCCAACCCGAGTAGTGAACCGTGACCTTCTGGCCGCGGTTGGCGGCAACAGGCTCGCCCCAACCCTCGATCAGCGGAACAACCGTTAGTTCGGTTGGCGCGTCGCCCTTGGCGAACTGAATGGTTGGAAGTCCGTTAGTGGCACGAATGATTGTCGGCATGCCGTTTTGAGCCGACTTGCTGTCGCCAACTGCTCGAGGTAGGAAGACTTGCTTGATGTCGAAAATCAGGACGCCGGAGCTCTTTGTTGTTGCGTCGCCGCTCATGATGTCGCTCGGAACAAGAAGCGCGATGCGCGAACCTTGGGTGATTCCGGCAAGAGCCTTGCAGAGGTTAGTTTCGGCGTCTAGGAACTGCGATTGAGTGTCGGTGCCGTCGAACTGGGTGCTACCGCTCACTTTGCCGGTAGCTCCCTCAGCTTGAAGGAACTCGAAACGGATGAACTGGTTACCAGTAATCTTCGGGCCCTTGCCCTCGGTGATTACCTTGGTTTCGATCTTGGTTGAGTCAATGCCGGTAGCAAAAGACACGTCTGGAATCTTGGAGTCGGCCTTTTGAGTCACCTTGACGGTGTCAACACCCTTGCCCCCGGTGAACTCGCCACATTCGGACTTTAGGTTCGAATACATGTCGGCGGCAGTGTGTGTGGTGCTGCAACCGCTCAGGGTTACTAGGCTCAACGCGGTAACCGCGGCGGCGAGTAGCTTCTTCAAGGTGACGCTGCTTTCTCTTGGTTTCTCTTAGTTTAGTCTTCTAGGTTTGCGCGGGCTTCGGCTCCAGCGCGAGCGTTTCGGAGCGATTTGCGAAGCTTTTTCTCGCCCACGCTGCGCTCGCCGAGGTGTTCTGGGTTCCAGACGCTTAAGTCTTCGTCGCTGAAGTCGCCCTTGACCTTTTTGAACTGTGGAAGCTGTGCTCCGGGTGCGAGGCGGCGAGCGGTCACCAGGAAGCCGGTGTGCCCGATCATGCGATGTTCCGGGCGAACCGCCAAGCCCTGCAGGTGCCAGTCGCGAACCATGGACTCGAAGGCTTCCGGTTCGTTGAACTGCCCAGTAGCTCTGACCGCCTCAACGAAACGCGACATCTGCGTAACTGTCGCGATGTAACCGATGACCAGGCCACCCGGTACGAGCGCTTCGGCAACTGCATCAACACATTCCCACGGTGCAAGCATGTCTAGCACCACGCGATCAACCGTGCCCGGCTTGCACGTCTTAGGTAGCTCAACCTGAAGGTCGCCGAGGTGCACCTGCCAGTTCTTCGGTTCTTCGCCGTACTGCGCGGCGACGTTGGCTCTGGCAATCTCGGCAAATTCCTCACGGCGCTCGAAAGAGTTCAGGGTGCCGTGTTCGCCTAGGACGCGCAGCAGGTACATGCTCAAAGCTCCAGAACCCACACCCGCCTCGACGACGTTGGCACCCGGGAAAATGTCGCCCTGCACGAGAATCTGGGCCGAATCCTTCGGGTAGATGATTGCCGCTCCGCGCGGCATGCTTAGGACGAAGTCGGTCATTAGGGGGCGCAGTGCGAGGTACTCCACACCGAACTGGTTTCGAACAATCGAACCCTCGGGCTTACCGATGATCTCGTCGTGCTTGAGGTCGCCACGGTGGGTGCCAAAGGCGGCGCCTGCGACGAGCGTTATGGTGTTCAGGCGACCCTTGGGGCCGGTTAGTTGCACCACGTCGCCAACCCTGAACGGGCCGGTCGGTTGTTGTTTCTTGCGCATTCGCTACCTATCTGAAGAGTTGCTTTAGCTGCTTGAGTTTTACGCCTTCAAGGGTTTCCCACAAGATGCGATCTGGATTGGCCGGAATCACCATCACGTTCGGAATGCCAACCGCTTTGGTTCCGGCGGCTTCGGCAGAGAGAATGCCCGAAATCGAATCCTCGAATGCTACGCAGTCTCTAGGGTCAACTCCCAGTAGTTGCGCCGCCTTTAGATACGGCTCGGCGTGCGGCTTGCCGTGCACTACGTCGTCACCGGCAACAATCACATCGAAGGCCTTGAACGGGATGCTCTCGACTACCTGCAGAGCCATTCGGCGAAGCGACATGGTTACTAGAGCGGTCTTGACGCCTTTTCGGCGAAGTTCACGAAGAAGTTCCTGCGCACCTGGGCGCCATGGGATTTCGCGGCGCAACTGCTCGGTTACCGAATCGGTGAGCTCGTTGATGACTTTGTCTTGATCTAGCTCAACGCCGAAGCGCTCCCCCATTAGACGGGTCGAGTCCTTCAGGGCCATGCCGACTAGTGACTTTCCGTCCTCTTCGGTCCAAGTCGCTCCGTGACGCTCTGCCAGCTCGATTTCGGATTTCATCCAGTACGGCTCGGAGTCGATCAGAGTGCCGTCAAGGTCCCAGAGAACCGCTTTCGGAAGACGCCTAGCAAACATGGCTTCGAGTCTACCTTCGGCTGGCTTAGAGTTTTATAGAGCAAGTCGGGAGGGTTCGTTGTCTAACCTCAAACAGGGTCGCACCCTACTCGTAGCCTTTGAGGGCTGGAGTGATGCCAGAGACGCCTCCACCCTTGCCGTTCGCTACCTCTCCGAGAACTTTATGGCCGAACAGGTTGTGTCGATTGAATCCGAAGAGTATTTCGACTACCAGTTCAACCGCCCCTTTGTGATGATCGACGAGGACGGCGACCGAAACCTCAGCTGGCCGACGGTCGAACTTTGGGCCCCCAGTGGAGACTCAGACATCCCGGGCTCTGAGCGTCTTTACTTCATGGTTGGCGCTGAACCTTCTCGCCGCTGGAAGTCTTTCGTCCGTGAAATCGTTGACCTGGTCGTAGATTACGAAATTGACAACGTGATTTTCTTGGGTGCCTTTGTCGCCGACGCCCCGCACACTCGTCCGATCCAGGTAAATGCAACGACTTCAAACAAGGACCTTCAGTTGGAACTTTCGTTGGAAAGCTCGAGTTACCAGGGTCCGGTTGGAATAACCTCCGTTCTTGCGATTGAACTTGAGAGACTCGGGATTCCGGCAATGGCTATCTGGGCCGCTGTGCCCGCTTACGTTCATGTGGGCCCTTCACCTAAGGCGACCCTCGCGCTGGTCGCAGAGGTGGAGCGTTTCACCGGCATTCAGATTGATCACGGCGAATTGCCCGATGAGGCGTTCAAGTGGGAGCGCAGTATCGACGAAATGGTCGAGGGTGACGAAGACCTGGTTGGCTACATTGAACAACTTGAAGAAGCTCGCGATGCCGAAGGTTTAGAAAACACCAGCGGTGACGCTTTGGCCTTGGAATTCGAACGCTACCTTCGTCAAAAAGACGACGGCGCTCAGTAACCTACCGCGAGGATCAAAACCCCCACGGCTATTCGCCAGACGACAAAGGGTAGGAACGAACCCTTCTCCAGGTACTTGAGCAAACCTGCGATAACGGCGTAACCGACAACGAAAGAAACCACGGTTGCCGTAACTGTTCCGAGCATCAGGTCGGCAGGCAGATCTTTATAAGACTTGGCAAATTGGTAAACACCGCTGGCCAACACGGCGGGCACCGCCAGCAGAAAGCTGTAGCGAGCGGCCGCTTGGCGAGTGAAGCCCATCATGAGGCCGGCCGAAATTGTGCCGCCAGAACGCGAAACCCCTGGAATCACGGCGAGCATTTGACCTAAGCCGAAGACTAGAGCGGACTTGGTGTTGAGTTTCTCGATAGTTTTGGTTTTCTTGCCGAATCGATCGGTCACCAACAGAACCAAACCGAAGGCGATCAGTGTGAATCCGGCTACCTGCAGGCTTCGCAGCTCGTTTTCGATGGCGTCCTTGAAGGCAAGTCCGACCACTACGACAGGAATGGTTCCGATAATCACGAACCAGGCAAGGCGGGCATCGGCGGGCATGTTCTTGCTAAAGCCCTTCGTGAACCAAGCTCTAGCCATGCGGACAAGGTCTTTGAAAAAGTAAATCAAGACGGCAAGTTCGGTGCCTAGCTGGATTGTTGCGATGAAGGCGGTTAGTTGCGGCTTGGTGAGTTCCAGCGAAACCAGCTCGCTGGCAAGTTGAACATGTGCGCTTGACGAAATAGGTAGAAACTCGGTGAGCCCTTGAACCAGTCCCAGAAAAACGGCGACTATGAAGGTCATTCGTCTTCGGCGAGTTCGAACGGCAGGTACTCGGAGAACTGCTCCTGCAGCGACTCTTCGTAGTCTAAGAAGGCTTCCTGAAGCCTCTCGTATGCCAAGTCAACAGCGGGGTCTTCTTCGCCTCTGCGGCTTGAGACAGCTTCTAGGTGCCGTTCCAGCGCGCCGATGAACTGCTGCAATGTCAGTCGAGAATCTTTAGCCATGTAGCCAACCTACTGCCGAGACCGTCGCAATTCCAGCATTGGAACACGCTCGAGTAATCGTGGTAACATTTCCTCTTGTTGCCGGTGTCTTAGGACATCCACACACCTGTCCGGGTGGCGGAATGGCAGACGCGCTAGCTTGAGGTGCTAGTCCTCGCAAGGGGGTAGGGGTTCAAGTCCCCTTTCGGACACGTTCGCTTGAGACAGCAAACAAAGTGAGGCCCCGTTCTTCGGAATGGGGTCTTAGCTTTTTCCGGCTGCCTTTAGCATCTTGGCGATAGTCCGTTTAGGTCCGGCGAGAAGTAGATGTTCGAGGTTCGCCTTAGCCCCGGGCTCGCCAACCCGAGCACCGCTCTTGTTGTAGATTCCGATTTGAGAGCCGATGTAGCGCTTGAACTCGACATCGAGCACCTCGACACTCCCCCTGTCCTCGACCTGACTTATTAGTTCCTCACGGCTAATCCAGGATTCGTTGTTGTAGCTCAGCACGATCACCTCGGCACGAACATCTTTCAAGATGCGTCCAAGGGCGGCCGGCATAGTTTTTCGGGAGTTGAAGTCGCTTCGATTAGCAGGGTCCTTTACATCTACGCGCTTATTGGCGATGCCGTAGGTTTCGGGTTTATCCCAGCGAACCAGGGACTCCCAGACGTGATAGTTGCCAAAGTAACGATGCTGGTTATAGGGCGGATCAAGGTAGGCCAGGTTCACCGGCGCAAGCTGGCGCACAGCCTCGCTCGCGTCTTGCTGCAGGGCGACTCCCCCGCCGGCCAGCAACTTTGGGTCAAGAAGTTCAAGAGCCTTGAAACTCCGTCTGGTCCACTGCTTTAGGTAAGCCATCTGGACGCCGGTCGTGCTATCCACCCGGTCGGCCGCGAGAAGGAGAGATGAAAGCAGTGGAGCTTCCAGCCAACTTCCCGAATAGGTTGCGGCAATCTCGCTGCGAATAGCATCGATGCGCTCGCCGTTGAATGGCTGAAAGTACCGCGCATCCTCGCAGAAGGTCTTGGTGAAGTAGCCGGCCTGCGGTGCAACGCTGTTCAGGTGCGCAATCGCATCGGTGAGTTCGCGTTGATCCACGGTGTTGGAGTCCAGAGCAATCCAGGTGTCCCCAAACACCTTTGAGTAAGAAGCGGTATCCACAGAGGTGACAAACTTCCCCTGACGTTTGGCCTCATGAGCGATGCGTGTGGTTCCGGAGAACAGATCGAGCGCTGATTTTGCACCGCTGGCCTCGATTAGGGTGCCAATTAGCGGCAACAGTGTGCGCTTAGAACCCAGGTACTTAATCACTGACCAATCATCGCGTATCTCGCTCCTAGACTTGAACGGATGAGAGAGAACCTGAGCGTGGCCGCGGAATACGCTATAGAACACGCTAGAAAAGCGCTGGGCGACCTGTCGCTCGCTGTTCTCACCGGGGCGGGTATCTCAACTGACTCGGGAATACCGGACTATCGCGGACAGGGAAAAGTCGCTAGACACCCGATGACCTTCGACGTTTTCATGGGAAGCGAGCAGGCTCGAATCCGTTACTGGGCCAGATCGTTCGTGGGTTGGTCGAGAATCGCCGACGCATATCCGAACGCGGGACACGAGGCGATAGCGCTCGCCGAAAAACAGGGCAGGATAGCTCAGGTCATTACTCAGAATGTTGACCAGTTGCATCAGCGGGCTGGATCCACTCGCGTAATCGACCTGCACGGACGGCTCGACATGGTGCGTTGCATGAACTGCTCTAGTTCGCTTAGCCGCGTCGAGATGGACGGACTCCTTCAGGCCAGTAACCCGCTGATCGAAAAAGATGCTGCCATCGAATTCACCCCGGATGGCGACGCCGAAATCGAGGTGGCAAGAGATTTTGTTGTCCCGCCCTGCCCTAAATGCGGAGGAATCCTGAAGCCGGATGTCGTCTTCTTCGGTGAGAGCGTTCCGGTCGAGCGCGTTGAGCTTTGCCGTGCGGCGGTTGACGATGCCGAGGCGCTCTTAGTGGTGGGCACGTCGCTCGCGGTAAACAGCGGATTCCGCTTTGCCAGGCAGGCGTCTAAGGCGAACAAACCGATTGTGATCGTGAACGTTGGCGCTACCAAAGCCGATGAACTAGCCCTAACCAAGATTGAGGCGAACGCCTCCCTAGCCCTCCCACTACTTCTCTCATGACTAAAACCACCATCGCGCTACTTCGTCACGGCCAGACCGACTGGAACATCGACTTTAGACTTCAGGGCACCAGCGACATCCCCTTGAATGAAACCGGCTTGGCGCAGGCAAGAGCGGCCGCAGAAGCCATTTCTGGGCCTTGGGACGTCATTGTGTCATCTCCGCTAGACAGAGCTGTAAAAACCGCTCAAATCGTCGCAGAACGTCAAGGGCTCGGTGACTTGCAGATAGATGAACTGCTACTTGAGCGCAGCTTCGGCGAGGCCGAGGGCATGCTTTATACCGAATGGAGAGAAAAATTCTCCGACTCCAAGGTTCCCGGCGGCGAATCCATCGAAGAGCTCGAAGCCCGGTGTCACCGACTGCTGGAACATCTTGCGACTAAGTATCGAGGTCAGCGGGTGCTTACTGTTTCGCACGGTGCGCTCATTCGAAAGTTGCTCAACATTGTTTCGAACGGCCAACTTCCGCGCGAAGGTGAGCGCCTCGGGAACGCTTCGATGTCTTTGATCGTTCACAACGAATCAGGTTGGGAAATCGAGAAGTACGCTCCCGAAACGCTCAAACCTGCCGAATAAAGTTCAGCAAACTATTTGCTGACTCGTCCCAGTTGAATCGTGCCGCCTGGCGCTGTAGCTCTTCGATAGCAGGTGGCTGCTTTTCGAGTGCTCGAACCGACGCGGCCAGACTCTCAGGGTCTAAAGGCGAAAAGTAACGTCCCGCCTCTCCGGCGACCTCTCGGAAGATTGGGATGTCGCTAACGATGACCGGCACCGCACGGCTCATTGCTTCGACCAACGGAATTCCGAAACCCTCATCGAGCGATGCGCTAACCAGGGCTGTCGAACGGTCGAGCGCTGCCTGATATTCAGCGTCGGTTACCCCGTTTCGAAACACGACGTGAGCGCCAACCTCCTTGGCGAGTTTGGCAAGTACCGACTTGCGATCGCTGTCAATCTTGCTTAGCAACTCGAGTTTGTATTCCGGCAGTAAACCGACTGCGCGAATCAGAGTCTCAACGTTTTTGTAAGGCATAAAAGTTCCCATGTAAACGAGTTTTTTCTCGGTGACTCGGGTTTTAGTTTCCGCAGCGATCGACTCGGGTGCGTTGTAAACAACCCCAATTGGTCGTTTGGTGAGTTTGTGTTTTCTAAGGTCGGCCGCGGTGGTCTCCGAAACCGTCGCCACTGCCTCGCAACCGGCGAGCAACATTCGTTCGGGTGCATAACTTAGGTGGAATAAGCGCCAACCGAATCTGATAATCGGGTTTAGGTAACCGGGTGGCTTCGGGTGGCGGTAGTAGATCAGGTCGTGGACAGTAAGCACCAACTTGAACTTGCGCCCAAAGCTACCAATCGTTTGCATCGGCGAGAAAACTAGGTCGGGTTGATGTTTGTTCAGCAGCAGCGATGAAAGCGGTTCTAGTGGCGATGTCGGCTTGTGCAGCTTTATCCACCTGGTTCCTGCCGGAAGTTTCTCCAGTTGTAGCTCATCGCAGATGATCGCAGTGACCGGTGTTTGCTTTTGCACGGCGGCAAATAGATTCGCCGAAAAGCGGCTGATTCCGTCGTGGACCGGCTTTATGTACCTAGCGTCGAAGAAGAGTCCGCCAGACACTAGCTCTTGGCCTCGCTGAGAAAATCGCGAATGAGTATGCAAACCTCTTCGGTGGTCTCGTAGTGAGTGAGGTGACCGACTCCGGGCAAGACAGCCAATGTTGAGTTGGCCAGCAGCGGAGCTACTTCGCGCTGCTGCTTCTCGCTGGTGATGTCGTCTTCGGCACCGGCGATCATTAGCGTCCGATTTTCTATCGCCGAGGCAAATTCTTCGACGCTGTGCGAAATAGACGCCTGATAGCACTCGAACATCACGGTCGCGTTGGCGTAGTCCTTGAGAGTCTTGTGGTGTTGACCGTGCACCCACTTGCGAAGTTCTTTGTCGCGCGTTTTGCACATCACGGAGGAGGTGACCTGAATCAGCAACCAGTGGTCCATGATGTATCGCGCGCCGCGCTCGGGCAGCTTGCTGGCAGCCCAAAAGATGCCCTCAGTTAGAAGGGACGTGTACCTTCTCGGCCCTTTGAGACCTGGCTTCGCAACCGGGTTCAGCATGATCAAGTGACCCATGTCGTCGTTCTTAGACGTGTGGTGCGACATCACGAGAGTTGCGAAAGAGTGGCCCAAAACGGCAGGTTTGACCGGCAGCTTTAGAGCCTTCAGGAACTCCCCCAGCCATTCGGAATAGGTTGCAAGATTGTGTTTTTTGTCTAGTGGTTCAGTAATTCCGTAGCCAGGTAGATCGGGAGCGATGCAATCGAAATCTTCGAGCCCGCCGATGATCGGCTCCAAACCGTCGTGTGCGCCTCGGTAACCGTGCAGCAAAACTAGGGTTCCCTTTGACTTGCCCTTGGCCGGGTACGTCCAGTAGTGCGTGGTGTGCCCTAAAACTTCGACCTCGTGGTGAGTCGCTCGGGCGGCCCCGATTTGACCCATCATTGCTGGTTTTACCGACATGCTTCCAGCCTAAACCGAGAAGTACTTGGCTTCGGGGTGGTGCAAAACCATGGCGTCGGTAGATTGCTCCGGATGCAGTTGGAGTTCCTCGCTCAGAGTTACACCAATGACCTCAGGCTTCAAGAGTTCCATCAGCTTGATTCGATCTTCGAGGTTTGGGCAAGCGGGGTAACCGAATGAGTAACGTGCGCCTCGGTACTTGAGATCGAACAAGCCGGTCACATCGTTAGGTTCATCTGCCTCGAAACCAAGTTCTTCGCGCACGCGTCGGTGCCAGAACTCGGCCAGCGCTTCGGTCAGTTGAACCGAAAGCCCGTGTAGCTCGAGGTAGTCGCGGTACTCATTGTTCTGGTACAGCTCGTTCGCAGCCTCAGAGATGCGATTGCCCATCGTGACCAGTTGGAACGGCACAACATCAATGACGCCGGAACTCTTCGGGCGTACGAAGTCCGAAAGGCAAAGGTGTCGGTCGCGACGTTGGCGCGGGAAGCTGAAGCGAAGTCGCTCGGTGTGGTCTTCATTTAGGATCACGAGATCGTTGCCCTCGCTGTATGCCGGGAAGTAGCCGTAAACCACCGCTGCCTCAAGCAGGCCCTCGGTTTGAATCTTTTCAAGCCAGCGGCGAAGTCTTGGTCTGCCTTCGGTCTCAACGAGTTCTTCGTAGGAAGCGCCATCGTCCGCTCGCGACGGCTTGAGGCCCCACTGACCCATGAAGGTGGCACGTTCGTCTAAAAAGGCCGCGTAGTCGCGAAGAGGAATGCCTTTGACCACTCGCGTGCCCAAAAACGGCGGGGTTGGAACTCGGTTGTCGGTTGCTACATCGGAACGCTCTGGAAGGTCCTCTGGCTGCGTGATCTGCAATTTACTAGTTGCTGCAACCCGTCGCTTTTTCAACTCGGGCAGCTCTACTTCTTCACCGCGCGCCGAGCGAACCAGGAGGTCCATCAGTTTGAGGCCCTCGAAGGCATCGCGCGCGTAGCGCACTTCACCCTCGTAAATCTCGGCGAGATCTTGCTCGACGAAGGAGCGGGTTAGCGCTGCGCCGCCCAAAATAACCGGCCAGCGTTGGGCGACACCGCGCTGGTTCATTTCTTCTAGGTTCTCGCGCATTATGAGCGTGGACTTCACAAGCAAGCCGCTCATGCCGATTACGTCTACGTTGTGTTCTTCTGCAGCGCGGAGAATCTCACCAATCGGTTGCTTGATGCCGAGGTTCACCGTGTCGAAACCGTTGTTGCTCAGGATGATTTCAACAAGATTCTTGCCGATATCGTGGACATCGCCCCGGACGGTGGCGAGCAAAATCTTGCCCTTGCCGGCGTCGTCGGTCTTTTCGATGTGAGGCTCCAGGTGAGCTACTGCGGCCTTCATTACCTCGGCAGACTGAAGCACGAACGGAAGTTGCATTTCGCCCTTACCGAAGAGTTCGCCGACAACCTTCATGCCCTCTAAGAGGTGAAGGTTGATGATGTCTACAGCGGTCATCGTGATGAGTGCTTCATCGAGGTCAGCTTCTAGCCCCTTGCGTTCGCCGTCGATGATTCGGCGCTGCAGACGCTCATCGAGAGGCATGGCCGCCAACTCGGCCGAGCGGCTCTGTCTCGCCGCTGCGCTGTCCACTCCCGAGAACAGGTCCAAAAGTCTGGTTAGCGGGTCGAAGACCACGTTGCCCTGTTCGTCATAGGTCCTGCGGTCGTAGATCAGGTCTAGGGCCGCGTCGAGCTGTTCCTTCGGTATTTGATTTAGCGGCATGCTGCGAGCCGCGTGGACGGTCGCTGAGGTGAGTCCGGCGTTTACACACTCGTGCAAGAACACCGAATTGAGCACGTGACGAGCGGCCGGATTCAGGCCGAAAGAAATGTTTGAAATACCGAGGGTTGACTGGACGCCGGGGAACGCCTCGTGTAGGCGCCGGATCGCCTCAATGGTTTCGATTCCGTCACGGCGGGTTTCATCCTGACC
>JACCDQ011558421.1_pt1 | contig 16706 bp, 10 predicted proteins | sample 7446031 | NCBI WGS metagenome assembly JACCDQ01 (sample SAMN15323442, study PRJNA562643) | freshwater metagenome | isolation source: river surface water | place: USA:Blue River Watershed | collected 2017-08-17
AGGCGGGCCCGGACAAGGCTACCAAGGCGGGCCCGGACAAGGCTACCAAGCACCTTATGTCGTGCAACAAAGTCCTTATCCTGTCGTGCAACAAGGCGGGCCCGGACAAGGCTACCAAGCACCTTATGTCGTGCAACAAAGTCCTTATCCTGTCGTGCAACAAGGCGGGCCCGGACCCGGACAAGGCGGGGGTCCCCAGAGACCTGCCATTCCTCTAGTTTATCTCAAGAATTGGAAAGATCTTAACAAGTGGAAAGACGACATCTTCAGTGTACCTCTTCTGGGCGATGATGAGAAAAAGGCGGTAGACGATTGGCTGAGTGTTTTGAAAACCGACCGAGGTCCCAACGCCCCAATGCCAAATCTTGACGATGCAAGACGCCTACATTCGAAATACAAGAGCCTGACTGAGGAAACACAGAAAAGTATCGATGCCTTGCAGGGTCAGGTCCCGCCCGAAGACCTTTTGCAAAGTGCAATTCGCGCCTTGGGAGGGGATGACGAAAGCAAACAACAGACTGTACGAATCGCCTTGGATGTTGTAGACAAATACAACGAGTTTCCCGAGCCGCCAGACCCGGAATATGATGTTGAGACCGAGACGCCGCCACTGCCGACGGTGCTGCTGCCCGAGGAGATTTGGCCCGCGAGACCGTTACTCGCGGAAAGTCAACAAATCAAACAATATCTAGACATCATAAATCAATTAAAGAACGACCTCACAATCTCGGAGAACCTACGCCAACAGGAGGCGGCTTTGAGAGCGGAGAACCTAAAGGCGGCCATCGGTTCTCCGTCGTCATCGACGACAACTTTGATCAGTCAGGCTAATATACCGCTCCAGCAAACTATAGACCAACTGAAACAACAACTTTCCCAACTGCAATTTCAAAACGACGAATTAAACAGACGACTCGCGACAGCGTCGGCGGCGCCGCGCGGTGCGTCCGACGTGACAGAATTTATCAACGAAAATAAGAGGTTAGAGGGCGAATTGAGAGCGGCGAGATCGACTCAAGAAGAAAACCGACGGTTGATTGACAGTCTTAGGAACGAGAGGTTCGAACTGGACACACGAGTTAAACAGTTGACCAGCCGACTCGAAGACTTTCCTACCGCGGGAGTGTCGGCAGAGGAGCTCCGCGCCCGATTTGCCAACGAGAGTTTGGAGATGACCAAGTCCTTCGACGAGAGACTGAACAAAAAGGACGCTGTCATAGAAGACTTGAAGCAAAGACTCGAAGACGTCGGCGCGAGGTTGCAGGAATCCAATGTTCGTCAGGAAAACCTCCAAATTTCGTTTGGCCAAAAGGGGGAAGAATTGGCAAAGACCCTGAGGAGGGTGGCGGAGGAAAGCAGCAAGGATTGCGCTCAGAGAATTGAGAATATCAATAAGGAAAGGGCCGAGACGAAACGAGAGATGGAAGAAAGCCACAAGAGAGATCTCAGACGGATGGAGGAAACGTTAAAGTCTTTGAAATCTGGCCATACTGGCAACCTGGCCGAATTAAATCAGATCATCGAGGACTTGCAAGGGAGGAATAACCTTCTCGAGTCGGGGATGGTAACATTAAAGACCGAACTCACGGAACAGGAGGCCAGGCTGGAAATGAAATACAATGGAGCGATTGCAGAATTGGAAACACAATTGCAACACAGCAAGTCGTCTGCCGAGGACTTGAACGATCAATTGCAAACCAAAAATGCGGAGATTGAACGATTGCGAAACGAGTTGAGTGCAAAGTCAAACATGATATCCGAAGAAGAGCACGCCGAGATTTTGCGTTCTGTCGAACAAAAACAACGAGAGTGCACGGCTCAACTAAATTCTTGCATGAGCGCACGGAATGTGGAACAGCGGCAATGTAGAGCCAAGGAGACTGAATTGAACCGACAACTTCAAGAAAAAACAGTCCGAATCAAGGCGTTAGAATCTGAACTGGGACAAATTAAAGAGAGCTTTAACGGAATGAGGGGAAAGATGCAATTGATGGAGACAGAGTACGAGAAAAACCTGGCAGACGCAAACACCAAATGTAGGGATTTGTCCAAAATGACTACAGAGGAACGGAGAAAGTTTGAGGCGGACATGTTTACCAAGGAGGATTTGATCAAGACCCTGGAAAAAGACAAAATTCGCCTTATTTCTGAAATCGAACAGGTCAAAGCAAAGGATAACGAGCGGGAGTCGGAATTGGCAAACATTTCCGAGGAGCTCAAAACCTTGATCGCCAAGGATAAAGAAAACAAACGAGAAATTGAAACACTAAACGCTAACTTGGTGGATTCTAATCTCAAAGTCGAAAATTTGAAATCTGACTTGGGAAACGTCCAGCTCGAATCTGATAGATGGCGAGCGCAATACGAAGCCTGTGAGCGGGCGAGGGAGAATAAACAGTTGGAAGAAAACCTGAAGCAGCAGGAAGAACTCTCCAGGCAACGCGCCGCCAAGGAAGCAGAACTGAAGAGCTTGTTGGCGAAAAAGGAACAGGATAAACTTCGAGCCGAAGCCGAAGCCAAGTTGCTGCTCGCACAGCAACAATCGGAAGCCGAGCGTATGAGACGAGAAACGGAAGAAAGGGAACAGGAACGGATTCGGGAACTGGAACGGGAAAGAGAGCGTCTGGAATTGGAGCGTCAAGCGGCCGCCCTCGAGGCCGAACGACAGCGAAAGGAAGCCGAGGAGGCCGAGCAGCAGCGGAAACGGGAAGCCGAGGCGGCCGAGCGGCAGCGAAAGGAGGCCGAGGAGGCCGAACGGCAGCAGCGGTTGAAACGTGAATCCGAAGCTGCGAGTTACAAGAATCTGTGCGAGAAAACCAAGGAGGAAGTCGCAAAGTACCAGCCATTTGTAAACAATTACATCACAGCTTACAAGAAGATGGCGCTGAGGATAGCGTACAACGTACCGACAAATAGTACTGTCAATCAAGAGCGAAACGATTTTATAAACAGTCTTGTCGAGGCATACGGTTCCCAATCTGAAGAAGATTTAGAAAGTGTACGCCGCGATCCAAAGTCGACAAAGTCAAAAGAGAAACTCTGGAAAGTTTTGTCGACCTTGGGCGATGACGTCTACAACGGTGAACTATACAATGCTTTGATGAAATACGATTGCACGGTTCAGGATCCCGAAACCCAAGCAAGCAACATACGTTCGCTCAAATCGTATTTCGCCAATCAAAAGCTCGTGCTTTGGCCGGAGGATACCTTGGGAATGCGTTCATTGTATCAGCACATTACTGGCATCGGTCACGTGTTGGTGAAAATAAAACCTTTTGTGCCGCGCAAAGGTCGTCGAGATGACATGCCCGGACTGCCCACCCTAGTCGGTCTTCCGAGAAACAACGAGGATTTTGACTCCATTAATGCATTTCAACGCGAGGGGATGATACAGGTTGACGACGGCAAAGAAATCCTGGACGGCCCGTTCGATAGTATTGTCCCTCCGCTAGAGGACGGCAAGGGGACCATGCAGGGGTCCGAAAAGTTTATAGGTAATGAAGACGTTTTTGACCGATCTGTGAAGAATGGTATGGACAACCTCAAGAATGGAAATCGAGTTATCATCATGGTTTACGGCCAGAGCGGGTCCGGAAAAACGAGAACGATGCTCGGCGACGGACCCGAGGTACCCGGGTTGTTGGCGCTGGTACTGCGGTATATAAAGACAAACACTGCCAAGTTTAAATCTGACGACCTCAAGATTCAAATGGTTCAATGGTACAGTTCGGGCAAATCGGCAGGTGAAACGTCGTACGTGTATGACGTGATCGATGCTCCCGAAATACCTGGCGGCGGAAAATTAGTTACAAGAGCTGAGGATGATAAGGATGTGGATTTTAGAGTTCTCCTAAGCGGAAAACTGACGGAGATCAGAGTAAATAACCCAGGTTTTGACTTGTCCCAATTAGGTAGACGTAAAACAGACTTTTATAAAGGTAACACCACTCAGACTGCCACGAAGTGGGCTATCGAGTTTTCGAATAAAATAACGCAATATTTGGAAAGAAGACGCTTTCAGAGAGCGACTCCCACCAATAGTGATTCCAGCAGGTCTCACGCGATAATCGTGATAAACGTGCCCGTGATTCAGCCCGATAACAAGATCATCAACAGCGATATTGTGTTGATCGACCTTGGCGGAACGGAACTCCCCAGGCGAATGAAAGGCACCACAGCGGGTTTCAGGGAGGGGACTCAGATAGTAAACAGCCTCGGCTATCTCATGGAGACATTTCTTCCATCTTATATATTGGGCAAAGAAACACCGTCAGTTTCAACAGTTTCGAAAACTTGGCAAAACTTACTCAAAGCGATATTTGATACAAAGGGACATATGGTGCACAATCTGGTCTTATTGATGCACATTTATGGTTATCGATATGGCCAACGAGATTCGGAAGAAGAAAACAAGACCATTATGGAGAATACTACTGGAACGCTCCGAATTGTACAATCCATTACGGAAAAGTTGGATCAGCTCAAGAAAGACGTAAAAGATTCCGAAAAGGTAATTATCAAACCCGTGCCGTTCAACAGCGTAGGGGAACTACCGCCTTATCCTCGAGACGAACCACCTTCCGGGGAGTTGACTCTTCCGAGTCCGTCGCCGCCTCGCAGCAGAGAAAGTTCAATATACGGTTCGCCACGCAGAGAAAGAACTCCGAGTCCGTCGCCGCGCGCGAGCAGCAGAGAAAGTTCAATGTACAGTTCGCCACGCAGAGAAAGAACTCCGAGTCCTCTGCCCGCGAGCAGCAGAGAGAGTTCGCCGTACAGTTCGCCGCAGAGAGAAAGAACTCCGAGTCCTCTGCCCGCAAGCAGCAGAGAGAGTTCGCCGTACAGTTCGCCGCGGAGAGAAAGAACTCTGCCCGCAAGCAGCAGAGAGAGTTCGCCGCAGAGAGAAAGTTCAATGTACGGTTTGCCGCGCAGAGAAAGAACTCGGAGTCCGTCGCCGCCTCACAGCAGAGAGAGTTCGCCGCGGAGAGAGAGAACTCTGTCGGCGGCGAGCATCCGAGCGCTGTCGACCGCGAGCAGCATAGAAACTGACGTCGACGTCACGCGGCGGCCGCCGTCAGCCGCGCGCTCGGAAACGCTTGAACGACCACTGTCGTCGTCGTCATTACAAAAGTCCGAGCCAATCAGTAATGTTGAAAAGACGGCCTCATTAAGTTCAAACTTGGCCTTTGAGCCCAAGTCTACGGAGGGACCGTCAGTGTTTCAACAAACAGAGGGTCCCCTCATTAGCGAGCGAGCCGAAACGGCTCCCACCAGATGGCCGACCGTGTTGGTACCCGAAGACATGTCGGCGTCGTCGTCGTCTCTGACATCAGTGGCGTCGTCTCTGGGGTACCAATGGGACGAAAAGGATTTGGATGCCCAAAATTTGCCCGTTTTAAGGGTCGAGGGTAAGCCCGTAAGATCTATATCTGCGTTCGATCTAGCGCGCGAACCCAAAGACTACGACACCGCTTCGCTCGCGTCTGTCGCTCAAGGTCAGGCGTCGCGTCGAAGACGATAAAACCCTTCTGACAGACTTTTACGTCTGTCAGAAATACTTACCACGAGTAAAACAACATGGAAGGAATGTTTCCCTCTTTTGACAAGAGTTCATTTTGTCTGAATCTCTTTAATTTCAAAGACCCGTCCTCAACTACCGTCTTGAACCAAAAGTTTTGATACTTGAACGCGCACCGCGCCGTCTTGCGCTTGTTTCCCGAGATGACATCGTAAATCACCCCCTGCAGGTCCGGGTCTGATTGGTTGACAATGTAGTCAAAGTTGGACAATTTCGCCCCACCTGTATTGCTATTTATCAGCTGTTCCGATACCGCCAGAGCCGGAAAATCGGGGTCGACCAGCGTCCCTTCGTAATGCGCCGGAGATTGAGTGTGACTGATGACAATCGGGGTGTTAATATTGCTCACGCTCGCAAATTCCAACGTTCCCACTCTGACAATGGTCTTTTCGTCCATAACTACCAAGATGGGTCTGTCCAGGACCAAGGCGAGAAAGTTGACCATCATGTGGTCCATGATGTCGTCTGTTTTCCACGACCGCGCAAGACGACTCAGTTTCAATTTTGCCTCCCGCGTGTCGGGGAACACATTCTTCAACTTGCCTTCGTCAATCAACACCTCTGCCACCTTCAGGCACTGATACCTCAGTTGTTCAATCTCATCTCTGGTCGGAGGCTGGCCCCTGTTTATCGTGATGAGAACAGCTTGAAAGAGACACGTTCCGTCTCCGAGCGTTGTGACGCGTCGTATCCTCGAGTTGAGCGGTTTGGCCTCGTTGTAGTAGACCGCGTATCCGTCACCACCTCCCCCCGCATGATGGACGTCCAAGGCAGAACTCACCGTGCGCGCGTTCGGACTGATGTGGTATTCTGCGCAAAACGTCTTGTAGGCTTTAAAGACATCCTTTTCGTCAGTTCTCACCAAGGCCGCCTCCTTTTTGTTTTTGGTTAGTCTGGTTCCAAATTTGGACAGTCGGATGATGCAGTTCAAGGAGTTTTCCACTGGCCTCTTGTCTCCCACAAGACGATCGTCTTTAAACATCCCGCTCTTTTTAATCGTAATCATTCGCTCAAACTTGCCCAGAATGTTTACAAACGCTTCTGGGTTGTATTTGACCTTGTCGACTTCTCGCGACAGCTTTTTAAGTAGACTCAATACTCTTACTCGATTCTCTATGGACGGAAAAACTCTGTCTTGGCACAACAGGGAAGGGAACGGAAAAACTTCTTTGTCGACAATCACCGTGACACTGTTGTACGAAGACAAGACCTTGATGTCGTCTTCGGTGAGCTCGTCGCCGCCGCCGGGAGGGATAAAGATAAATCTCCCGTGATTATTGGTCGGCCGACTTCCTACAAACAGGGCGTTGTGTTCGACACCCGCGTCTTTCGGAGGGCCGGACCGGAGTACTTGTTCCAACGTCATCTGACGTCCAAACTTGATTTCCGAATTCAAAAAGTTTTGAAGGTAAAATGTTTTGGCCGGAAGATCAGAGTACATTACAGATTTCGACACGTCGGGAAGCGCCCCAAGCGCGTACGTGGCGACCCAAAACTCGGAAGTCGTCCATCCAAACAGTTGGTACGGATCGTGTCGGTCGCAGGCTGACTCGGTCCGATCGATTTCAGCTTGTGTCATCCTGCGCATCCGAACGACGTCCTCGTCGGAGACCGCCTTTTTCTTTTTGGTCTTCTTTTTCTTTTCTACATCGGGTTCTTGGTCGTCGTCGTCGTCGGAGGAGGACTGGCGAGGTTCTTTTTCTTCTTCTTCTTCTTCGTATTCGATTACGACATCAGGTTCGTCGTCTTCCGGCGGAAAACGTTCTTCTTCTTGGGCTTCGACCTGATCCAGTCTGATATACTCTGGCTGGTCGTCGTCGTCAGTTTCGGCGGCGGCGGTACCGCCAATGATATCCCAACGTTTTAATTCCACGAGAAAAACTGCTCTGAGCCACGCGTGATCTGCTCGAGGCATGCTCTGCGGATATATAGTGGGCATCATCCCGAGTCCGGCGTTTTCGCCGCCGAAAAAGGCCGGGACGCGGGTAATCTTGTACGTCTTTCCCAATATCTTGTTGAATCCCCGGACCATGAGTTTTCCGTCTGTCTTGGCGTCGACGACCTTGACGACTTCGGTTTCGGGTATCGTTGTTTCAAAGTGATCTTGCTTGTCCAAAACGATAATGTTTTTCCCGTCGTGTGCCTGCGCCATGAGGTGCGACTCCATGTACAGCACGTATACTGTCATTGGCTTGTACGCGAGTATCTTGTTGGCAAATCTCCGTATGCTTTCGGAACTTCCGATTGTATTGGTGCTAAAGAATATAGTCATGAGAGAGGGAGCGATAAAGTGTTCCAAGACCTTTGCTGATTCGAAGGAATCGTGTTGGATCTCGATCCTCTTGTAGCCGGGGTCTTCAGACCAGCGTTTGGAAAACTTCAAAAGCATATCCTCGTTTCGCTCTATGCACAAAATGGACGAAAACCTAGCCCACTTTTGGTAGTCCCCTCCCTGACCCGTGCCAACGTCAATCATGACGCTGCCCGTCACCGAAGATTCAGCAATCAACCTCACCTTTAGCTCGTTGACCAACTTTCTGGCAATCACAATACCTCTGCCGCCAAACAACTTCAACCCGATGGCCGGGGAGGACATCAGTTCCATGTTGCTCTGGACGACGGGGAGACTGTTGCCAGTGCGCTTGGCAAACCTCTGTCGGTAAACGACAAACTTTGACGTGGACGGGTCGTACATGACCTCGACGACAAACAACCCGAGATTGATGGGCGAATGAAAACGTTTCATAAAGTAAGTATAGTCCAGATTGCCATTGATTCTCTCAATGAGATCGTTTGTGGGGGGCGGAGGCAGAGGTGTCGACTCGGGGTAGTCATTATAAGGTCGCACGAGCACATCAATCGTATTGTTGTATTTGTCTTTCCACTTGAGCGGAACAGACTTGCTGTATGATCCCTCGTTTGGCTGAAAAATGATCCCATCAGCAAACGTGTCCGTCCTCGTGTTTTCAATCAGCCTGAGGACATTGTCCCCGTCCAGACCGGCGAGGATTCTTTGAAAAGGCTTTGCTTTATATTTGTACTGCTTGTTTTCGTTAGCGTCTGTCAGAATCTTGACCCACGTCTTTACCGCCTCCAGTCTATGTACAAAGTCCAACTCTTGGCTGTTTAGACTGTCTTTTATGATGTCGTAGACGTGAACTATGTAGTGCTGTTCTTCCTTCGAGGCGGCGGGTGTCGTGAGTTCCACGTCGAGGACCACAACGTCGGGGTTGTTACTCTGCGCAGCAGACACGTCGGGAGACAGTCTAAAGGGAGGGCTGACGACTGTCACACAATCGTCGTTGGATACGAGAATGATGCCAAAGGCGGGGTGAATAGCCAGGCGATGGTGCTCGCCGTCCAGCTTCTTGGACATGTACCAAGTCTTTGACGCAAAAGAGACTGCTGCGGATCTCTTGTAAGGATTGAATGGTATGACGTTGACGGACCGATGGGCCTTAGACGACAGCTGGCGAATCAGGCTCTTTGTATATCCAGGACTCACTGGCGTGCTCGTATCCTGGGCCACTTGAAAAAGAAACAGAATGGCGTTGTACATTGTTTCCGCGCCAAAGGCATAGACGGGAAAAGTGTGTCGCCTCTCGAGTTCAACCTCAAACTCTGGAACAGTATTGTCTCCGGTGAGCACCGCAGAGAGGCTGAGTTCAAACAAGGCGATCGGGGACGATCTTTGCGTTGCGTAAATCCGAAATGTGTTTTTAATTCGTCTTCGAGTCCACTTTTGCCCGGGAGGGACCTGAGGGATGGTCGTCTCTTCCGCGGCCGACACTCCAATTTCCCAGGGGTCCACTCGAAAATATCTCAATTGCCTCTTGGTCTGCACATGTGGCCGCCTGACGACTGCAGGTTCGTCATACAAAGTCATTCTCAATATGGTATCTCCGACACGATCGCTCAAGACGGTGCTCTTGCAATTGTACACTCGGTACACCGTCGACCTGCAGAAAAAGTTAAACAATCGGCCAAACTCGGTCCCGTTGAAGCGAAACCGAAGCTCGCACTCGGCAAAGGAGGTGGCCGGGTTTGTGAACACGCGGGATATCTCAATCTCTCGGAAATTGTATACCCCGGGGTCTCGTGGCAGAAACGACATGTCGTACTGTAACGTTTCTATGGCCTTGACCGCCGCCTTTACCGCGACCTTCCTGCCCGCCAGAAAATCTCTCAAGAGCTCGGCCTCAAACACGGACGGCGCGTCATTGACAAGTCCTGCAGCCCACGCTTTCAGCGCACTGTCTTTGGGATTGTACTGTTCAATGTTTCTCTTGATCTGATCTTGTACCGTGGCGGTGGACAACACCAGAGGGTCAGTCCGGATAATGACGCTCCGCCGAAAAGCTGCCTGGAAGTCTCGTTTTTTCTTTAGTTCGTTCACCACCACGAGGCGAGTTGCAGCGGTCCTGTCGGCAGAGACGGGACTATTTTCCCACGGCCGGCCGATGGGCCTCGTCGACGTCCTCTCCTCGAGCCTAAACATGAGTTCCGCCGGGTCTATGTCTTTTGGGAGGTCGACCGCAGACACAGTCAGCCCTCTGTTTATCAGGAGAAAGGATGAAATGCGCTCTTTCGGGATGACAATTTCACCCCTCCGGACGAGCTCTAGGCAGAAGCTGTACGGGTTCCCCATGTGCTTTGCCCATAGTTTGGTGTACTCGTCTGGTTTCAATTCTCTAGCCAGGGGCGCCAGTTCAGAGTCTGGATGCAAAAAGTCTACCATTTTTAAGAAATGATTGAGTTTATATCCAGCAAAGATGGAACTGTCGTGCTGGCGACAGAAAAAGACAGTACAGAGTTTGTCGTTCCCGCCAAAAAGCGTCGACCCAAATCTGTCAGAGCTAGCATCACAGGTAACTTGTATCCCGAACTAATTAAAAAGATTAGAGACTCAAATAGCAAAATTTCCCCGTCGGCTGCGGGGATTTATCCATGCGGAAACACGCTGCACCTAGATCCGGAAAACACTTTGCGCGAATACGAAAAGGACCTTATTTTTGTAAGTCTGCTGTTGTCTGCGCTAAAGTACAAACGTCCAAAAACGATTGTCCTCGACAAGCGCAGGTATGAGCAGTTGTACGACAAGATCCTCCGACAGTATGAAAACAACAGTTTTGTGTTGGCGGTCCACTTTTTCGACGACGACATTTTGTACGTGGGCTCCAAAGAGATGGAACGCCGCGTCCAGTATTTTCTAGATCTGAATTGGTCGGAATTTCAAGACGTCATGTACAGGTACACGCCCATGATTGACGAACTAAAGAGCATAAACGACTCGTCTCCGATGAAACGAGACATTAGTCCAGCGCCAAAAACGGGACTGTTTTCTGCAGATAGTAAAATATATAATGCCATTCGACTGGAAAAAACAACGGCTCGTTATCCAGTCTCGGACTTGCAGAAATTTATACTTTCCAACAAGCGAGGACCGGTCGCGTGCGTCGTCGACAACGCGCCTCACTATGTGTGCAGGGTTTTGTAAGTCTCAATAAAACTTACAGACAGATAAACGGTTTCTTACTTTTTGCTGGCGGCGCGAGCGTCAATTTCTTTGCGCAGGTCCAGAATAATTCTCTGAAGCCTAAATCTAGTGGGAAAGAGTCTTACCAGAGTTCCGTCACTAGCTTTGTAATGCTCCGGGCAACGTTCGCTCTCAATGTTTTTCATCTCATTTTCAATGAGGCGAATTTGAGAGTCATTGTACCCGGCGATCCTACCCACGTGGGAAGACAGGGAGTTAATGTATCTGTCCATTTTTCGCGCGTACTCGGCCATTTCTGTATTTTTTCAACAATGTGATCGACATGGCTGAATGATTTAAAAAAATGTAGGTTCTTATGCTCACCGAGGATAATAAACATGGCAACGTTTGTGGGCATCCTCTTATCGAAAACGCCCGACAGCCGGCATCCTTATGAAGAACACCTGAATAGAGCGGGGGGATTTAAAGGAATCGCTAATAGTCTTGTCTATAGTGGGCGACGTGGACACGAATTTATGCGGGAATTACATTTTAGGGACCGAGGCAATATCTAGTTTTGGAGTCGACACCCGGCGACGTCAGAATTTTTGAATTTTTCTAGTCGAAGACAGCTTTGAACGTTTGACGACGGACGCGAGGTTTCTGAAGACGACGGCGACGACGGCGACGACGACACTGCCCCACACGGCAGTCTTGTTGACGAAATCTCGAAAAGGCTTTACCGGATTGTAGACACTCTTTTGCAGGGGGCGACGCTGTTTCGACACGGCAAAGGCTTTTAGGAAAACTTTTTTACTAAGTTCTTTAACTAAAGAGGACTGTAGTTATCGTTTCTCGATCTCCGAAAAATGTTAGACATTGTCGAAGCTGTACACTTTATACATCTAGGTATCGCAAAACAGTACATTTCGGACATTGCCAACGCAGAACGTATTGATGACCTCGAGACCAAGACGGAAAAATTGTTTTTCGGGCAGCTCGACCTCACGGGTTACGGGGAAAAAGACTTGGACCCAGGTATCGTCGTAGATAATCTTGGTATGGGTATTTTTCAACAATTGCTCAATATTAAAAACGATGCAATAAGAGATCGCGCAACATTATACTGCATCTGTCTACTCGATACTGCCGAGAATGATGATGATTTTTTCTATCCCGCCGAGTACATCGGTAACGCGTACGGCGCACTTGTGACAGCTATTATCGCTCAATTATGCCTGGGGTTCGTGACAGGAGAAAACAACGCCGCGATTACACACCGCAGCGATCGCGAAACCCTGTGCGAAAATCGAGACCTTCAGAATGCCATATGGGTGCGGTCGTGCGATGAATGCGGGCAGTGTCCTGTGGCGACTTGTCTAATTTGCCTAATTGAAGAAACGTGCGAAATATCGACTCAGGATGGCGAGATCAAGATATACTGCCCAAAGTGCGAGGCCTACTTGAGAACGGGCTTCTCCGACGACGATAGCAATAGAGCGACTTTGCAGCTGATAAAAGCGTTTGGCGGCATGATAAGTTCGGACGACATGACGGCACACACTGTGGGTGTTCGAAGCAAAAACGGTTAGATTTTTAATTTGCGGCAAACTCGAGCCAGGAACAAAATGTCGCTCCTGTTGTTGTTGTTTCTTCACGTCGCCGCGTCGTCCGCCGAGGACCTTCTCCTCGTCCGGATTGCAAACGCCCTGGTCACAACCGGCGGAAATCTCGTTTACGGAGACCCCGATTGCGGGATTTTGTCTGAAGACGACGTGAAAGCAATTTTTCGCCAGCAGCGACAACTATGTCTCAATAATGGAACTGAGCTGCTCAGTACCGGCGTATTAAAATGTGAATGCAGCCATACAAACCATTTCGGAGCGTGCTGCCAGAGACCCTGTAACGTCACCACGACTATCAGCACTGTCACCAAGATTTGCTCTATAGAAACGAAAGAATGTAGCGTTTACGAATTTGACGAATCTCGGCCAGACTATTGTTAACCTTTGCAGTTTTATTTATTTCGACCTGGCACAACCGCGGAAAGCGCATCATTATGGAGAATACAGTGCAGAAAGAGTACGAGCTAGCGGCGTCTAGAGCGAAACTGCGCATTTTCAAGCTGTGTCGCACTCACGACAAAACGCAAATAAATCTCAAATTGAGTGCATCGCAGGAAGCTTCTCTAAGGTTTGGACTAAAATACATCCAGCCAAATCCCGATTTCTCCGATTTGCGCATCATTTGGGACAAGGCGGAAAACACATTGACTGATGATTCGACCGATATTATCAACTCCTACATTAAATTAATACAACAAGGGTTGCTAACGTACAAAAACAACAACATTGTGGACCTCAGACCTTGGTCGGAGCGCGATAGCTCGTTGCCAGGAGGAAGGATTTTGACCGACAGTCAAAAACGCGTTTTCGACTCTTGTTTTGTCGATCCCCCGGCTGACGAGCCGTCTCCGGTTTACCTGTCTCGACAGCAGTTGGCTTTACTAAAACTGGCTCTGGCGAGCCACGAGTATGATATAGAAAACTTTGCCGAGTTTATCGACCGTGCCGACTTTGATTCGTCAGACGTCGACGTCGACATTATTGAAGATTACATCGATAGAGTAAAGAAAGCCTTGTTTACAATAAGCGTCGTCTTGTAGCCCTCGCATCGGGGCTACCAGAAACTTTAAAAAACCAAGTGCTTGGTAGACTTGCTGCCGAAAAAGACCATCCCGCCGCCGACAATGCAAAGGCCAATCAAGAGCACCAGACTCACCACTTCGAGAGCATACGTCTCGTATTTGGATTTCTGAAGTTCTGCGGCGAAAACGATTTCGGAATTTAGATAGTTGACCTTTTCGCAGACGCTGTTGGAGGCCACCAGACCGTCAAACGCCAGGCTTAGAGTGTTGACCTTCATTCCGACTATAAAGGATAGTACAACGCAAGTTAGACATAGTGCAAAGATGATGACAAAAATTGCGATGATAATTGAACGTTGCATTTTTAAAACTACAGCTTAAAGTACAAGTATGCGTACAACAGCAGACTGACGAGAACTAGGACTAGCGAACCGATTATGAAAAATTTGAACTTGAACCAGAGAGACCGTATATCTTGTCCAAAAGTGGACTCTTCCAGTCTGGAAGATGTTTCTGCGTCTAGTTTTTGAGTAAGAGAGTCTACGGCGGCAATCAGTCCCATCGACTTTAGCAGACTGGTAGTATATTCGTCTATAACCTGATTGATTTGATTTCCCTCAAACACGACGAGACTCTGACCGCCGGTCGACACAAGTCTCGCCTGCATCGTGTTGGTCATCGATGTCTGGATGTCGGCCTCGCTCGGCATTGAAATCATATCTGACACTGTCGTGTCGACACTTTTGCTCACATACGCCGGTCCATATATCCTTCCAGCTTCGTTGAGGATCGCGTTCTTGGACACGGCGTAGAGCTCAGGGCTCGCAGTCTTCAGGCAGTCGACCGAGATGGACTTGTATTGCGCGGTACCGGACGACTGTTGGGTGACGACGTTCCCGCCGATTGTGGCCGCGTCGGAGGACCCAGATACAAGTACGGCAACGATATTGTCGGGCGCAGTGCGAACGCTACACAACTCGTTGACGTTAAACAATTTCGCCGTCAGTGCGGTCTTTGCGGCATCAATCAATGCAAATTTGGACATTTTTTAAGTTGGATTTCAGAGCTGTTCAAGATGAAAATGTTTAATCGCATAGCCATTTTTGCGACAAGGTATTTCGCGACATTTCCCGCCCTGTTCGCGCTTGCCCTCGTGTATAGCACCTGCGGCAGCCCGCTGTTTAGACATCATTAACAAGTCAAGTTAACGTCAGCTCGTCATTGTCTTGCACCACCACATCGATGGGGACATATAAAGAGTTTATACCTGTTTTTACGTCTACGCCACGCCATGTGTGAGTTTGAGAGAAACCACGAGAAGTGGTGTTAGAGAACTGAAATTTTTAATTTTTCAAGTTGGACCTTTTTTTAAAAAAACCAAAATGTGGACCTACGACGGTTACATCTGGATCTTCAAGTCCGCAGAGTTTTCCGAGCGACCCAAGGTTGCCGGTTTCGATTTTGACGATACAATATTTTTCAGAAACAAGGACGCCTTTGTCTTTTCGAGCGTGCCCTCAAAGATTCAAAGTTTGTACAAAGCGGGTTACTGCATCCTGATTGTGTCCAACCAGAGCGCAAAGGGCGAACACTTGGAAAAGATCAAGGACAGGGTGACATTAGCATGTGAGCTCTTGGGTGTTCCTGTGTGCGCCCACTTGTGTGTCACGCCAAATTCGAGGAAACCAGGTCCGGTCGGGTGGTCCCGATTTTCAAAGAGCAAAAACTGCTTTTTTGTGGGAGACGCGGCGGGGAGACCCGGCGACCACTCTGCCGCAGACATTGGTTTTGCCACGAACCTCGGTATCGACTTTTACACCCCCGTAGAGTATTTCTGCTGCAAAGAACCTCGGAAACTCCGTTATGCAGGAATCCCATCGGCAGGTCCCGCAGTGTGCCCCAAGAGCATACCCGAACTTCCGCAGACTCAGGAAGTTGTTTTGCTGGTTGGACATCCGGGTTCGGGGAAATCGACCCTGGCAAGAATGATTTGCGCTCAGGACGCGCGGTATGAGACTATTGGAAATGATATGAAAAACATGAAACGTCTTCTTCCGCTTTTGGCCGCGGGAAAAAGCGTGCTCGTGGACAACACCCACACGTCGAGAGAGCAACGAAAGAAAACTCTGAGTCTGATTCCCGCAAACGTTGCGGTGCGATGTGTTGTTATTGATTCTGATAAATTAACTTGCTTTCACAACATAAAGTATAGAGCAATAAGAACTATGTGTAATCCCCTGCCCCAGGTGGCTCTTTTGGCTTCGTTCAAGCGGTACGAACGCCCAGAGTGCGACGAAGGTTTTTCGTCTGTCGACGTTGGGAGTCCCGGACCGCCACACTCTTCCGATAAATTGTGGTATAGTATTCTGACGGAGGGAAAAAAGGTCGAAGGCTATTAATACACAGATAAACGGACTGAAAAAGGTTGGTCCTTGAACTTGATGCAGAGTTCTGACAGTGTGTAACACACTGTCAGACACATTACACAAATCAATCTTAGACCAGACGGGAGAGTATTGTGCCACCTGTTTGCCAAAGAGACCCCTGGTCTTTTTTGTGTGAACAGTTTTACACGTCCGCCAGAAATTTTCTTTTTCAAACCAACCCACCAAACACCTGTCGACAACATGGCTCTCTCGGAGACTGTGAAGCACGCCCGCGACGACAGATGTTGTTGGTCTGCTCCTATGCTGCCAAAGGAGGTCACCAAGTGGCTTCGAGCCAACGAGTTCTGTTTTATAAAAATGAAACTTTGCCCACCTGGCCTCCATATCGCCTTTTTGAGAAGATCGCCCTGATTTTCACCTGAAGTTTACGCAAGGTCATTAATAGAACTCGACACTGTCATTTTTTCTCTTTCTTTTGCACTCGCAAACCCAAGTGCAAAAATATAAAATAATAAGACTACACTTTTTTCTTGGCTGCCTCGTCGGCAGCCTTCTTTCTTGCGGCGGCCTCGTCGGCAGCCTTCTTTCTTGCGGCGGCCTCGTCGGCAGCCTTCTTTCTTG
>JACCDQ010383130.1_pt1 | contig 16700 bp, 9 predicted proteins | sample 7446031 | NCBI WGS metagenome assembly JACCDQ01 (sample SAMN15323442, study PRJNA562643) | freshwater metagenome | isolation source: river surface water | place: USA:Blue River Watershed | collected 2017-08-17
ATAATAATAGCCACACCGAGCAGCTTGTCGCCTTTATCAGAACTAACCGTACCGCTAATTGTTTGGGCCAGTACGTTCAGATTGGCTAGTAAAAATACCAAGCATACAAGTGCCAGTTTTTGGCTAAAATGGTTAAAAATAAATTTTTTTTTCATACTTTTGGTTGGTTTTTAATTTTTTCGAGAGATTGAAAATCTAATCCAGCCGTTTCTATTCGCAGTAGAAACGGCTTTTGTTTTTGTATTGACTTTTATTGATAATTTCTTATACAAAAGTAATATCAATAAGTTTTTATTTTTTATCAGAATTATTCTATTTACTGGCAAAATCAATCACGCATACTATTTTTTTTAATAAAATATATAAAAAAAGAACTATAATAACCCTAAAAAGGGTATGATTGAACGATTATGTCAATCATACCCTTTTTGATTAATCTCCAAATAAACCTTTACGAACTAAGTTTGAGTGATGGCGTATCACTTACAACCGAGAACGCTCCAAAGCTCTTGCTGTAGTGATAAACGCCATCGCTGACCTGATGGGCAGTAAAGCCTAGGCTAAAATCTTGGTACAATATTACGAAGCAGTAAAATACAAATTTGTATCAATATTATTCTATTTACTGGCAAAATCAATCGGTATTATCAGTAATCATACCTTAGTCATTTTCACTCAAAAAACCCATTTACCGAAAAAAAATACCAAAAAATGCTTATTTATAGCTAAACATCGAATAGAAAATATTTTCGAGGAATTTGTCAACAACTTTGTATCATCAAACAAAGGCATTAGCCCTCTATCATAAAACTTTACTAGCTTTAATTTATCATGGAAAAAGTTTTCTCTTTTGCCCTCGCTTCCTTCACAACCATCTTATTGTTAGGTAGTTGTAAGACAGAAATAAGTAATACGGAGATAACTCCCACTGCCACAGGTATGGAGAGTTTGAACGTACCAAGCAATTTTAATTTCAATACTTCGCAAGAAGTATCATTCAGCATCGGAGCATTTGACAATTCGGATAAGCCAATCAAAAGTGTGGTAATGTCGGTATATAGCTACCCAGAGGGAGATTTATTGTTCAAAGGACTTACAACAGAAGATGGCAAACTGGTATTTTCTCAAAAATTACCTAGTTATGTCAAGAAAATAGCCATCAAACCAGATTACATAGGTTTACCATCAGAATATATCGTTGAATTGAGCGGTGCAAGTGTAGATGTTACTTTTGGAGGAAAAAAGCCAGTAGTTCCACAAGGACTCGTAACGCCCGTACAAAACCCTAGTAGTTTGAAAATAGATGTAGCTGCTGGCAGAGTTCAGACGTATCCTACGCTCGCTTACATGGGTAAATGGTCTGGCGATGGCGTACCGCAATATTTAGAAAAAGACAGAGATGCCATTTCTAGTTCATTCTTAGAATATGTAAACGCCAGTGTACCAGAAGGAAAACCTGTACCAGTGGCTCACCCAGATTTTTTGAACTCAAACAATCGCAACTTTTTGTATATCAAAGAATTATCTGATGTATATATCACCTTTGTACACGAAGGTGCAGGTTGGCAAAATACCTTGGGCTTCTATACATTCGACCCATTGAATCCGCCTAAAAGTACAGCAGATATTTCAAAAATTAATATCATTTTCCCGAACGTATCGTATTATGGCAGTGGTGGCGGACTAAAGTCAGGTGATAAAGTAAATATCGGTCGTTTCCCTGCGGGTTCGGGTATTGGCTTTGTATTGTTGGCAAACGCTTGGCCGGGTTCATCTTCATCGGGCGTAAACAAAGGATATTATGCACATTTCTCGCATGATGCACTCAACGTAGAAGAATCAAGCAGCATTCGTCGCCATTTGATTGCGCTTAACGACCCATTCAACAAACGTATGTTGTTGGCATTTGAAGATGTAAGCCGTGAAGGTACGCCTATTGGTTGCGATAATGACTTTAACGATGCCATTTTCTTTGCAACCTCAAATCCTGTAACAGCCATCGACACCGACAACACACCGATTGTTGATAGTCCTAAAGATACCGACGGTGATGGTGTAGGTGATACTCGTGACGAATATCCTAACGACCCAACCAGAGCCATTAACAACTATGTTCCAGGTAAAAATTCATACAATACCTTGGCTTACGAAGATTTATGGCCAATTCAAGGGGATTACGATTTGAACGATTTAGTAATCAATTACCAGTTTCAAGAAGTATTAAATGCTAAAAACCAGGTAGTTGACTTAAAAGCGAAGTTTTATGTAAAAGCCATCGGAGCAAATTATACCAACGGCTGGGGCTTCCAATTGCCTGTTGACCCATCGGTAGTCAAATCATTTACAGGTAATTCATTGACCGAAGGCGTGATAAAAACCAATGCCAACGGCACTGAGGAAGGGCAAAAATATGCTACGTTCATTGCATTTGACAATGCTTTCAAACAAATGAAATCGTACAATGGCTTTGTTAACACACAAAAAGGTAGCACTGTGATTCCTCCCAAAGATACCTTACGCCTAAGCATTTCGTTTACATCGGCTATTGATAAAAGTAAATTAGGTGCTGCTCCTTATAATGCGTTTTTGTTCAAAGCAAACGACCGTGGCAAAGAAGTGCATTTACCAAATCAAGCACCAACAAGCAAAGCTAACCTAAGCTTATTAGGTACTGGTCAAGACCGTTCAGATGTGAACAAAGGCATTTATTACAAAACGGCAAAAGGATTGCCTTGGGCTGTAGATTTCTCAAGTGATTTCTTATACCCACTAGAAACTGTACCGATTATTGATGCCTACTCAAAATTTGCCGAATGGGCACAAAGTGGTGGCACGTTATATCCTGATTGGTACTTACAAAATAAAGGATATTACGATTCTGGAAAGATTTTTAAATAAAGATATTAAGGGTAAAATTGTGCAATTGGGTTTAGACTAATGTTTATTACAAACAAGGCTGTCTTGGTAAGACAGCCTTGTTTTTTGTACATTTCTAGGCAAATGCCCCGCCATCTACGGCCATCGTATGCCCTGTAATAAAACTCGATTCGCTGCTACTTAGCCAAAGAGCCACGTCGGCAACTTCTTGGGGTTGTCCCATGCGTTTCATGCGTTGAAAATTGATTGCTTGTTGTAATGCTTCTGGGTTTTCTGCTAATTTTCTTCTTCCCTGCATAATCATGGGCGTTTCTATGGCTGTTGGACATATAGCGTTAACCCTAATATGTTTGGTAGCATACTCAATGGCAGCCGTTTTTACGAGTCCATTTACCCCGTGCTTAGAAGCCGCATAAGGTGAGTTTTCGGGTTGCCCAACCAAGCCGGCAGCCGACGACACGCACACGATTGTACCACCTCCTTGCTTGAGCATCTGCTCTAGTTGAAATTTTACGCAATACCACGTTCCTATAAGATTGATTTGTATTTGCTGTAGCCACTCTTCTTCTGGATATTCGTGTATGGGTTTTGATATTTTTCCAGCAATACCAGCACAGTTCACGGCACAATTTATGCTTCCAAACTCTTGTACAGCCCTTTCCACGAGGTTGACTACGGCTGCTCTTTCGCCAATATTACAAAGGACAAAAATGGCTTCTCCTCCATTAGCTTCTATTTCAGCACGTACAGCCATGCCTTGCGTTGCATCGACATCGGCCAATACAACTTTTGCTCCTTCACGAGCAAATGACAAAGCCGTTGCCCTGCCAATACCCGAAGCCGCTCCCGTAACGAGTGCTACTTTATTATCAAAACGATTCATAAAATACGTAATCAAAAAGTTATAAAATTCCTTTAGAATAATATTTTCATGAAACGATTGTCATAAAACTATCATCCATTATTTATTAATAAATTTCTAAAAATCAATCAATTAAACCTTTTTAATTTCCATCACTAATGGTTGTTCCTCCATCTACAATGATATTCTGTCCTGTAATAAACCCACCTGCCTGAGAAGCCAGCATAACAGCAACTCCTGCAATTTCTTCGGGTGTACCTACACGCCTCAGAGGCGTAAGTGCTAGTCTTTTTTCCATGAAAGTTTTATTTTCTAACAACGTTTGAGAAAACGGTGTATCAATCATACCCGGCGAAATGGCATTAGCTCTGATGTTATAAGGTCCAAATTCTACGGCAACGTTACGAGCCAATTGAGCCAAGGCAGCTTTGGTCATGCCATAAAGTCCTAATGCTTTATTCCCACGTACTCCTGCAATACTGGCAAGGTATAAAATCACACCTTCACGCCGATGTTTCATTTGCGGTACAACGGCTTGTGTCAATTGCATAGCCTGTGCCAGGTTAAGCTGCATGGTTTGAGAAAACGCCTGCTGATTGACCTCCAACAACGAGCCTGCCTGTGCTATGCCTACACAACTCACCAAAACATCAATGCGTTGGCATTGGGTATAAACAAAAGCCACGAGGGAGTTAATTTGCTCTTTGTCAGCTACATCGCAAGGAAACGCTAGGGCTTTTATCCCTTTTGATGCTAAAGCTTGTTGTACTTCTTCACAGGCTTTAGTATCGTTACTCGAAACAATAACGGTTGCCCCAAATGCTCCCATGGCCTCGGCAATGGCTTTTCCCATGCCACTTGTACTGCCCGTTATCAGGGCAATTTTTCCCTGTAAATCAAAGATTTTTTTTATTTCTTGCATAATATTGAATAAACGTACTTGCTAAAGCCAGTGAAATCATCATCATAACCATAGGTAAGGGAGTGCCATTGTACAGCATACTTAGCACTGCTGTAGTGGCAGCACTGCATGTCATTTGTAATGCTCCCATCAATGCCGTGGCACTACCAATATTTTTTTTGAATGGTTTTAATGTCAAGGCCATTGCGTTGGGTGTTATCAGATGTAAAGTCAACATAAAAGCGTAAAGCCCTACCAACATCAATGGCATTTTAAAAAACCATAACACAATCACCAATAGCATAGTGGTTGCCCCACATTGTAACAAAGCCGCACGCAAGGCAATCAAATCACTGGTATATTTTTTTAGGAGCATTCTATTTATTTGATTGCTCAACATCAAACACGAAGCCGTAGAAGCAAACACCCAGCCAAATTGTTGAGGATTAAGATGAAAGTTTCCTATAAAAATCATAGAAGAGTTTGAAATCCAAGCAAATAACGTACTACTAGCAAAGGCCGCAACAAAGGCATAGGTCAAGAAACCAGGCGTTTGTAATACCGCTTTATAATTTTGTAAGATTGCTTTAGGATGCAAAGAATAGGTGTTATCCATCTGAACCGCATGAGGCAAAAAGAAATATAATACCAACATCAAACAGAAAGAAATACCTGCTAAAAGATAAAATATTGCCCTCCAAGAGGCTACTGTTATGATTAAACTTCCTACAGATGGGGCTATAATTGGAGCAATACCCATAATCAATGCCAATAAAGAAAAAATACTTGCGGTTTTATCTGTCGGAAAAATATCTCTTACTATCGCTCTACTGCCTACCGCACAAATACTAATACCCAACGCCTGTACAAATCGCAATACAATCAGCCATTCGATGTGCCTACTCCAAGCACAACCAAGCGAGGTAAGCGAAAACAGCAACAGCCCCAACATCATAGGAACTTTACGCCCAAATCTATCTAAAATAGGGCCATTAAAAAGCTGTCCGATACAAGAGCCTGCAAAAAAACTGCTCATGGTCAGGGTTACTTGTCCTATATTGGTGTCCAATTCGCTTGCCATACTTGGAAAGGCAGGCAAATATAAATCTGTCGAAAAAGGCATCAATCCATTAAGACTTCCTAATACAACTATCACAAGTCGATGATTGATTGGTTGGGGCTTATTCATGCCAATGTATCATTTTTTGTCCTGCCACAGGACTTTCAAAAAATGGGATACGAGTACCACGCAAACTACCTAAGTAAACCGTTCGGAGGTTTTTACCACCAAAACTTAAACTTGCCATCCAAGGGCAAAGTGAGCCTTGGGTAGCACCCAAGATTTCGGGCGTAACACATTGGTTGTCATACGCATCGAACAATTGTTGTTTGGTAAAAGCATTGCTGTCATCTAATAAGGTAAGTACTTCGCCATCGGGTGTAATCGCAATTAATTCATCCGTAAAAATCAAGGTAATCCATAAGTTGCCAAAAGCATCAAAAGCAAAGCCATCAGGAAAACCGCCCAACTTATGAGGGCCATATACTTCTCGGGCATACAAATCGCCATTTTCTTTGACCCGCATTCTCGAAATCCGCCAAGCGGTACTTTCTACCACATAAAGCCATTCTTCTTTATCATCAAAACGAATTTCGTTTGTTCCACAAAATCCGTCGGCTACAATACGTACTCCTTTTTCATCTAGCAAAGCAATATACCCATCGGTAGCACGAGTATTGATTTGGTCGCTCCAAGGCTCGGTTCGGGTGGTTACTGTAAACCAAATCCTTCCTTTTGAATCTCGCAACGGAAAATTGGCTTTACCCAAGGGCTGTCCGTCAATGGTTGTTACAAGCGTTTGCAGCTTTCCATCACGGGTCATCAACTCTAGGTGATTTGTACCCCAATTAGCTATAATAATATTCCCTTTTGTATCAAAACAAAGCCCATTAGGCAACGAGCCTTGTGCTGTAATATAACGAGCTTTATCGGCATCCGAGTCATGGGTCATACGCCCTTGTTGCGTATCAAGCAAGGGGTTTATTACTTCCTGTAAACCGCTATGATTCATTTTTACTACGCCGCCACGGGCATCTGCTGCCCACACAGTACCATTGGGTTCGGTAAGAATACACTCGGGGCGTTGGAGGTTTTCTCCCAAAAATTGTATAGCACTACGGTCAACTTGCCAACCTTTCAAAGGATTTACGTTGTTGTATTGAATTAGCATAAATAGTGTATTTTTACAAAAAAATCTAACAAAAATACAATGTTTTATAAAAATAACTTTAGTCAAAAGCCGTCTAAAACCATGCAAAATCAGGCATTTAAGCTAATATTGTTGAACGATTTAGGACAAACAGGTTTAAAACAGTACTTTTTCTCTTGTATAAAGGATAAAATGAGTCTTCTCATGTGAGTTGCTACCACTTGCCAGCGTATTCCTTAGAGAAAGTGTTTTAAGAGTAATATTATTTTTTCTGTATCCTGTTATAATACTATTTTATGTAAAAATCAGCGTTGATTTCATTGGATAAACCTTGTGCATTGTCGTCCCTCAATCGTGCATAAGTCTATGATAGTATGGCATTGGCTATTTTATTTTTTATGAAAAAAAATATTTTTTCTATCTTTTTTTATAGGCTTTTTCAACCTTTTATATACCATTGAAAGGGCTTTTTGCTATGAAAAATATACTATTCAAGCAGGTATTTATTTTTTACAAAACCTTCCATCCTTATGTTTAAGATACAAGAAAAGAAGTATCGGGAACGATGTCGGGAACGGTTGCATAATCACCAATGAGCCTTCTTCATGATTCTGGGGCATTCGATTAGTTTAGGACTAAAAAGAGATTATATAAGAAAAATACTATTCTAGTTTAAAGAAAATAGTATCAAAACCAGATATTATACAACAATATACAGACATCTTTTGCAGGACGAAGCAGGACGGTTAGGGATACCAACAAGCATACTTTTGCTACAAAAGACAATATAATATAAAATAAATTATATTATAAAAGTGCTATTTTATTTAGGTATTCAATCATAAACCGAATCTCAATGCTTAAAAAATTACTAAGTGTGAGTATGCTGATAGCCTTCGCTGGTGGCTATACTCAAGTTCAGGGTAAAGAACATTTGGTACTTGCCACAGGGCTGCATTCCGCCAAAATGTTCCATAAAGTGAGCTTATCACAACCCGTTACAGGAAAAATAACAGGTAACGATGGCGAGGCTATTCCAGGAGCGAGCATCAAAATTAAAGGCAGCAACAAAGGTACTGCCACCAATGCAGATGGTACATTTAAGATTGATGTACCCGATGGCAAAGCGGTATTAGTCATTTCATCGACAGGTTACGCCTCGAAAGAAGTGGTTGTTGGCAACCAATCGGTTATCAATGTAGTATTGCAAAACGATGTGCAAGCACTAGAAGAAGTAGTAGTAGTTGGTTACGGTGAGCGTAAAAAATCTGACGTAACAGGTGCGATGGTAAGTGTTGGTTCGGCTGAATTGAATCAGAGACCAGTAGCCAACGCCTTACAAGGGATGCAAGGTAGAGCCGCAGGGGTTGATATTCAATCGAACGAACGCCCAGGGCAAGCAGGTAGGGTGACGATTAGAGGGGTACGTTCATTGACAGCTTCAAATGAGCCATTATATGTTGTAGATGGTATTCCGTTGGTGACTGGTGGTACTATTGAAAGAAATGCTACGACAGGTGCTACGACGGAGAGAAACACAACGGGAGGGATTGACAATATTAACCCTAATGATATTGAATCGGTTGATGTATTGAAAGATGCCTCTGCCACAGCAATTTATGGTTCTCGTGGTGCCAATGGTGTTGTATTAATCACAACCAAAAGAGGTAAAAATGGTAGATATACTCTTAGCATAAACTCTAACTACACTGCCGAAAACATCGTTGATTTATCGCCTATGATGAATGCAGGTGAGTATATCGACTACAGAAGATGGGCCTATTATTATACATCGACATCCTCAAAAGCTTATCCTCGTGGAGATCAACCAACTAAAGCAAATGACCTTGAGATTTTCGGAAGTGACAAAAGTGCTTGGGATAATATTTTGAAGGGTTGGACTACTGGTACTTGGGATGGTTCTAAAGTAGCAACAACAGACTGGTTGGGTATGGTGACACAGACAGCGTTGACAGGACAACATACCATAAGCGTAAGTGGTGGTACTGAAAAAATGAAGGCTTATGCGTCTTTCGGATACTTAGACAACCAAGGTACAATTAAAGGACAAGGTTACAAGCGTTATACGGGTAAACTAAGTGTTGACATCACGCCAAGCAAATGGTTCTCGATGGGTGGTATCTTGAACACAGCGTATTCGGTTACTGAATATGGCCAGTCGGGAACAGCAGCCAACGTATCAGCAGGTCTTTATGCAAGTGCGAGAAGGTTGTTTAGTTATGCTGTTCCTTTTGATGATGCGGGCAATAGAATACTACAACCAGGCAACGACCCCTTGGTATTCAACATAGTAGATGAAGAAAAATATTCGCAAGACCAACGCATCAACCTAAGACTATTTGGTAGTTTTTACGGAGAGTTAAATTTTGGTGGTTTCTCTAAGGCATTAGAAGGCTTAAAGTTTCGTATGAATTTTGGACCAGATGTATCTTTTAACAGAAATGGATTTTTCATCAATGCCCTTTCTGTAGCTAATTTGGGAGGGTCAACTCATGCCGCTTCTTTAACGAAGTTTCAGTCTGTATCTTATACGTTAGATAATATGCTTACGTACAATAAGACGATTGGAAAGAGTCAATTGTCTGTTACAGCTTTACAGACACAAACGCAGTATGAGTATGAGGCAAAATTCCTTCGTTCAAATAACGTAGCGTTCCCAAGCCAAAAATGGAATAACTTAGATACAGCTCCTTTGGCTACAACAGGTGGATACAGCTCTGACTATACTCAGAAAGCGCTAGTATCCTACATGGGTCGTATCAACTATGACTACGACAACAAGTATTTACTTACTGTTTCAGGTCGTGCCGATGGTGCTTCTCAGTTAGCAGAGGGTAACAAATGGTCATTCTTCCCCAGTATGGCATTAGGTTGGAGAATCAACAATGAGAAATTTTTAGCTGACCAAACATGGATAGATGCCTTGAAACTGAGAGTTGGTGTGGGCGTAACAGGCAATGCTGCCATTAATCCTTACGATACTCAAGGTGCGCTAGTGAATGCGTTCTATCCTTCAGGGGCATCTATTACGTCCGGACTTGTAAACAATAAAATTTTAGCAAACAAAAATTTAACTTGGGAAAGAACAACGCAGTATAACTATGGTATTGATTTCTCTTTCTTCAAAAGAAAAGTATCGGGTAGTTTAGATTTCTATACATCAAATACGACAGATTTGTTGATGTTAAGAGGCCTTTCACCAGTTACTGGATTTCCTAGTACTTTTTCAAATGTCGGAGAAACAGCTAGTAAAGGTATTGATTTGACATTGACTACAGTAAACTTGAGCAGAGCAGGATTTGAGTGGTCTTCTACATTCAATGGCTCATGGCAAGAAAATGAAATTGTCACCTTATCTCAAGGTAAATTTGACGATATTAACAATAGATGGTTTATTGGGCAGAGTCAAGGTGTAATTTATGACTATCAAGCAAATGGCTTGTGGCAAGAGTCTGATGCCGACGAAATGGCAAAGTTCAACGCAAATGGTGCTAAATTTACTGCTGGTATGGTAAGACCCGTTGATTTGAATGGTGACTACAAAATTGACGCAAATAATGACCGTAAGGTAATTGGTAGTACAATCCCAAAATTCATTGTTGGTTTGACTAACAACTTCGAATACAAAGGATTATCATTGTCAGTAATGTTATATGGACGTTTAAGTTACTTGTATAATACAGGCGGTGAGTCGCTTTCTGGTAGGTCTTCGCAACGTCAAGTGAGTTATTATACGCCAAACAACACCAATGCCGAATATCAACGTCCGTTCTATACTGCTGCTACGGGAGACCCTTACTCACCTTCTTTAGGTTACAAAGATGGCTCGTTCATTAAAGTACGTAACGTTTCATTGGGCTATAGAATTCCTGAAAAATTATATCAAAAATTAGGTGTAAGCAATGCAAGAGTTTATGTTCAAGGACAAAATTTAGGAATGCTTTACAACAATATTAGCTGGCTTGACATGGACGTACAATTAAATGCTTCAAACAGAGGATATACCTTCGGCATCAGCCTTGACTTTTAATCTTGAGACTCTTAATTAACAAAGAAATAGAAATATGAAATATATAAAAATAGGTGCATGTATCCTGACCCTTTTTACTACAGTATCATGCCAAGATATATTAACAGAAGAAGTACTTACAGAACGTCCGAATTCGTATTTTGATACGGATGCAGGTATCTTGGCTGGTGTAGCAGGTGCTTATAACCAAACATTTGCTATTCCTTTCAATGGCGAAGCAACTTTTGCCACAACTAACTACGGAACAGATGAGTTTGTGGTAGGTGGCGACCAATCGAATAGCCCTTGGAATAACTACGATGGAGGTTTAAAGTCTATCGTTACTACAGTTACATCGAATACTGTTCCTGCTGAAAGAGCATGGGATATGTATTACATTGCTATAGGTTTGACTAATCAGGTGATAAAGTCGGCTCTTGCCAGCACTTCAACAAATGCTGCCATTAAGAAAACTGCATTAGGCGAGGCTTACTTTATGCGTGCTTTCAACTATTTGAAACTCGTGCGTCAATACGGTGGTGTACCTATCAAAACAAGCGTAACTACGACGGTTGAAACGGAGTTTTCACGTGCTACGCCACAAGAAGTATATACTTTTATTATTGATGATTTGAAAAATGCTTACAACTTGTTAGATAATACTGGTCCAAGTCCGCAAAAAATCACGAAAGATGCGGCTGCCCATTATTTAGCAAAAGCGTATCTTTCAAGAGCAAGTGAAATCAACGACTCATGGAATACCTCAACCAAAGCTGCTGATTTGGCAGAGGTAGTAAAACTTTCTGACGAAGTTATCGCAAGACACCCATTGGCAACCAATTATGGTTCACTTTGGGCTTGGGATAAAGTGAATGCCGCAAGTGAGTCACTGCCCGAATTGATTCTTTCGGCTCAATTCTCAAACGATGCCTTATCAACTACGTCTAATACACAGCACTTGTATTTTGCCGCTCGTTACGATGATTTGCCATACATGCAACGTGATTTGACAGGGATGCGTCCATTCAGTCGTTTAGCTCCTTCGTATTTTACTTATTCGGTATTTGACCAAGTAAATGACTCTCGTTTCTGGAAAAGTTTTAGAACAAAATCAAGAGTTAATAAGGGAAGTGGTAATTATGTAAATGGCGACTTAGGTATTATGTACATCATTAACAGTCCAGACGATAAGCGTTTTGCCAAATCCAACTATGTAGATGAGCTAGTATATTCAAAAACAGGGAAAAAAATCCCTCACGTATATGTTGCTTATTCAACAGATGGCAAAAACTTATTGGGTGGTGTGAGATTCCCTTCATTAAGTAAATATTTTGATGGTGCTCGTATCGGTTTTAATGATGTAAATGGTTTTAGAGATGTGGTACTTGCCAGATCGGCAGAAACGTATTTGATGGCCGCAGAAGCTAAGGTTCGTTTGGCTAACCTTGGTACGGGTTCTTATGACGATGCCTTGCCATACATCAATGCAGTAAGAAAAAGAGCTGCATTTAAAGCTGGCGAAGATAGAGCCGCTTACGCTGATGGGGCAGCCGCCTTTGCGGTATCAACATCAGGACAAAGCACGAGCATCAACTCGTATTTTACAGAAAACTCATACTATGAGTCAACAGGCATCGACCCTACTACCGCTGCAACAGTGTTAGACATCACAAGTTCAACTAACTTACCAGCTCAAGACGTAGCAGTTATCAATAAATTGGGTTATACTTCAATGTACGATAAGATGTTATGTTTGGTATTGAACGAAAAGACAAGAGAATTGTGCGGTGAGTTTCACCGTTGGGAAGATTTGGCAAGAACTAAAACCTTGCTTGCTAGAGCGAAGGCCTATAACTTAGCCACTCCAGGTACTACTGGTGCTGCCGCTAATATCAAAGATCACCACTTGTTGCGTCCAATTCCGCAGACGTTCCTTGATGGTATCACTAAAAATGGTATTCCTTTAACAGGTGGCGAAAAACAAGCCATGCAAAACCCTGGCTACTAAGCCCAATAAAGTACCATAAATTACAAAATCGGCATTCTTCTGATGGAAGAATGCCGATTTTTCTTGCTCAAAAGCTACCAAACAATTCAAATGACTTTTGTCGAAGTGTAGATATGCTCATCTGCTCAAATATTTCCTTTAGTGTTCTAATCTTCTATTATTCGACTCACTTTTTAAAGCTATTTTTTTTCAAATCAATCATTCTTCGTTTATGTTTTTTTTACTCATAAGTCATTATATTTGTACGTCAATATAATATTGTATATAATTGTAGCAATAAAGAAAAAACCTTGCTTATTTTGCATAGATAATTTTTTTACCTCGTTAATAACCAATTTAATATGCAAAATAAACGTAAAACTATTATGTTCGTTTCTTTTAACTATCGGCTGTTACTTTTCCCTTATTTCGTGTTGGTATTACCCCTAGTTTTTTAGAACCTTCAAATACTGTTATTTATTTGTCTTATCTAAAGACTTATGCACTCAATTATTGCTAATAATAATTGAAGTGTGACTGTTTTATTCATTCTTTTTAAGATGATTTTTTTTACACTTTAACTTACGCTCATGAAATTCTTTTTTACAAATCTCGTATTATTTTTATTAGTGCTTGGAGGTTCTGCTCAAGCTCAATACCAAGAAGAGTCTGTGACGGAATACGAAAATAGCTATTACCAAGTAAGGAAATCTCGAAAACTCAACAGTGATGGAAGATGGACATCTACAAGCTATAAATATGTTTTTGACTATCCTAATGACCCTATCTACAAAGCTATGACAGACCTCAATATGATATCTACAGTCGTAGAAGAAACGGTGGCTATAGAAGAGTATGTAAGTGGTATATTAGATGCCTCAAAAACAAAAGTTTTAGCTATTACAACTACTAATTATAGTAGTTATTGGGGACTATATTTACCTAGTAGTATCACTAAAAAATTAGGAAATGGACCTGTGAACACATTAGTTACCTTTAAAAAATATGATAGTAATGGAAATTTATTAGAATATGAAGGTAAAGATAAGCTCACAAATACCTTTACCTATTATGACCAAAATTCGGGAAAAGCCAATTTAGTAGCTTCTCATAAAAATTATCTTAATCAAACAAGCTACTATGATTACATACCTCTAGTTGGATTAAAAACTGTACAGGACATTAATGGCAAAACAATAACTTATAACTATGATAGCTTTGGGCGTTTACAAAAAGTTGCTGACCATGTTGGGCAACTCAAAGAATATAGCTATCATTTTGTCAATCAACCTGTTATTAACCCTATATCTGCAACCCCTGTAATTGTACCACCTAGTTGCCCTACTTGTACAGGTATTTCGGATTCTACGGTAGCATGTGTATCTCCAACGCCAACGTTGAATGCTAGTTTGATTACGCTTACATCAGGACAATCTTCTACTATTACAGCTACGGGATGTTCTGGTACTATTAAATGGTGGGATGGCACTACAGGTACATCAAAAACCGTAAACTCTGGAGGCGTTTATACAGCTACGTGTACAAATAGTGGTTGTAGTGAAAGTAATCTTGCTTCTGTAGCAATAGCTACAAAAACAAATGCTCTGTTAGTGCATAATGTCAATAATCTGAATAATGCGGCAGTAACACAAGCTACGGGCAATTTTAGTATTTCTTCTACTGATAATTGGACAATCACAAATATTCCCTCTTGGATAACACTTAGTACTACAAGTGGAGTGGCAGGAACAACACTTGTCACTGCAACAGTGCAAGCAAACAAAGTTTTGCCTCGTTCTGTTGTATTGACTGTAAGCGGAACAAATGTATCTAATCAGTATGTTACAATTTCTCAAGTAGGAACTTGTGGTTCAGGATTGACAGCACAATATTATCCTAATTCTTCATTGCAAGGATATCCATCTAATATTATTACACAACCTGAAATTAATATGGGAGGAGAAGCTTGGGCACCCATTAGCGGTACAAATTTGTTGGCAAATAACATTGGTGCTAGATGGGAAGGATTTGTGGAAGCTCCTGTTACGGGAACGTATCAATTTAATATGCGTACAGACGATGGGACGAGGGTGTGGTTTGATGGGGTACAACGTGTAAATGATTGGGCTGATTATCCTCCTAAAGACCATTTCTTTACTGTTAGTTTAGTAGAAGGCCAAAAATATCCCATCAAAATAGAGTGGAAACAATTTGGTGCGGGATTTGAAGCAAAACTTTCTTGGTCTATCAATGGACAAGCTGCTCAAATTATACCTACGTGTAGGCTGTATAGTAAACAATCTCCTATGCCAACATTAGTAGCAACACCAACCTATATTAATATTTCCACAGGGCAAAACTCAACTATAGAGGTAAAAGGATGTAATGGTACTATTACTTGGGATGATGGTTTAGTAACAACTAATAAAACAAGAATAGTTACTACGCCTAAAACCTATACCGCTTATTGTACAGAAATAGGAGCTTCTTCTAGTGCCATTAGTGCTGTTACGGTATATGATGCTACTTTAAATTCAGGTATATCAGGAAATTTCAATGGTTATTTAGATGGTGCTAGTTGCGATTTAATTTATGGATGGGCTTTTGATGCTAATGACTATGGCAAAACATTAAAAGTTGGAATATATATAGATGATATATTGTATGCAATTGTTGATGCTAAAGATTATCGTGCCGATGTTGGATCGGTCTTTAATAACGCTGCTGCTGCTTGGCATGGCTTTAACTATACAGTTCCGCAAAGTTCTATTTTAAGAAATGGTGCTATTCACACGGTAAGGGCAAAAATCATAGGTATTGGAACAGAACTTAATAACTCTGGAAGAACTGTACAAGGTTGTAGTTGTTATGCTAGTCAACCTGCACTTGCTTCTACCATGACAACCATGCTTGCTGGACAAAATGCTACTCTTACAGTAAGTGGACTAGATAGCTATGACAAGCTAACTTGGGAAAATAGTAGTACCAATACGCCAAGAGTAGTAAATGCCCCTGGTACTTATACTGCAACCATTACCAAACAAGGATGTGTCACTCGTTCAAATAGCATTACCATTAATGATGCCAATTGTAATTCTCTTACTTGGAGCAGTGCTAACAACTATTCTACAAATTACTATGGTTATGCAATAATTAATGTTTGGGTCAATGGGCTAGGAACTAACCAAGGCGTTGAGTTTTCATCCGATGGGGTCAATTGGTATCCTGCTAATATGGGGGATAATGGTTATCAATTCTATACGTATGACGCTTATACTTGTGTGTATTTTTGGGCAAGACCTACTTGTAATAGAAGCAATGTCATAGAAAGTTTTGTCTGTACGGGTTATATTGGAGATAATGTAAGAAAAGGGGTAGATATGTCCATCAATGCGACTGCTCAAACAGCCAACATTGCAGCAGAAATACCAGATTTAGAATGCAAAGTTGCTCCTAACCCTACTAATGGTGAATTTAAACTGATATTCTTCTTGAAGGATGCACAAGACGTAACCATTGCCGTAAATGACATCCAAGGAAAAGAAGTATGGAAGGAAACAAAACAAAGCCCTAGAGGGGTAAATGCCCAAAACATAAATTTGTCTGAATATCCTTCGGGTACATATATCGTCACGATAGGTTACGGCTCAAAGAAGAATGTTTTAAAAATAGTTAAACTCTAAATCAAAATGCTGTGCCTAGCAGCCTAGGCACAGATAAACACCTGAAAACATTTACATCATGAACATTAAATATTTATATTATAACCTACTTGTGTTATCTATAGCCTTGTTGCCAAGGCTTACACAAGGGCAATCGACCAATGCGGTCAG
>JACCDQ010128258.1_pt1 | contig 16693 bp, 17 predicted proteins | sample 7446031 | NCBI WGS metagenome assembly JACCDQ01 (sample SAMN15323442, study PRJNA562643) | freshwater metagenome | isolation source: river surface water | place: USA:Blue River Watershed | collected 2017-08-17
GAGCGCTATCTTGCATTTTACAATAATAATAAGCGCAATATACGCAAATATATTAAATCAAAAACAGGCGCACAAAACTAATAATGAGCGCAAATTGTAATATATTATTAATTTTAGGGGCAAAAAATAAATCACTGCGTCATAATTCACAAATCGTTTGTAAGTGGCCCTAAATCAGATTCTGGCATTAAGCATACAATGCCTTGATCGTGCCTGCAATCCATCAAGAAATCAATTAGAAATTAAGAGCCTAGAACAGGTTCCACAAAGGGCTTGGGATCCCAGCCAAATTTCGCTCGAGCGAGCGAATCATCGAATTTAGTTCAGAAGTGATATTCTCCTGCAAATCAAACTCATTTACTAAATGATTGAAAAGTAAATTTCAATCCATCCGTCGCTTTAACAGGAAGACTTTTCCCTAGAGCATCAACAATTTTTTTATTTGAAACCACATAGCTTTCAGTCAGTTTGGATAATCTTTCTGAATTAAGCGGCAGACAGGTAAAATCCCCCAAACGTGCGAACATTCGAATGAGGATTTGAGGAACATTCCAGAACCTTGGTTTTTTACCCAAAGATTCTCCCATGAGTTGAATAACCTGATTCGTCGATAAGGCTTCGTCGTCAGCAATATTATAAATACCTGAAGGAATATCTTCACGTGTAAGCAATTCCTTGATCACAAAGCAAATATTTTCAACACTGCAAAAGGATCGTTTATTCTCAAACGCAGCGAGTGGCCAAGGCAATCCCCATTTTGCAATTTTATATAATAGATTGAGGTTCCCCTTATTCCCGGGACCATGAATCATGCATGGGCGCAAAATATAAACTCGCTTATCTGGAGGAATCTGTTTGGAAACGATGTAATACTCGGCTAATCGTTTACTTTTCCCATAATGAGTCTTTGGGAAAGGTTCATCCTCCTCTGTTAAAGGAAAATCAACGCTATCAGCAACAGCTTTCACTGAACTGATTGTAATAAACACCTTGGCATTAGAGGCCAAAAATGCATCAAAAAGTCGATTGCTAAAATCGGTATTCACCTGATAATAGTCTGTAGAGTCACTTACATTTTTCAAATCGTGGGCTTTCCCGGCGAGATTAACTATTGCAAATGTATTATAAACCTCAATTGGCTTATATTTTGACAACTTAATAGGTTTAAAATTGAGACCGTTATAAATTCTAAGCAAATTAGTACCAACAAATCCAGTCGACCCAAACACATAAACAGCATTCTTAAACATCATTATTCTTTGATATTAAAGAAAGTGTATAATTATTGTCTATTACCCTTTGATTATCAATAAACCACCCCCATTTATTGAAATAGATAATTGCCGAATTCAATAAATTAATAAATGTATTGTAATCAAAGATACTTTTATATGTATGATTATGGACAACTTTTACTTCAGGGAAAACCATAGTCCTAAATCCGCATTTTCGTACATTTCTACAAATGTCAATGTCCTCAAAATACATAAAATAATTTTCATCAAACCCACCAATTTTCCTAAATACATCAGATTTGAAAAATAAAAAACATCCACTTAAAAAAGGTACATCTAATGGGAAATTATATTTATAATGGTTGAGTGTATATTTATTTTGAATTTTATGTAATATAGGAATCCTTCTAACAATCAAAGAAAATGGCGATGGAAGTAATTTTGACAATTTTTGATTTTCCCCATTTGGATAGACTACCATTGGCATTAATAAACCAATTTGATTTCGAGATTCAATAAATGTTACCATTTTTTGTAATGATTGATAATCAAATTGAATATCTGGATTACAAACTAAAAAAAAATTAAAATTAATATCTACACTTTTGAATGCGTTATTATGACCTGATCCAAAACCAGGATTACTGGAATCATGAGTATACCTATAATTGATATTATCAAACATGTCAAAATTATCTAACCTTTGACTTGAGTGATCTGTAAAAATAAACAACAGAGATTTATTATTTATAAATGGCTTAATCAATTGAACCAGCTGATTTAAATCTGGATTATAAAGTACAATGGAAACAATAATTACATCCATAACTTTTTAATAAAATTATATTTTAATACAACTTTTGAAATAAGTGTTGCAGAAATAACAACAATAATCATTTCTATAATTGTACTAATTATAGCATAATTAGAATTGAAGAATATGACTAAGCCATTCGATTCAATCTGGTATAAAAAACTACATTTATTTTTCAATAATATGAATATATCGGAGAATAGAACAATAACAAGAGCTTGAATTAGATATACTTCAAATGATAAGTCTGCTAATTTTAATAGAATTTTATTAAATCTAAATTTGGGGAATTTGTAATAAATATGAAACACAATAATTGTAAAAATAAGAGGAAGTATATATTCGTATTGATAAAATACCTCAGGAAAAATGAAATAGGCCAATACTGCCAAAATGGCCAAAACAAATGTAAATGAGTTTATAAAGCTTTTTAGTTTTAGTCTAAAAAAAAGAATTACAATCATATAAGAATATAAGCATCTCAATATTCCAAAATCAAAACCATAATTTAATGATCCTCGATTGACTACAAAAACAACTATTAAACAAAAAGCAAGAATAAAAACAATATTCCTAATATAATTCTTTATTGTTGAGAGTAATACAAGAAAAATATATGAATATAATTCAGCACTTATAGACCAGGCTGGTGCATTCCAAATATTATGAGAAAAAATCCTAAATGAGTCTAACAAAAATAAACTTGCCAAAAATGACACTAATGATGTTTCTTCATTAAAAGCATTAGTATTATAATTTAATAATTTCTCAACTGTATAGTATTTGAATATTTCAAATACAAAAAATATTATTAATATAAATAAATGAAGAGGATACAATCTTTTTATTCTTTTTAAAATTAAAATAGAAGCTGTATCTGACTTGTACTGCCTTTCATAACTTAGATATAGAACAAAAGCACTTAATACAAAAAAGAAGTCGACAAAGACATAAGCATTATTGACAATAGAAACTTGCTTGAAAATTGAATCAATATTTATGTGCATTATTACAACCAATAATGCAAAAATAATCCTAAGAATATCTAGATTGTAGCTTCTCACTTTTTATTAAGTTGAATTTTTTTCAAAAGCATAACTATGACTTTAATTATAAAAATATAAATTATCCACTTCCAAAAAGTAAAAGGACTCATTTTCATCATTAATAATAAAAATGTAAACAAAATTGCAAAATCTGCATTCTTAAATAGAATCCTTACTATTTTTAAACAAAATATCACATAACATAACAATAAAATTGAACCTAGATAAGACAAAGCCACAAATTGAGAAACTAAATAAAAACCTGCCATTGGATAATATACTTCACCTAATTGTTTGTCAACTAATACAGTATAAAAATGACTAGTATCAAAATATTTAGTTACATCAAGAAACAGAAAATACTTTGGCAATACTAAAAATGGTTGCAAGAAAGTTGAAGTCGAAATAAGGATTGACTCAATAAAGGATGTATTAATTGTAAGCACTTGTAATGCGCCTAATGACCCATTGATTCCTTCTCCAATAAATCCATATAAGAATAGGGATTCAAACAATGAATCATAACTAAAAATACCACTTCTTAAAGAGGCAACCAGGAAAACTGATATTATTCCAAAACCAATCAAAAATATATTAATTTTTTGCCTTCTGAATAAATGAACTAGCAAAATAGCGGCAAAAGTACTTCTACTATTATCTACAAACATTAAAATTACATTTAAAACAAGAAATTTATAATCACTTTTTGATCCATTAAGCGAATCAATTAACAATACGAACCACAACAATCTTAGAAATCCGGCCAATTGTGCCATTTTCGACTCCCGATCATCTGTCCAAGGAAAAAAATAAAATACTATTGCACATAAAAGGAAATATAGATAAATGAAAATTTTAGGAATCCTTTTTTGACTTATTGATTTGATTTCAATGCTTTTCTTAAGAAGATATTTCTCATAAATAAATGAAATTGAAATCGTTGTAATTTGAAATATTAAGAATTGATTTAATACATAGTCGAATTTTAAGTGACCTACTTCCAATAATTTTATATATAAAAAAGCAGATATGCCATAAAGCAAAAATCCAAATATTAATGCAATTGTTATTTTAAATCTATTTAAGATTAACATTTCTTCCTATTTATTAAGAATAAATAAAAATTCATTAGCAGATGAATTAATAGCGGCTAAACTATAGTTATTTCTTCTAAAAAGTAAAATCAGTTTAAAAAATTCGTTTATTCCATTTTCTATAAATCTAGGATGTAATTCTATACAAATTTGTTTTGGAAGAATATTGCTTTCCAAAATATGAGGAACAACAATAAACTCTGCTCCTTCAATGTCCATTTTTAAAATATCGACCTCATCAATTGCTAATTCCTCACAAATTGAATCCCACTTTTTGAAATCAGCATAATAAAACTCATTCGAGGTGTTTTTATGTTTCACTAAACTATGAGAAATATGATCGGCATTTAATGGCCTATAAAATTTAGTTTTAGAATTAACATTTGAAATGCCAAAAGGATAGAAAAAGAAATTTATATTTAACTTTTGACTTTGAATAAATTTATAAACCCCTTCTGTTGGATCAAACATAAATACTTTACATTTAGTTAATTCAAACAATTCCAAATCAAATGTAATATCATTTCCTATCCCAAAGGACAAAAGATTCTTTATTGAATCTGGGTGTTCAACATTGACATAAAATCCCCCATATTTTGACCCCAGAAATTTAATGTAACTTCTAGACTTGGAAAAGTAATTTTTCAATGAAAACAGCTTTCTAAAAAAGAATAAAAAAGCATAAAAAACACGAAACATAAGTTTTCTGTAAATACTTTTCAAAGGATTTTATTTTTATATGTTATAAAATTATTTATCAGTTTTTCATTAGGGTAAGTCGAATGTTCAATTCTATCTTGAGCCAGATAAAATAAAAATTCGCTCTCTGTAATGGATAGTTTATTCAAAAAGAAATTAAGATCGTAAATCAATTCGCTTCTAGTATAAACTGGCATCTCCAACATTTTTTTCCCTTGGACACGAGAAATTTGTTCTGATGCAATCAAAGAAGATATATGTGATTTTCTTTTGTCTATATTAAACTTAATAGGTAAAATTAACCTCTGGTAAATTTTAGTAATCAATGATTCTTCATGTTTTCTTTGGGGCGGTGAATATGAAAAATTTTCAATTAGAAATGATTCTGCCTTAGATTTATTGTAATCAAAATAATCTAATGCCGATACCCATTTAATGCCATATAATTTTTTATGCAATATTACCTCCAGCGTACTCATAAATGGATAATTACGCTCACTATTGGGATAATATTTATTTAATATTGATTTTAAATTTCTGGCATCATGTTTTAAATAAAGCCAACTATTCGGCATAATATTTTCGGAAGTTATATTAACTCCATGAAAAATAGGAAGATTCCCAAATTTTCTAGAATGCTTAAATAGTGAAGAAAATATTGCATGATCTGAAGCCCCTTCAAGGTCAACAACATTAGCCTTCATTAAGGCTAACTGCAATTCTTTAAATGTTTTCCAATTCAAAACTTCGTTTGTGAATTGGAAATTCAATTTATTTACAAGATTATAAATATTATTAGAAGCTAAAGGCGAATTCCAATGGTTATCTAAATGAATTGAATTTAAAGTTAACCCATAATCCGCTAATAAATAAGCCAAAAATGAGCTATCAACACCGCCCGACAATCCCACCACAACTTCCTTATTTGTTTTTTTTAACCTATCTAAATATAGAAAAAAGTCTTTTTTTGATTTTTCAATATTCAGATGATTTGATTTGATATTATTAATTGCATTCTCACAATGGTTACATCCATTTATTGTAAAAACAATATCAATATCAGTATCATCCATCAGACATCGCTTGCAAACTTTGGATGGTTTAATGATATTATCTAATATTAATACATCAGAATTTATAAAATTATATATTTCATTTATACTTCTCATTTGAAGAAGGAATTATTAATAAGTTTTTGATTACCATTATTGATTGTACTTGCAGCCGTAAAAATTGTTACTGCAGAAATTCCAAATTGCTTTACAATATTTACATCTTCAATATCTCTTATACCTCCACAATAATTAATATTTGTTTTTAATTTTTTCTCCATAATTTGTTTGAGCAGTAAAATATCAGGCCCTGATAATGTCCCATTTAAATCAATATTATTTACAAATAATTCGCCGGGCATATTTTCGTCATCCAATGTAAATTCAACTAACGGCATAACTATTTTATTGTTAGAAACAATAAAATATACCCCTTGAAAAAGTTGAACATCTATACATAACGTAACTCCCTGCCTACCAATCTCTTGTATGATTTTCAGGTATTCTGTTCTACTCTCAAAAAATAGATCACGAACACTTATTCTTTCAAACCCAATTTCTACAATATGTTTGGCTTGCAAAAAACTTTTAACTCCTCCTCCATAACACTTAGGTTTATATGAGGCTTCTGATAATATTTTTAAAAACAAAAGCTGAAAAGAGTCGATATACTTAGTTTTATTAATTATTACAATTTCATCATAGCCATATTTATCAAAATGATAAATAGAATTTTGTGGACACCCTAAATAAATTTTATTCTCAAACTTATAGGTAGTAAAAGAAATCATCTCTTCTATAAATACTCCGCAATTAATTCTCATTTACAAAATTTTTGATATTAAATAGTTACGCCAATCTTCAGAACTTCTTTCTGGATGGAATTGAAACCCTATTAGATTATCAGCTTCAAAATAAACTAGAAAAAATTGATTCGATTCCAATTCAACAGTTACATAATTCAATAGTTCCTCTGGGAAAAACTCAGTAATTCCATATCCATGAGAGAAATATGCCTTTGAATTTTTATTTGTACCTGGAATTAAAACATTTCTAAACCCAATAAATGTATTTGTTAATTGAGGTGAAAAATCTAGTTTATTAACTTTTCCTTTAATTAAACTCAACATTTCTTCAGATGATTCCTCAGTAAAAGAAAATAGCATTTGCATGCCAGCACATATTCCAATAATCCTAATATTATTCGCTAATAGAGATCTCACCCAAGATCGAAGATGTAAAATATAATTTTCATCTTTTAGTGACAACCCAGAAACTCCGCAGATTATTAATGTTTTTGTTTCAACAATATCATCAATATCCACAAAAATTGAATTAATATCATTGTTTGCTAAAAATCGCTCAAAGGATCCAATATTAGAAACAGTTGGATTAAATAAACTAACTCTATTTCTCATTTAAATCATTAAGTTTTGATGTTAATATTTTAATATCATCTAAAAAAGATTTTATACAATATTCATTTACAACTTCTTTTCTAAACTTTAATATTCTTTCTTTCAAACCTTTGTCATTCTGCTCAAATAATGATATTAATTCAACTAACTCATCATAGTTTTCAAACAATATTGGATTATCTGTAATTTTTCTATTCCCAATACTATTATATAAAAATATAGGTATACCTAAATGAGCTGCCTCAATTACCACTAAAGCCGCTCCTTCATAAATAGAAGGAAGTATTATTAAATCATTTGTAGAAATATTTGCATATGGATTAATTGATTCCTCCTGAATACTTATTCCACTAATTTTTAACTTATTAATCAATGAATTTGATGAACAGGAACCAATCAATATGATTTCCAAATTTATCATTCGCTTTAATTCAATAAAAAAGCCTACATTTTTTTGATTTTCTTCAATTCTACCTACATAATATATTTTACTTTTTTTTAAATTCAATTGCTCATCGCTTTTCGTACTATTTAAATAATAGTTTCTTACAACAAAAATCTGTTTCCCCGGAAATCTTTTTTGTAAATATTTTTTTTGCTCATTTGAACATGTTACAAAAGAAATATTTTTTTTCTGCATCAATATTTCATAAATCAAATTTTTAAAATGAGGAAATTTAATTTTAAAATATACAAGGTCAAAGCCGAAAGGAGTATAAACAAAAACTTGCTTACATAAAAAAGAGGCAAAGAAAATCAAAAAGAGATTTTGACGCGGTGAACCAGCACTAATAATAATATTTCTATTAAAAAGTAATCTTAAATTGCTTAAGGTAATGCGATTTAATAATATTTTAGAAAATTCATATTGATTATAAATTCTCTTGAACATATATTCATGTCCACTTATCACTTTTGAATTAAGATAAAATAGAATCACAAAAACTCATTTTTAAAGAAATATTTCAATTCCTGCCATTTAAACAAATTGGATATTTCCATAGTTGACCTCGGTATAATTTGAGGGACAGGATTCAATGTTAACATTAACTGACTTAAATTATTGGGGTCAAAATAATCAATATTCAACCCATAAAATTCTTTAAATACTTCAATATCGCTTGAATACGCCTTTCCAGAAAAGAGAAGAGATTCAATGATTGGAAGACCAAAACCCTCACAAAAGGAAGGCATTATCACTCCCCTAGATTTTTCCAATAATTCAACTATTTCATTTTTCGAATTTAGCTTTCCTAAAAATTCAATATTTCTAAAAATTGGAATTGGGAATATTTCAGATACAACTTTAAGTTTTGAAAATTCCTGTGAATTAAAAAATGCAAATAAACTTAACTGATTTTTATGCTTCCGCGCATTCCCGATATAAAGAAAATAATTTTCTTTTTTTTTACTCTTTCGATTATTTAGTTCAAATTGTCCATTTGGAATAACTATGGTTTTCTTATTAAACATTTTTTTTACATCATATGAGACTGAATATGATGGAGTGATAATTGTAATATTTTTTCGGCAACAAAAATTATACTTCAATAACATTAATAAAATCAATGACTTTATTTTTGAAAAACTCCCGAAAAATACATCGGAATTTTTTATAGCCATTACATCATGAACAACTGAATATATTTTAATTTTTGAAGGAATAAAAAATGGGATGAAATAATGAGGAATTATTATCGCATCAGGCTTTAACTTCAATAAAAATAAATAAAAACGAAAATGAGCGTACAAATTATAATAAGATGAAAATTCAAAATCAAATTCACCTGAATTCTTTTTCCCATATTTAATAATTCTCGTGGATTCAAGATTTTCGAGTTCCTTTAAATATTTATTGGCAACCTGACCAATGCCTGTATACGTTTCATTAATTGTTAAATCAATACAAATTTTCATTCCCCCTTTCTAAATATTAATTGTTCATAAGAAGATTTGAGTCTAGATAAAATCATATTATAAGAAAATTTTAAATTGTCAGATTTAAGTGGTTTATAAATCAAATCACAAATCTTTTTTGAAACATTAAACATGTTAAAATCTGAAATAAAAACAATTTGATCCGATACCAAGTGACTAGTATCATCTCCATGTTTTAAGATTACAAAATCATTAAATTTCAGTGCTTCAAAAATCGAAGATGTTGATTTAGGCCAGATATGAATTCTGACTTTTGAATATAAATAGTTTAATTGTTCTACACTTAAGAATTTTTTATAATGAAATATTGAATCATTACTTTCTATCAATTTGACAACTTTCTCGTTTTCAATTGTTCCAATAATTAATAATCTTGAATTCCTATTATTCCTCCAATGAAGTAAAAAACCTGATACTATTGATTCAATATTTTTTGACCTATCAAAAAAACCCGAAGTCATTATATATTCAAATTGATCATCAAAAAGGAAAGGCAATTGTGCATTTTGTTCAAAATTATCAGAATACCCTAAATACCCTAAGCTAATTTTATTTTGTGGACAATTGTGAATTCGATTTATCAATGCTATTGATGCTGGGGTAACAACGCGAATTAAATCAGCCTTTTTTAAAAAGTATTTAATTAGGGGATATGAAATTAAATAAAATCGAATTCTTCCAAAAAAGGAACTAGGTATCCTTTGAAGTTCGTGATCATATACTATTGGAATATTTCTTTTTTGGGCCCACATTATTGCTAATAATCCCACACCTTGTTGAGCATCAAATACATGAATTAAATCAGGGGAATATTTATCGAGTTCTCTAAAATAATTTAGAATAACAAAATCTTTAAACCTTATTAAAAAGGGGAACCTTAATACTTTATACTTTCCTGAATCAACAGGCCTTCCTTCTTTCTTTTGTGGAAGATTTAGAAAAGATGTTAAAATCAAATATTCATTTTTTTTACTACAAAAATACTCCGCATATGCATGCTCTCTGTAATAAAATTTTTCATCGAAAAAGCCAGTTATATATGCAATTTTCAACGCTCTTTGTTTCTGAAAAAATCTTTAATGATATAGATAATTCTATCTTGTGATTCTGTCGTTAATTCAGGAAATAATGGAATTGAAATAATTTTTTTAGAAAAACTTTCAGCAATGGGGAAATCGCCAGTTTTATGATTTAAATAATTATAAGCAGGAAGAAAAGGAAGCAATTGTGGATAATGAATTGCTACTTGTACATTTTCCCCTTTCAAAAATTGCATTAATTCATCTCTGTATTTTGTTTGCAACACATATAAATGAAATGAGTGAATAGAATTTTCTCTTACATGTGGAAAAATCAAATCACCTACTCCTTCTAATTCTCGAGAATAATAGTTTGCCTTTTCAATTCTTAATTTAGTCCAGTCTAAGATATGATTTAATTTAACATTCAAAATTCTAGCTTGAATAGCATCCAATCTGCTATTTAATCCCTCAATATTATGGGCGTGCTTAATCAATGACCCGTGATTAGCTATCATTTTACATTTAATTGCTAATTCTTCATTATTTGTAACTATACATCCTGCATCACCATATGCACCAAGATTTTTCCCTGGGTAAAAAGAAAAAGAGGAGGCAATACCTAATGTTCCAACGAATTGGTTTTTATATTTCGAAAAATGGGATTGGGCACAATCTTCAACAACAAAAATATTATTAGGTTCCGCAATTTTAAGAATCCCATCTAAATCACAAGCTTGACCAAATATATGAACAGGTATAATTGCTTTTGTCCTTGCTGTAATTTTCCTCAATAAATCATCTAAAGAAATAGTGTAAGTACTAGGATCAATATCTACAAAGACGACCTTTGCTCCTGTCATTGTAATTACCTCAGAAGTAGAAATCCAACTATTACACACAGTTATTACCTCATCACCTTTCCCAATTCCAAGTGCTTTTAAAATTATATAGATTGAGTCCGTTCCATTACCTACTCCCACACAATGAGAAATATTTAGCTTGGCTTTAAATGAATTTTCAAATTTTTTTACTGATTCCCCACCAATGAAATCGGTGTTCATCAATGCATCCATTACTGTTTCATCAATTTCTTCTTTAATTGAAAGGTATTGTGATTTTAAATCTACAAATGGGATCATTTTAAATAATTAGTTTCGAATAGCATTATAAATTTTTTCAATCAACACAATAGACATAAAACCATCAAAAGCACTTGCTTCAATTGGTGCATTATTTTCTAACACATCAATAACGTTTTTATAAACTAAATCGTGGTTTGACATTGATCCAAAATATTTTCCATAATTATTTGGAGAATTCCCTATCGGCAAATCGGTTATTTCAACACCTTCAATTGATTGATATTCAAGCTCATTCAAATATTGTCCTCCAATTTTAACAGTTCCTTTTGTTCCAAAGATTGTTAAAGAACCTTCCATATTTGTATTATATGCATTAACCGTATAGTTAATAGTGCCAATTGCACCATTTTTGAATTTTAAACAAACAACTCCTGTATCTTCAAACTCGATAATATCTTTATGAATGAAATTGTCTGAAAACCCAAATACTTCACTAATATCTCCTGCAAACCAATATAACAAATCTACAAAGTGACTAAATTGGGTAAACAATGTTCCTCCGTCTAAATTGAGCGTCCCTTTCCATGAGTTAGCATAATAATCTTCATTTCGATTCCAAAAACAATTTAATTGAAAATTAAAAACTTGACCTAAAGACCCACTATTTAAGAGTGATTTCACTGCGGCAACTGGAGGATTAAATCTGTTTTGTTTCACAACGAACAATCTTCGATTATTTTTTTCTGCAGCTTCTAACATTTGACCTGCATCAACAATATTTAATGCTAATGGTTTTTCACATAATACATGATAACCATTGTTTAAACAAGTTATTGACATTTGTGCATGAAGACCATTGGGACTACAGATAGATACAACATCTATATCTAGATTCGAATTAATTAAATCATCTAAGGAATTAAAGCATGCTATTCCATTTTCTTTAGCGATACCTTCTAATGCCAATGGATTAATATCACACACAGCTACAAGCTTTGCAAAATTTCTGATATGTTCAATATGTCTATTTCCAATTCTTCCACACCCAACAACTGCAAATTTTATATTAGATTTCAAGTTCTTATATTTTTTTTAAAAGTTTTGCGGGATTACCTACATAAACCCCTTTTACATTAATATCTTTTGTTACTACTGCACCAGCTCCAATTACGGTTCCATCGCAAATATTTATTGGTAATATTGTTGCATTACTTCCGATGGAAACATTATTACCAATATAAGTATTAAGCCATAGACTATTATCTCCATGAGCTGGCTCGTTAAAAATAAATTTGTCATTAACAAACATAACACCATGCCCTACGAATACATTATTGCCAATTTTCACATTTGAACAAATAAATGTGTGACTTTGAATCTTTACTGACTGTCCAATAGTTACATTACTTTGAATTTCAACGAATGGGCCTACCATTGAATCATCTCCAATCTCACATCCATACAAATTTACAGGTTCATATATTTTACAATTATTCCCAATTTTAACATCAGATTTTATCATATTTCAAAATTAAAGATCTTTTTTAAGGTAATGCAATAATCTTCAAATGTTGGATTATAGGCTTTGTATTTTGAGGTTTTACATTGCAACAAATCTATTAATTTGACATAAACAACTCCGCAATTATTCTTTTCAATTATTTCTTCAACAACAAAAGAATCATTTTTTTTAACTATTGGTAATACTCCTGAAATTTGATATTCATAAAATCGATTGGGAATATTAAATTTATCAAAATATGAAACCTTTTGATTCTCTTCAAAATTATGCAAAATTCCAAAATCGTATCTACTTAAAATAGCATACGATTCTAAAGGTTGATTTTTAAAATCCAAAAGCCCTTTGATTTTAAATAACCCATTTGATTTTTTTTCTAATTCGGAATATAAATTCAAACCAGAGGAAGTTAAAACTATTTCTCCGGTATATAAATCAATATGTTGTCCTAAATCAATAATTTCTTGAATTAATTTTATGTAATATTGCCTTGCTCCACTCCTTAAATTACCCAATTCTGAAAAAACTCTCCCAGACAATATTACAAAATGTTTCAAATTGTCTGTTTTAGATTTTTTTTCAGCAATTAATAAATTAGTAATAAATCTTTTACTTCTCCAATCCTCATCTAGATTAAAATAAATTCGCTTCCCACTAAAATCTGTGTTGTATTTGTTCTCAAAAAATTTCAAATTAAATTTAGAATTTAAAATAATTGCATTTGATTTTAACAGACAAAGAAATTCTGGATATCGAAAATCAGGCCTTGTTTCTTTAATAGCTCTAACAATGTACTTATCTCTAAGATATGGCAATAATATCACAGTCAAATGATCGGATCTATCATAATCATTATAACTTGAATAAACCTGGTTGGAATTTAGATTTTTTATTTTATTTAAAGATTTATTATTTAAAAATCTAAATAATGAAACAACGATATTATACAGAAAAACATAATTGATTAAATACTCTAATAAAATAAACAATAGGCTATTCAATCTATTCTTTAAACTGCCATATTTAGATAAACTTATTAATTCAACCCAATCGAATTTATTTTCTATCACATCATCTCTCTGTATTAAATATATATGATTAAACACAGATTTACTATCTTCCCATCTGGACTCTGGCCAATCAAAATTTCCTATTTTAATTAAATTCATTAATTATCTCTTTAGTTCTTTTCAATGCCAATTCAATTATCTGATGCATATCAAAATATTTATATTCAGCCAACCTCCCTCCAAAGTACATATTTTTATGAAGTCTTGCCTTTTCAGCATACTTCAAATATTTATTGTTATTAATTTCATCATTAACTGGATAAAATGGTTCTGAATTTTCTGAGTTATATTCTACTGGATACTCCTTTGTAATCCATGTTTTCGGATTATCAATAAACTCAAAATGTTTGTGTTCAATAATTCTTGTAAATGGAGTTTCACTATCAGTAAAATTCATCATTGCAGTACCTTGATAATCACTTTTATTTAAAAGTTCATGTTCAAACTTGGTTGTTTTGTATTCTAACCTTCCAAATTCATAGTTGAAAAATTTATCAATTGGTCCTGTGTAAATGAGTCTATTATATTGTGGATTATCATTGGTGAAATAATCCGTATTAATTCGTACTTCAATCCCGTTTAACAATTTATCAAAAATTTGAGTGTATCCGCCAATTGGAATACCTTGGTATTTATCGTTAAAATAATTATTATCATAAGTGTATCTAACAGGGATACGTGTTATGATTTCCTTGGGTAAAGTATTAGCTTTCTTCCGCCACTGTTTCTCAGTATATCCTTTAATTAATTTATTATATACATCAATTCCAACTAATGCTATCGCTTGCTCTTCTAAGTTTCTAGGATTAGTTATATACTTTGCTTGTTCTGAAATTATTTTTTTTGCCTCCTCAGGTAAACTTATATTCCAAAGCTTTGCAAATGTCCACATATTAAAAGGTAAAGAATAAATTTCTCCATGATAATTTGCAACCGGCCTTAATACAAAACTATTAAATGAAACATATTTATTAATCCAACTCCAAACTGTTTCATTTGAAGTATGAAATATATGAGGCCCATATTCATGAATATTAATTCCATTCTTATTACTAGTAAAACAATTTCCCCCAATATGATTCCGAGATTCTATAACACAAACATTAAAACCTGCATCTGTTAATTCTCTAGCACAAATTGCTCCGTAAAAACCTGATCCAACGATTAAAAAATCATATATCATAAATGCTTTTTTGAGTTAAAAAAACAAGAAATACCAATGTATACTTCAACAAAAAATAAAGTTATTATCAGAGTTGACAAGCTAAATATTTCAAAATGGAGCAATAAAAATGACCCAATAATAAAAATACCACCCCCTATTAATATGTTTAGGTTAAATACTTTTATCCCTCCAAATATGGGAGTGAACAATACCCCAAATGTGTTGCTCATCGCAACAAACGGCAGTGAGATTGAGAGTCCTGCCAAACAATAAAAAATTTCTGATAAACTAATTCCCTTATAGAATAGTGAAAATTTTGAACTAATAAATATAACTAAAGCTAGAAGTGATATCAATAATAACTGAAGTCTAAATAGTTTAGTCCAATAATTCAATATTTCAACTTTAGAACGTGTAGAAATCTTTCTTATCCCTTCAGAATTACTAATTGCGCCTAGTGGTGCTTTTAAAACATTGAATAATTTATCAGATAAATCAAAAATAATTAATTTATCTGATGGGAGGTAAATGCCCACAAAAACTCTAGTAAGTTGTTGATATGAGAAAGAACTTAAATTCCCTATATGTATCAAAAAAAGAGATTTGACTGTTGATTTACTTATTGTCCACGACCCAAAAAAATCTCCTTTTGTTATTTTTAATATAAAAATAATCGCAAAAAAAGATGTAATTAAATAAGGTGCTGCTAAGATTAAAGGAAAAATAATGTCATTTCTATTGTTAAAGAAGAATAATGACGACAAAAAAACAATCGTTAATAATTTATTTAGAATATTGATAAATAGAAAATACTTGAAGGAGTTGAAAGATTGAAATATCCAAAGTTGATTAAACAGCTCATTCAATAACAGCCAGATACAACAAATTAAAAAATAATCTTTAGAATCATTTTGAAAATTAGAAAAAATAATCAAAGCTAGAAACGATACTAAAATTAAAATGAATTTGATTTTCAACAACTCAATAAAAATCGATTTTTTACTTTTTTGACTTTTTTGTCGCTTCAATATTTGAATTGCACCAGAATTATACCCAAAATTAAAAAAAAACAATACTAAATTAATTAAACTAAAATTAAAAATAGTCTTGGAATATAAACTAATACTAAAAAAATTAAGGACTAAAGGAATGGTTGCTAATGGGGCAATAAAATTTAAAATTGAAGACGAAAGTATTAATATCGAATTTTTCGAAAAAATTTTAAATACTTCTAATCCTTTATTCAAAACAATTTTAAAATTTAATAATTATTGAAGATTCTTTTAATTTGAAAAATTATGATTTGCAATAAAATTGCCAATTATTCGCATTTTTCGCACGCTTCTACTATGTTAAATTCCCTACAAAAAAACAATCCTTTTTCACTCCATCATCCTCATCCACTTTCCACTCCCCACCATCACCCCCTCACTAAACTCATCCTTCCCAAACACCCCCACCCGCACCTTCTTCTGAATCAAAGGCTCTACCTTTTCAATCAACTGGTACAAATAGGGCCGGTCCACATTGCCTACCAGC
>JACCDQ011495815.1_pt1 | contig 16689 bp, 15 predicted proteins | sample 7446031 | NCBI WGS metagenome assembly JACCDQ01 (sample SAMN15323442, study PRJNA562643) | freshwater metagenome | isolation source: river surface water | place: USA:Blue River Watershed | collected 2017-08-17
AAATTAGCAGAACTAATAATTCTACTTTTATGGTAAGAATGAGACTGTATGGTAAGCAAAAGCGAAACGCTTAATAACAGCAAAAACAGTAATTTATTACTGTTTTTGAATATAAAATTAAATATTTGCTGCATTCTCTTATTTGGTTATTAATTTCAGGATATGCTGATAAGGTATTCCACTGTTAAAACCTATAGCTTATGAGCTATAAATATACTTTATAAATCTATTTTATTAAAATACTTTTGAATTTTCCAATGTTTTTCAATGCCATTCCTGTTCCTCTAACTACTGCTCTTAAAGGATCTTCAGCAATGTATACCGGTAAATCCGTTTTTTGAGAAATACGTTTGTCTAATCCTCTTAACATAGAACCTCCACCTGCAAGGTAAATCCCTGTGTTGTAGATATCAGCAGCTAATTCAGGAGGAGTTTGAGACAAGGTTTCCATTACAGCGTCTTCAATACGTTGGATTGATTTGTCTAAAGCTTTTGCAATTTCTCTATAAGAAACATCAACCTGTTTTGGTTTTCCGGTAAGCAAATCTCTACCTTGAACTGACATATCTTCCGGAGGAGTTTCCAGGTCTTCAATGGCAGCACCAATTTGAATTTTGATTTTTTCAGCAGTACTTTCTCCAACGAATAAGTTGTGTTGGGTACGCATGTAATAAACGATATCATTAGTGAAAACGTCACCGGCAATTTTTACCGATTTATCACATACAATACCACCTAAAGCAATAACGGCAATTTCTGTGGTTCCACCTCCAATATCTACAATCATGTTTCCTTTTGGTTGCATGATGTCAATTCCAATACCGATTGCTGCTGCCATTGGTTCGTGAATCAAATAAACTTCTTTTCCGTTTACACGTTCACAAGATTCTTTTACGGCTCTCATTTCTACTTCAGTAATTCCTGAAGGAATACAAACCACCATTCTTAGAGCAGGAGTAAACATCTTCTTTTTTAATGCCGGTATGCTTTTAATAAACATACTGATCATCTTTTCTGAAGCATCAAAATCAGCAATTACACCGTCTTTTAAAGGCCTTATGGTTTTTATGTTTTCATGCGTTTTACCTTGCATTAGGTTGGCTTCTTTACCAACTGCAATGATTTTACCAGAAATTCTATCTCGGGCTACTATTGACGGGCTGTCAATGACAACTTTATCATTGTGTATGATTAGTGTATTAGCGGTACCAAGGTCTATTGCAATATCCTCGGTCATGAAATCAAAAAATCCCATACGATTTTTAGGGGGTTTAAAAGTTAAAAATTAGGAGCGTACAAAGTTAATCAAATTAATGTTTGAAATGACGTGTCCCTGTAAATACCATTGCCAAATTATTTTCATTGCAATAGTCAATGCTTAATTGGTCTTTAATTGATCCTCCCGGTTGAATCACAGCGGTAATTCCGGCTTCTTTTGCAAGAGCTACACAGTCTGGGAAAGGGAAGAAAGCATCGCTTGCCATTGAGGCTCCTGTCAAGTCAAATCCAAAGTGTTTGGCTTTTTCAACAGCTTGTTGTAAAGCATCTACTCTTGAAGTTTGACCCGTTCCGGATGAGATTAAAGTTCCGTTTTTAGCAAAGACAATTGTGTTTGATTTAGTGTTTTTGCAAATTTTAGAAGCAAAAATTAAATCTTCAATTTCTTGTTCTGTTGGACTTGTAATGGTAACGGTAGTTAAATCTTTTTTATTGTCTGTGATGTTGTTTCTTTCCTGAATTAACAATCCGTTAAGACAAGTACGAACTTGTTTTTGTGGTAATTCAACATCATTTTGAACTAAAATAATTCTGTTTTTCTTTTCCTGTAAAATAGTTACAGCTTCAGCATCATAAGAAGGAGCGATTACTACTTCACAGAATAATTTGTTGATTTCTGTAGCTGTGGCTACATCAATTTTAGTATTCGAAATTAAAACTCCTCCAAATGCTGATGTAGGATCGCAGGCTAAAGCAGCTAAATATGCTTCTTCAATAGTATTTCTGGAAGCTAATCCACAAGCATTGTTGTGTTTTAATATAGCAAATGTAGGTCCGTCAGTTTTGAATTCGTTAATCAAATTCACTGCAGCATCTACATCTAATAAGTTGTTGTATGATAATTCTTTTCCGTGTAATTTTTGGAACATAGCGTCAAAATCCCCGAAGAAGAATCCTTTTTGGTGTGGGTTTTCCCCGTAACGTAATACCTGACCATTAGCAATACTTGCTTTATAGATGGTTTCGTCAGTATTGAAGTAGCTAAAAATAGCTCCGTCGTAGTGTGAAGATACGTGGAATGCTTTGGTAGCTAATAATTTTCTGTCTTCAAGAGTTGTAGCTCCGTTTTGTTTTGTAATCATATCTAAAAACAAAGCGTATTCGTTCATAGAAGGAACAATTACAGTGTCTTTGAAATTTTTAGCAGCTGCACGGATTAATGAAATTCCTCCAATATCAATTTTTTCAATAATATCTTGTTCGCTGGCTCCGGAAGCTACTGTTTTTTCAAATGGATATAAATCTACAATAACTAAGTCAATCTGCGGAATGTTGAATTCCTGCATTTGTTGAACATCACTCTCATTGTCCTGACGGTTCAGGATTCCTCCGAAAATTTTTGGGTGTAATGTTTTTACTCTTCCGCCTAAAATTTCAGGAAATGCAGTAATGTCTTCAACAGCAACAACAGGTATGCCTAAATTTTTGATAAATTCTTCAGTACCTCCTGTTGAATAAAGAGTAACATTTTGACTGTGTAATAATTTAACAATAGGCTCAAGACCTTCTTTCGAAAAAACCGAAATTAATGCAGATTGAATTGTTTTAGATGTGCTCATGAATAGATTTAATTATAAAGTGCAAAAATAGTTTTTTTAATGTTAAAATAAACTATCAAAAAATAAGATAATTTTTAATTCATACATTTTTTTGAAAACTTATTGAAATCACTGTGTTTTATTGTGTTAAAAGAATTTTATATTAGGTTTTTGAATAATATTTACAGAATTTTACTTTATTAAAAATAGATTTTATGTTGCTATATCTTCGATTACTGAAAGAAAGTTTTGCTTTTGCGATTAATGCATTGCGAAATAATAAATTACGAACCTTACTTTCGCTACTTGGAGTGACAATTGGAATTTTTTCTATTATTGCTGTTCTGGCGGCGGTAGATTCATTGGATAATAAAATCAGTACCGATTTGAGAGGTTTGGATAAGAATACAATTTATCTAATGAAATTTTCTTTTGGACCTTCGGATATACCTGCCTGGAAAAGGGATCAGTTTCCTAATGTAAAATACGATGAGTATCTTTATTTGAAAGGGGCTATGACAAATACGGCTGAAGTAGCTTATCAAATTTTTACTAAAACAGAGAATATAAAATATGATTCCAAGATTGTTAGTACGGTAACTATTGTTCCAGTTTCTCATGAATTGATTGATATTCAGGGATTAGAATTTGAAAAAGGTAGGTTTTATAATGAATCCGAATCCAATTCAGGGGCAAAGGTTGTTGTTTTGGGAAATGATATTGCAACTAATTTATTTGAGGATGTTGAGCCAATTGGTAAGGATGTGCGATTGTATGGACAGCGTTTTAGGGTTATTGGGGTTTTAAAGAAAAAAGGAGCTGGTCTTTTTGGAGATAGTACGGATTCGGCGGCTTATATTCCGGTTAATTTTGTCCGACAAAAATTTGGAGATAATAATGATTCGCTTTCTAATGTGATTATTTTTAAACCAGAGGACGGTGTTGATATGGAAGCTTATAAAGCAGAGATTTCACAAAGACTTCGTGCTTATAGAGGAATTAAGGCAGGAGAAATGGATAATTTTTTTATTAATGTTTTCTCGGGATTTACGGATTTGATTGATGGGATTATTGGGAGTATGAAATTGGGAGGTTGGGTGATAAGTGGCTTTTCTCTTTTGGTTGGCGGTTTCGGGATTGCTAATATCATGTTTGTTTCGGTAAAAGAACGCACGCATTTGATAGGGATTCAAAAATCCTTAGGAGCTAAAAATCGTTTTATTCTTTTTCAGTTTTTGTTTGAAGCAATTATTTTATCGGTTATTGGTGGGCTTGTAGGTTTGTTGATGGTTTGGGGAATAGCCGTAGGTTTGACCAAAGTTTTAGACTTTGAGTTTGTGCTTAGTATGGGTAATGTGTTTTTAGGAGCAGGTCTAGCGGGAATAATTGGTTTAATATCCGGGATTTTACCGGCTATTTCAGCATCGAGACTGGATCCGGTTGAAGCTATTAGAACGGGAATGTGATTTTAGATTACAGAGTTTAGACTTCAGGATTTAGATTTTTAAGTTTTTATTTTCGCAATATTGTCATCCCGACGCAGGAGGGATTCGTTAACGGATTCCGCTTAGTTTTGAAATTCTTTGTGTGCACAAGCAAGATGCTTGCGCTAGCTTGGGGCCAGCGTGGGGGGATTTCATTTTCGGATTCCACTTAGTTTTGAAATTCTTTGTATGCACAAGCAAGATGCTTGCGCCAGCTTGGGGGCTTTTTTATTCTTTTACAGAGTTTATAATTTCTTGCATTTCTTTGTCAAACTTATTCATTACAATCTCTTTATTTAATTCTTGAGCATAATCAGATTTGATTCGGCAAAATATTTTTCCTGAATCTTGATAAAAATCAAATGATAATTCTTCCGATTTTGGAGACATTCTATATAATACTATTTCATTGTAATACAAATCGTTTGAATAGTTTATAATCAGATTATAAATTCCTGCTTCTTTAGGGAATGCATTTTCAATGATTTGGTTATTTTCAAATAAAGGAAATAAGTTTAGATTCCAAGTTCCTTGCGTAAATTTTAGGGAGATTTTTTCACTATCAATATTTTTGTCGAAAGAAACTTTCACATTTTTGCCTTTAAATTCGTTTTTTGTTTGTGCAAATTGTGTCATAGATATTAAAATAAAAAGCAATGTAAATTTATTTCTCATATTTTTTCGGCGCTTTTTAGGTAAGCTAGCTCATAACTTGTTTATATGCTCAATTTTTAATACTAAAGTTGAGTAAATACCTCTCTTTTTGGTTGGATATGCTCAACTGTAGTCGAGTTTTATTACTTTCTCAAATATATTAAAATATTCTTACAAAATGTATTTTTGAAAATAAGACACAATTTTGTAGCCCTGATCGTTCCGATAGCTATCGGAACGGCATCCTTTGTCCTGTTTTCGGGACGAGACAGAGATAATGGCGGTATCCCGATAGTTATCGGGACAGGAGGTGGGGTATTGAAAAGCGATAATCGTTCTGCTTTTAAAAAAAAGAAAACACTTTTTCGGAAAGTTTAAAGTAAAAAAAATCCCGATTGCTCGGGATTTCAATTTATCTAATTTCGTTGTTTTGAATCAAATCAATGTACAAGTTAATCTTGTCTTTTAATTCTTTTCTGGCTGTGATAAAGTCCAAGAAACCGTGCTCTAAAAGGAATTCGGCAGTTTGGAAACCTTCCGGTAAATCTTTACCTGTAGTGTCTTTTACAACACGTGGTCCGGCAAAACCAATTAAGGCGCCAGGTTCAGCGATGTTGATGTCTCCTAACATGGCGTAAGAAGCTGTTGTTCCTCCCGTAGTTGGATCAGTACACAAAGAAATGTAAGGTAATTTAGCTTCAGAAAGTTGGGCTAATTTTACAGAAGTTTTAGCTAATTGCATTAAGGAATAAGCGGCTTCCATCATACGGGCTCCTCCTGACTTAGAAATCATAACAAATGGTAATTTGTTTTTGATAGCGTAGTCAATTCCTCTGGCTATTTTTTCACCTACTACAGCTCCCATAGAACCTCCAATGAAGGCAAAATCCATAGCGCAAACTACTAAATCTTTTCCTTTGGATTTACCAACACCTGTGCGTACAGCATCTTTCAGTTTGGTTTTTTCCATTACATCTTTCAGACGGTCAGAATATTTCTTAGTGTCAACAAAATGTAAAGTGTCTTTAGACGTTAGGTTTGGATCTAATTCGGTAAATTCATTGTTGTCGAATAAGATTTCAAAATAAGTAGCACTACCTATTCTCACGTGGAAACCATCTTCCGGACTTACAAATAAGTTGCGTTCCAGTTCTTCAGCATCAATGATTTTTCCTGTTGGAGATTTATACCAAAGTCCTTTTGGTACATCCATTTTCTGATCGGTAGGAGTTGTGATTCCTTTTTCTTGTCTTTTAAACCAAGCCATTTTTTTAGATTTTAGATTTTAGACTTTAGATTTTAGACTTTAGATTTCGAAAAATCTAAAATCTAAAATCAGCAATCTAAAATTATAGTGTATTTACGTTGTTCAAGTCAGCAAAAGCCTGTTCCAATCTTGCATTGAAAGTTACTTCTCCTTCACGCAACCATTTTCTTGGGTCATAATACTTTTTGTTTGGAGCATCAGGACCTGTTGGGTTACCAATTTGTGTTTTTAAGTATTCAATGTTGTTTACCATGAAATCACGAATTCCTTCAGTGAAAGCAAATTGTAAGTCAGTATCAATGTTCATTTTGATAACTCCGTAGCTAATTCCTTCTCTGATTTCTTCTAAAGTAGAACCTGATCCACCGTGGAATACAAAATCAACCGGATTGTGTTCAGTGTTGAATTTCTTTTGAACAAAGTCCTGAGAATTTTTTAAGATTTTTGGAGTTAATTTTACGTTTCCTGGTTTGTAAACTCCGTGAACGTTTCCAAAAGCAGCAGCGATAGTGAATCTTGGGCTCACTTTAGAAAGTTCTTCGTAAGCATAAGCTACTTCTTCCGGTTGAGTGTATAATTTTGAACTGTCAACATCAGAGTTGTCAACACCATCTTCCTCACCACCAGTGATTCCAAGTTCGATTTCTAATGTCATACCGATTTTGCTCATTCTTTCTAAGTAAGTTTTGCAAATTTCGATGTTTTCTTCGATTGGCTCTTCAGATAAGTCAATCATGTGAGAACTGAATAATGATTTTCCTGTTGCAGCAAAATGTTCTTCTGAAGCATCTAATAAACCATCAATCCAAGGTAATAATTTTTTTGCACAGTGGTCAGTATGTAAAATTACAGTTGCTCCGTAAGCCTCTGCTAATGTATGAATGCTTTTTGCTCCTGCAATTGCTCCTGCGATTGCAGCTTTTTCTCCCGCATTAGAAAGTCCTTTTCCTGCATTAAATTGCGCTCCTCCGTTTGAGAATTGGATAATAACCGGTGCTTTTAATTTAGCAGCTGTTTCAAGAACACCGTTAATTGTGTTAGATCCTGTAACGTTTACAGCAGGCAAAGCAAAGCCTTTTTCTTTTGCATAATTAAAGATTTCCTGAACTTGATCGCCAGTTGCTACACCGGGTTTAATGTTGTGTCCCATTTTGTTTTTTGTTTTTAGTTAGATTTTTAGTTTTTAGATTAAGTTCGCAAAAATAAGAATTTATTAGTATTAGAAAGGATAATTTATTCCAAAATTTAAAACGGAGTGTCCGAAATTGTAATCTCTGAACCATTTTTTTCCTGATTCTTCAGCAGGATTGAAGGTTTTAAATCCAAAATCAAATCGGACTACAAAGAAGCTTAAATCGTACCTAAGTCCAAATCCGGAGCCTAAAGCCAGATCTTTTAAACTGGATAAATTATTGAATGTTGCTTTTTTGTCGGTTACGTTGTCAAATACATTCCAAATATTTCCTGCATCAGCAAATAGTGCTCCTTTTAAGTCTCCTAAAATTTTAAATCTATATTCGGTACTTAAGGCTATCTTCATATTGGCCTCATTGAAATCTAATATCGATTCTGTCTTTCCGGGTCCGAGGCTGTATGGCTGCCATGCTCTGTTGTCGTTAGATCCTCCTGCGAAATAGCTTCGGGAGAAAGGAATGTAATCGGAATTTCCAAAAGGTATGGCAATGCCAAAAAATGTTCGCAGCGCTAAAACATTTTGTCTGGATAAATCCCAGTGCTTGATGTAATCAAATTCTGTTTTAGCGTATTCTGAGTATTCTAATTTGAAAATATCATAGTTGCCGTTGCTGTTTTTTTCTAAACCGATTGTTTTTGAGAGTAAAGACAGCAGCGAACCGGCAGTTTCTATTTTTGCTTTAAATTGGTAAAAATTATTGTCTTTTAAGTCTTTTTTTGTGGTTTTGGTAAAAGTGAAATTAGAAGCAAGAATAAAATTGTTTTCACTCAATCGGACTCTTCTTTCAGCAATACTTAAAATTTCTTTGTACTCTTTGCTTTGTGGGGTTAAACTGGTTTGTTGTGTTAGTGCATCTACTATAAAACCGGCTGCTCCTTGGTCAATAATAAGATTGTTATCGGTATCGACATAATCAGGATTTATATTGTAAATTTTTCCTAGTGCGTTTAATGCTCTGTAAGAGGAACTATATACATTGAAATAGTTTTGAGGGTTCAGATTGTGTACAAATTGGATGTTAAGTAAATCGAATCTTGCCGTATTGTTTTGTTTTGGATTCCAATTGTAAGTGAATGTTCCTGTGAAATTTTCTTTGTCTAATCCAATGTTTTTTTGCGTGGCATAACCAATACCAATTTGTGTAGAAGGAATCATACTCTTAGGAATGATTTTTTCGGTGGAAAAAGGTAAAAATATTCGGGGAAAATTCAGTTTTAAATCGACTCCATATTCGGAAACATTGAAGAATTGGTTGTTTGGATTGGCTAAATCTTTAGAAGATCCCACGTTGGCTCTGGTTGAAATTTCTAAGGTTTCAGCTCCGTTAAAGATGTTACCAATAGTTAATGATGGACTAAATGAAATTCCAATATCCTGAATGTTAGAATGCGTAAAGTCGGATGAAGTTTTTAAACTGTATTTTTTTCTTGGTGTTAAATAAATTTTAGCAATCAAAGAATTTTGGAGCGAATCTTTTTTGTCTATTTCATATTGAATGCTTGGTGCATTGAAGATTTTAAGATTGCTGAGGTATCTTGAAGTTAAAACGGTTTTGTAATCGGCAAAGAGGCTTCCTTTGGAAATAAAAACGGCATTGGTAATAGCTCGTGGTTTGTATTTTATTTTTTCTCTTCCGTATAAGTTGAAATTTTGATAAGAGATGCTGTCAGTGATGTTTTGTTTGTTAGTGTTTGGAGCATAGTCGGTATAAATATCAACGCTGCTGATTTTGTATAATTTATAGGGTTCTACTATGGTGGAATCTTTATCCTGATAGCTGTAGTTTCCAATGTTTATGTTAACATTAGCTTTGTGTTTTTTACCAATGGTGTCAATGTCAAATACAATAGATGTAGGCTGAAAATAATAAGCGCCATGATTTCTAAAGTAATTCGAAAGACGGTTTTTTTCATCCGAAAAGTCAATTGTTTTGAATTGGTTTCCTGATTTAATGATTGCGGTTTCTTTTGCGTTTTTGTATAAAGAATCGAGTTGTGGTGAACTAATTATTGCTTTTATAGTATCCAGTGTATAAGCATTGTTAGTTGTAATTTCGTATTTTATTTTTCCTCTTTTTGGTTTTACAGTGTCATGCTGTGAATTAACTTTTACATCAAAATAGCCATTGTTGAAATAATAATATTTCAGTCTTGAAACTGATTTTTGGGTTTTTATTGTATCGATAATTACTGGAGGTTCCCCTGTTTTTTTTAAAAAGTCGTGAATGCCGTGATACCAAAAAGATTTTCCTAAACGGTCTACTTGTTTTGCCGAAAGCCATTTTGATTTACGTTCGTACTTTCCCGGATGATTTGTGAATTTAGCCTGATAAGTAGAATCAGGGTTTAAATTAGCTAAGTTATATAGATTTAATCGTAAACGGTAACCTAGAAAAGTACCGTTAGGTTTTTGGTACAATTGTTCATGAACATCTTCAGTATTAATTTTTTTTCCATTTACTATAATTTGGTTGCTTGCAAGAAGTTGCTTTCCATCAGGAACTCTTTTTTCGGCGTTACAAGCGGATATAATTATTCCTATTAGAATAAATAGTGATATTTTTGTTGAAATTTTTTTCAAGAGGTCTAAAATATTTAATTCAAAAGTACATATTTTTATGGTTAGTAAAAACCAAATAAAACTTATAACTAGTTTACAGCAAAAAAAGTATAGGATAATCAATCAAATGTTTTTTGCTGAAGGAGTAAAAGTAATTCAGGAACTTTTACAGTCTAATTTTGAATTAGAACATCTGTATACTACCCAACATGATTTTGAAGAAGTTTTAGGGAATAAGAAATCATTAATTCACGAAAATGATTTGAAAAAAATTAGTGCTTTGGCTACACCTAACAGCTGTTTGGCGGTTTTTAAAATTCCGGAAGAAAAAACAATCATAGAATCAGGTTTAATTATTGCATTGGATGATGTCAGAGATCCGGGAAATTTAGGGACTATTTTGCGTTTATGTGATTGGTTTGGAGTTGAGCAACTTATTTGTTCTAAGGAAACAGTAGATATTTATAATCCAAAAGTAGTTCAGGCAACAATGGGTTCTATTAGCAGGGTTAATGTGACTTATGTGGATTTAGAGGAATATATTTCTCAGACTGATTTAGCTGTTTTTGGAACTTTTATGGATGGTGAAAATATTTATAAAAGTAATTTGCCTCAGGAAGGAATTGTTATTATGGGAAATGAAGCGAATGGAATTTCTCAAGAAATTGAGTCAATGATTAAAAACAGGCTTTCAATTCCTCGTTTTGGAAATTTGCAAAAAGCCGAAAGTTTAAATGTGGCAACTGCAACCGGAATTATTTTAAGTGAGTTTAAGCGAAATCAGACTTAGTTCAATTAATGAAAGGTAAAGTTAATAAAGATAGCCCGACTTTTCATTGATTCGATGTTAGCTGTCCAAGGACTGTTGGGGTCGTTGTCTCTGATGAGTTCGTCTTTGAGGCTAAAACAGCCACGAATAGAAGGAGAGAATATGAAATATTCGGAGAAAAAATCGATTCCAAAGCCTAATTCGTAATTCGTACTCCAGGGTTTTACCCTGAATTTTTGTTGGAGATTATCATCTATAGACTTTGAGTTAGAAGATAAATTTAAAGTGGTTGATAATCCGCCTACTATATATGGACGAATGTTGCCTGTTCGTAATGATGAAAATTTCAATAATAATGGGAAATGAATATAGGTGCTGTTTACGTCTCTTACGGCATCAATTTCTCTGGTGAAATTGGGATAATTTAGTGTTCTTTTCGTATAATATAAACCAGGTTCAAAGCGTAGGTTAATGTATTCTTGAAGCTTTAAATCGGCTACAACTCCTACATTGAAACCGGTGCTTTTTTGGACTTGAATATCCGGGGCTACAGTTTTGTAATCGAATTTAAAATCGAATGAGCTAAAACCTAAATAGTAACCAAAATATAATTTTTGCTTTTGGAAATTTTCCAGATTGATAATAGGGTCTTTGCTAAACATACCTTTTGATTGAGGATATCCCCCGAAAGAAAGTAATAATAGAATAAAGACGGCTATTTTTTTCATTTTATAAAAGGTTATTTCTTAGAGGCAACATATATTGTGGCTACACCAAAAGTTTGTGGCATGGCTTTTACATCTATAAACCCAGTTTTTCTTAAAATATTGTTTAAGGCTTCTCCATAAGGAAAGGCAGCTGCTGATTCTGACAGGTAACCATAAGCAACATTGTCTTTTGAAAATAATTTTCCAATAATAGGTAATATGTTTCTGCTGTAAAAATTGTAACCTTGTTTGTATGGTGTTTTTTCAGGAACTGATGTTTCCAGGATTACAAAAGTCCCGTTTGGTTTTAAAACACGCAATATCTCGGCTAAACCTTTTTCTAAGTTTTCGAAATTTCTAACCCCAAAAGCAACTGTAATAGCATCAAAATGGTTGTCGTCAAAAGGGATTTTTTCCGAGTCGCCTAAGATCATCTCTATTCTGTCAGACAGGTTTTTTTGAGCTATTTTTTTGATTCCTACTTCAAGCATTCCGGCTGAAATATCTAATCCTATAATTTTTTTAGCACTAGTATTTGACATCAGGATAGCTAAATCTCCGGTTCCCGTTGCAATATCCAAAATGGTTTCAGGTTTATTGTCGTTGACAATCTTAAGCACTTTTTTTCTCCATTTGACATCAATACCAAAAGAGATAACACGGTTTAAGTTGTCATAATTTCCTGAAATTGTATCAAACATTTTTGCAACTTGTTCTTTTTTGCCTAAAGAAGAGTCTTTATATGGGGTGATGTTTTTGTCCATTTTTTAAATTTTGGCAAATATACTATAATGCCTTTTAAGTTGGTGTTTAAATTGAGTTTCAATTTGTTTGTAAATATTTTTTTAAAAATCACTAAAAGTGGGTATTGTATGACAAGGTTGATATGTTGAAATTTACAATATGAATTTCTTTGCAATACATAATAGAGAATTGATGGTTCAACTCAGATGGTTGTTTTTTGCGTTGGCAATTTCATTTGTTCTTGTGATTTATTTTGACGGCGCTGCTTTGCTTAAAAATGGCGTTTTGGTTCAGGCGCAAAATACGTTCTTAGGATTAAATTTGTTTTTGGAAATTTTAATTTTCATGGTCTTTACTACCTTCGTGGTATTTGGTATTAAAGGCTTTTTTGAGATGTTCTCTCGAAAAATCGCAAATATTATTATTCTCGTTTCGGGGATGAGTTTATTATTTGTGAATTTGGTATTGTTATGTCAAATTATTTTTCAAGAATAGAACGTTAATTTTAAATGCTATTGCACGAGTTAAAAAAAACACCTCTTTTATTGAGGTGTTTTTTGTTTTTTGATGTAAGTTTCAAAAGTGTAATCATAAAGATGTTTTTCGTCTTTACTTTGAAAATCGCTATTGATTAATTCCCAAACGGCGGTTTTTATTTCCGGAAAAAAAGCATCGGCTTCAAAATTATGATGCACAACTGTAAGTTCAATTTTATCTGTAAAAGGAAGAGCTAAATTATAAATTTCACCTCCGCCGATAATAAAAGCTTCTTCGTTTTTAGGGCAACTTTCTATCGCTTTTTCTATGCTGTCAACTACAATACAACCTTCGGCTTTGTAGTCTTTTTGTCTGGTAATAATTATGTGTGTTCTGTTGGGTAGTGGTTTAGGAAAACTTTCAAATGTTTTTCTTCCCATTATGATATGGTGACCTGTAGTTAAGCTTTTAAATCTTTTAAAATCATTGGGTAAATGCCAAACTAATTGGTTGTCTTTTCCGAGTGCTCTGTTTTCAGCAGCGGCAGCAATCATTGTAATCATTAGTGTTTATTTAGTAGTGGGTTCGTCGTTTATGTGATTGCTTAATTCTTCGATTTTTTTTCGTTGTAATTCTACTAATCGGTCAATTTGTTCTCTTTCCCAATTTTTATCCATAAAACGATCAGTGATGAAAACTTTTGTAAAGTGTAAAATAAATAAAAACAACCAAGCAGTAATTAGCCAAATATGCCAATGAGCACCTTCGTTAAATTTAAAAACTTTTGTGGCAACAAATAAAAATAAGCTGGATAAAAACAATAAAACAAAGTGAAAATAAACTTTCTTTTTCTGTTTTATACGTTTTCTGGCGTATTCGTATAATTCATGTTGTTCGGTTTTCATAGATTGATTTTTTTTGCTTATAAAGATAAAATATAATTTCGAAAAGCTAAATTGTGTCGGAAAAATATTTGATTTTAGACGCTTGATTTTTTGGGTTTTGAAAATTTTGACCTTTTTAAATTATCAATTCATTTTGTTTTTAACATTTTATTACGTTTTATCTTAAAAGTTTATTAGTGGTGTCTGGACTTCAAATAAATTGATTTACTTTGTCTCATAAATCTAAAAATGAAACAGTTATGTCAATTAAAAAACAATTTATAAAGTCAAAACCGGTTTGTAAAGTTACGTTTTCAATAGAAGCTAAAGAGGCTACCAACGCTTCGGTAGTAGGTGATTTTAATAATTGGAATCCTGAAGAAGGTGCTTTGAGTAAATTGAAAAACGGTACTTTTAAAGGTGCTTTTGATTTAGATAAAGACGCAGCTTACGAATTTAAATATCTGGTTGACGGAGAATATATCAACGAAACAGAAGCGGATTCTTATAAATGGAATGAATTTGCAGGAACAGAAAATAGCGTTTTAGAGGTTTAATCTAAAACGCTTTTTTTTAATTCGTTTTATACAGCTACATTTCCTTTGATGGTTTCATGTGGTTCATAGCCTACAAGAGTGAAATCATTGTAGTCAAAGTCGAAGATATTTTTTACCGCCGGATTTAAGATCATTTTTGGTAATGGTCTTGGTTCGCGGGATAATTGAAGTTCGATTTGCTCGAAATGGTTGTTGTAGATGTGTGCGTCACCAAATGTGTGGATGAATTCTCCCGGTTCTAAGTCGCATACCTGTGCAATCATCATCGTTAACAAGGCGTATGAAGCGATGTTAAAAGGTACTCCTAAAAATATGTCGGCACTTCTCTGGTAAAGTTGACAGGATAATTTTCCATCGGCTACATAAAATTGGAAGAAAGCATGGCAAGGTGGCAAAGCTGCTTTGTTGTTAGCTACGTTTTCTTCAAATGATTTTGTAGTGTCCGGTAATACCGAAGGATTCCATGCTGAAACCAGCATTCTGCGACTATTCGGATTTGTTTTTAATTCTTGGATTAAATTAGAGATTTGATCAATTTCTTCGCTGTTCCAATTGCGCCATTGATGTCCGTAAACAGGACCTAAATCGCCGTTTTTGTCTGCCCAGGCATCCCATATTTTAACGCCGTGTTCTTTTAGGTAGCTGATATTTGTTTCTCCTTTTAGAAACCAAAGCAATTCGTAGATGATGGATTTAAGATGTAGTTTTTTGGTGGTAACCATTGGAAAACCTTCGCTTAAATCAAAACGCATTTGATAACCAAATACACTTTTAGTTCCTGTTCCGGTTCGGTCACCTTTTTGGCAACCATTTTCCATGACATGTTTTACTAAATCTAAATATTGCTTCATTTCTAATGGTAATTTGTGGATTTGGTAATTTGGTTATTCGAATTAACAAATAATCAAATAAAACTACGATTCTCTCTTTGAAATTTCGTCTCTTATTTTTGCTGCTTTTTCGTAATCTTCCTGTTCAACAGCCTGAATTAATAAATCATTTAATTCCTGTAGACTGTATTTGATATAAGCTCTTCCGCTTTCGGCTTCTGTTGAGAAAGATTCCGGATTTGAAATAACATCATCCATTGCCTGGTTTTCTTTATCAGGGTCAGTAGGATTTGTTTTTAGGTAAATACCTGCTTTGTCAAGAATGTTTTTGTAAGTGAAAATTGGAGCGTTAAAACGTAAAGCCAATGCAATAGCATCAGAAGTTCTGGCGTCAATTATTTCTTCGATTTTGTCTCTTTCGCAAATAATACTTGAGTAGAAAACACCGTCAACCAGTTTGTGGATAATGACTTGTTTTACGACTATATCAAAACGTTCTGCAAAATTTTTGAACAAATCATGAGTTAGCGGGCGTGGCGGTTTTATTTCTTTTTCTAAAGCAATAGCAATGGATTGAGCTTCGAAAGCACCTATTACGATAGGGAGTTTTCTCTCGCCGTCTACTTCATTCAAAATCAAAGCATAGGCTCCATTTTGTGTTTGGCTATATGAAATTCCTTTTATGGATAGTTTGACTAAGCTCATAATTGTTGAAATGAAAAAATGTAGTTTTTAGGTTTTTAATTTTAGGCTGCAATATTAATTAAAAATTCTGCCAATAAGCAAAGATACGATTATCTTATTTTATTAGGCAGAATTATTTTATTGTTGATACTTAATAATCTTAAGCGTTTTGGGCTTTAAAAGCTTTTAATTTTTCTATTAATCTTGGGACAACATCAAAAGCATCTCCTACAATTCCGTAATCGGCAACTTTAAAGAAAGGAGCTTCAGGGTCGGTATTGATAACCACTTTTACTTTAGAAGCATTAATTCCGGCGATATGTTGAATAGCTCCCGAAATTCCGATGGCAATGTATAAGTTGGTGGCAACTGGTTTCCCTGTTTGTCCCACGTGTTCTGCGTGTGGTCTCCAGCCTAAGTCAGATACTGGTTTAGAACAAGCGGTAGCGGCGCCAAGTACAGCGGCTAAATCTTCAATTAATCCCCAGTTTTCCGGTCCTTTTAATCCGCGTCCTCCTGAAACTACAATGTCAGCATCGGCAATAGAAACTTTTCCTGACGATTTTTCAATCGATTCTGTTTTTATGCAAAAGTCATTATCTTCAAGGTTTGGAGAAAAAACTTCTTCAGTTAAAGTTGAAGCATTTTCGAAAATACCATAAGAGTTTTTAGCCAGTCCGATAACTTTGATATCGGTATTGATTTCGGTTATGTTGAATGCTTTGTTTGAAAAAGCATTTCTTTTTACTTGAAAAGGAGTCGTGTTTACAGGTAAATCAATCACATTAGAAGCATAACCTGCTTCCAGGTTTACGGCAACTAAAGGTGAAAGGTAGATGCTGTCAGTGCTGGAAGATAAAACAACCAATTTTGTGTTTTCCTGTTGAGCTGCCTGTTTGATAACGTCGGCATAAGCTTTAGCGTTAAATCCGGCCAGTTTATCATTGGTAACTTTTAAAACTTTATCAACCCCGTATTTGGCTAATTCAGAAACATTATCGCTATTTATGGTTAAAGCAGTTACTGTAGTCCCTAAAGTTTCAGCTACTTTTTTTGCGTAAG
>JACCDQ010549192.1_pt1 | contig 16686 bp, 15 predicted proteins | sample 7446031 | NCBI WGS metagenome assembly JACCDQ01 (sample SAMN15323442, study PRJNA562643) | freshwater metagenome | isolation source: river surface water | place: USA:Blue River Watershed | collected 2017-08-17
CCATGAACAAATTTTTGCTGGCACTACTGCTAACGCCTCACGGGCGGGATGTGTAGCGCACGCGAACATTGTCCTCAAAGGCCCGTATGCCATCCGCAACGGGCCTTTTGCATTGGTGCATGGAATTGCGGGTATTGACCAGGAGTGAATATGTCTGACAAATTGATTATTTTTGACACCACTTTGCGTGACGGCGAACAATCGCCTGGCGCATCGATGACCCGCGACGAGAAGTTGCGCATCGCTCGTCAATTGGAGCGTCTGCGTGTGGATGTCATCGAGGCTGGTTTTGCCGCCAGCTCGAACGGCGACTTCGAGGCAGTCCAGACCATCGCCAATGCGATCAAGGACTCCACCATTTGCTCGCTCTCGCGTGCCAATGACCGAGATATCGCGCGCGCTGCCGAAGCTCTGAAGGGCGCCAACAGTGGTCGTATCCACACCTTCATTGCGACATCGCCCCTGCACATGGAAAAGAAGCTGCGCATGACGCCCGATCAGGTGTTGGAGCAGGCCAAGCAGTCGGTGCGTTTTGCGCGCAACTTGGTGGGTGACATCGAGTTCAGCCCGGAAGACGGTTACCGCAGTGACATCGATTTCCTGTGCCGTGTGCTCGAAGTTGTCATCGCAGAAGGTGCGACCACCATCAACGTGCCTGACACCGTGGGCTACGCTGTGCCCGAGTTGTACGGCAATTTCATCAAAACTTTGCGCGAACGCATCCCCAATTCGGACAAGGCCGTCTGGTCGGTTCATTGCCACAACGACTTGGGCATGGCTGTGGCCAACTCCCTGGCCGGTGTGAAGATCGGGGGCGCTCGTCAAGTGGAGTGCACCATCAACGGCTTGGGTGAGCGCGCAGGCAATTGCTCGCTCGAAGAGGTGGTCATGGCGGTCAAGACCCGTCGCGATTACTTTGGCCTGGATGTGGGCATTGATGCCAGCCACATCGTGGCGGCCAGCCGCATGGTCAGCCAGACCACCGGCTTTGTGGTTCAGCCCAACAAAGCCGTGGTTGGTGCCAACGCTTTCGCGCATGCCTCAGGCATCCACCAGGATGGCGTGCTCAAGGCTCGCGATACCTATGAAATCATGCGCGCCGAAGACGTGGGCTGGACCACCAACAAGATCGTTTTGGGCAAACTCAGTGGCCGCAATGCGTTCAAGCAGCGCTTGCAGGACTTGGGCGTGACGCTCGACAGCGAGACCGAGATCAACAACGCTTTTGCCAAGTTCAAGGAATTGGCCGATCGCAAGAGCGAGATTTTCGACGAGGACATCCTGGCCTTGGTGAGTGATGAAAGCGTCACCGCCGAGAAAGAGCAATTTGGCTTTGTGTCCATGGCACAACACAGCGAGACCGGTGAGCGTCCTCATTCATCTGTGGTCTTCACAGTCGAAGGCAAGGAAGTGCGTGGGGAGTCGGACGGTAACGGTCCAGTCGATGCTTCGCTCAAAGCCATCGAGTCGATCGTGAAAAGTGGTGCAGAAATGGTGCTCTACTCGGTCAATGCCATCAGCGGCTCGACCGAGAGCCAGGGCGAGGTGACTGTGCGTTTGCAAAACAGCGGTCGCGTGGTCAATGGTGTGGGCGCCGACCCGGACATCGTGGTGGCATCGGCCAAAGCCTACCTCAGTGCACTCAATAAACTGCAAAGCAAAGCCGACCGGGTTGCTGCACAAGGTTAAAATGAAGCCTTAAGAGGTATTATTTCTCTTTATAAAAGTCACGCAAGTTATTGTTCTTGCGTGACTTTTTTTATTTGATTAAACTCGAACCTATATTCGAATTGAATACTGCAAAAAACTTGTGATGCGCTTGAATTCCACCTTTTCTTCTTTTGTTGTTTCTTCACGGGCCCAGCGGCTCATCTCGCTGACGACCGCTGCTTTGATGGGGGTGGTGTTGTCTATGCCTGTCATGGCGACAACAGCGTCGAAAAAGGCAACCACCACCAAACGTGTGGCGGCAGTGCAGAGCAAGACTGTCAAGGTGGCGTCAAAAATCAAGGCCAATGCAACCTCTGCCAAGCGTGTGGCGTCGTCGCGACAAATGGCTGCCGTGCCCATGCGTGCGTCGTTCGGTCAGATCGCGGGTCTGCACACCGCTTCGGATCCTTTGGATTTGCGATCCAGTGTGGCGCTGGTGATTGATCAAGACACCCGCGAAGTTTTGCTCCGCAAGAACGACCAAGCGGTGCTGCCTATTGCGTCTTTGACCAAATTGATGACAGGGCTGGTGATCTCTGAGGCCCAGCTGCCGATGTCCGAAATGATCGCCATCACGCAGGCGGATGTGGACACTGAAAAAGGCAGCTCCTCACGTTTGGCTGTTGGCTCGGTGCTCAGCCGCGGTGATTTGCTGCATCTGGCCCTCATGTCCAGCGAGAACCGTGCTGCGCATGCGCTGGGACGCACTTATCCGGGCGGCCTGGATGCATTTGTCGCTCGCATGAATGCGCGCGCCAAAGCCTTGGGCATGAAAGATACTCGTTACGTGGAGCCGACCGGCCTGTCGAGCAACAACCAGTCCAGTGCCAATGATTTGGCCACACTGGTTGGCGCTGCCTACAAAGAGCCTGTGTTGCGCGAGTTGTCGACTTCGCCTGGCCGCGAAATTGCTGTGGGGCACCGGACTTTGCAATACAACAACACCAACCGCTTGGTGAAAAGTCCGCAGTGGGACATCGGCTTGCAGAAAACCGGCTACATCTCCGAAGCAGGTCAATGCTTGGTGATGCAGGCTCAGGTTTCGGGGCGCAAATTGATCATGGTTTTTCTGGACTCTGCAGGCAAACTCAGCCGCATTGCCGATGCCGAGCGTGTGCGCCGTTGGGTAGAGAAATCCTCAGCCATGTCGGGCACTAAACACGTGGCCTTGAGCGATCATTTGCCCAGCTGAAGCACCGCTTTGTATCCCATGAAAAATGGCCTCCATGTGAGGCCATTTTTCATGGGGTCGCGTGATGGCTCACCGGTCGCGTTCAGCGTTGTAGCCCAGTGTGGACGAGATCTCGCGTGCGGCCGTTTGCAATTTGGGGAGCCAACTCTCATCCAGACGATCGGCAGGCGCCGAGATGGACAAGCCCGCCAGCAGCTTGCCTTGGTCGTCGTAAATGCCGGCAGCAATGCAGCGAACGCCCAATTCGAGTTCTTCGTTGTCACGCGCGATGCCGTATTGCTTGACCCGACTGAGTTCTCTTTCAAGAACCGGCAACTGCGTGATGCTGTTGCGGGTCTGACCCGACAGCCCGGTTCTTGTGGCGTAAGACCGTACGCGCAAGGGGTCATCGGCCGCGAGGAAAAGTTTTCCGACTGAAGTCAGGTGCAAAGGCGCCCGGCCACCGATGGCGCGCACCACCTGCATGCCTGAACGTTCGCTGTAGGCGCGCTCGATGTAGACGATCTCATCGCCTTGTCTCATGCTCAGATTCACAGGTTGCTGGATCAGCTTGTGCAATTCCCGCATGGGCGCAAGCGCTGCGTCGCGCACATTCAATCGGCCTTTGACCAGATTGCCCAGCTCCAGAAGACGCATGCCCAGACGGTAACTGCCGGCTTCCGGACGGTCAACAAAACGGCCTGTGGCCAGATCGTTCAGAATGCGGTGCGCTGTGGAAGGGTGCAGGCCTGTTTTTTCGCTGATCTCTTTGAGCGAGATGGCCTCCTCGCGGGAGGCGAGCACATCGATCAGTGAGAACATGCGTTCAATCACCTGAATCGTCGGTGTGGGCGTGAGGGCGTGTTCTTTTTTCATGCAGTTCAGAAAAGCTGAGCTGATTTTACACTGTGAAATGTCCGGGTGGGTTCAAGCCAAGGCTTGCCACTGGCCTTGTGTGCGAATTTCACAAGGCCGAAATCGGGATTTGTAATTCATCTTGGCACTGCTGTCGATCCAGTAGCCCAAATACACGTAAGGCAGTTGAAGTCGGGCGGCTTGTTCAATTTGCCAGAGCACGCCATAGGTCCCATAGCTGGCCTTGTCGTCTGGCTCGTAAAAGGTGTAAACCGCCGACAGACCCTGGTTCAGCACATCGATGATGCTGACCATTTTGAGTGCACCCAAACGGTCATCGCTGGCGGGTTCCCGAAACTCCACGATGCGTGAATTCACGCGGCTTTGCAGCAAAAACTGGCTGTACTGATCGATGCTGTCCTGATCCATGCCGCCACCCACGTGACGGGCATTTTGGTAACGCAAATACAGCGCATAGTGCTCGGCATCGAATTGCAGGTCTAGCACTCGGGCTTGCAAATGCTGGTGCTGACGCTGCGCTCGCCGCTGGCTGCGATCGGGCTTGAACAATGGCACCTTGACGCGCAAAGGCAAGCAGGCTTGACAACCATCGCAGTAGGGTCTGTAGGTGAACATGCCACTGCGACGAAAGCCTTGCTCCACCAATTCCGAATAGACCTCGTTGTGAATCAAGTGGCTGGGAGTGGCCACTTGTGATCGTGCCAGGCGCTGCGGCAAATAGCTGCATTCGTAAGGTGCCGTGGCGTAGAACTGCAGGGCTTGCAGAGGAAGGTCGTTCAGGTGTGTCACGCGCAGGTGTCCAAAGCCGTTAACGCATCCCAGTATAAGGAGTGCTGTGCCCATTCGACAGGGCCGTGCTGGCGTTCGCGAGCAATGCCCACCATGAATTCTGAGCGGGAAATTTCACGGGCTCCAAGAGAAGCCAGATGCCGGGTGTTTTGCTGGCAATCGATGAGGGGGATGCCGTGTTGAAGACAAACACTCACCAAGCATGCCAGGGCCATTTTGGAGCCATCGGTGATGGTGGTGAACATGGATTCGCCAAACACGGCATGCCCCAGTGCCACGAAATACAGGCCGGCCACCAATTGCCCTCCGAGCCACACTTCGGCGCTGTGGGCGTAGCCTTGACGGTGCAGGTTGTCATAGGCGGCCACCATTTCGGGCACGATCCAGGTGCCGTTTTGCCCCGTGCGGGCCGCATTGGCGCAGCGCTGAATCACCTGCGCAAAGTCGCGGTCAAAACACAAAGAAAATTGAGGGTTCAACTGCCAGCGCTTCAGGCTTTGCCGCAGTGATCGGTGCAGGCGGAAATGGCGAGTCTGCAAGACCATTCGGGGGTCTGGGCTCCACCATAAGACAGGTTGCCCGGGACTGAACCACGGGAAAACGCCTTGGCTGTATGACTCCAGCAAACGCGTCACGGTCAAGTCGTGTCCAGCAGCAAGCAAGCCAGGCGCGGGAGAGTTGGGCCCCCAGGCTTGTGTGACTGGTGGCAAGGCTTCGCCATCCTGAATCCAGGGCAGCGCAGCGGTCGGGTCATCTCGGGGCATGGCTCGATTACACAATAAATGCGGCATTTTCGACGGCCTGCATCATGCAGATGTTTGTGATTTTGGGTTTATGCTGTGAGCACAGAAGTTGGTCGCTGGTCCAGCCCGTGAAACGGAGGGGTCTCCGGCTCCGTGGAGTGTTTTTTGAAACCTGACTTGCCTTTGAACTGGCTGCAGCCCGAATGGCCAGCCCCCGCCCATGTGCGGGCAGTGATGACCGATCGACATGGCGGAGTCTCTCTGGCCCCGTATGACAGCATGAATCTGGGTGAGCATGTCGGCGACTTGCCTGCCCATGTTCAGCGCAATCGAGCGGTGCTGCAAGCCGCGCTGGGGCGACGTCCCGTGTTTTTACAGCAAGTTCACGGGGTGGAAACTTTGATGTTGGACGCGGCCATGCCAGATGGTCTGTCTGCCGACGCCTGCATGGCGACGGCTTCGGATGTGGCCTGCGCCATCATGGTCGCCGATTGTTTGCCGGTTTTGTTGTGTGATGCCGCCGGCCGTTGGGTGGCTGCCGCACATGCGGGCTGGCGGGGTTTGGCGGGGCAGGACGGACGAGGGGTACTTGAAACACTGGTGTCCTCATTGCCCACGGATCAAAGCAGACGTTCCGACATCCTGGCATGGCTGGGGCCGTGCATAGGCCCCTCGGCTTTTGAAGTTGGACCTGAAGTGCGTGCTGCATTTTGTGAGGCCGATGCCCAGGCCTCAACTTTGTTTGCCCCTCAAGCCGATGGCAAATTTTTGGCCGACCTCGCTGGCTTGGCACGTCAGCGTTTGCAAGGGATGGGTATCACCAGAATCTTTGGCAACGATGGCCAATCGGCTTGGTGCACCGCGACACAGGCCTCAAAATTCTTTTCTCACCGCCGGGACAGTCGGCTGCTCGGACAATCCGGCCGCATGGCCGCTTGTATCTGGCTGGAGCGGTGATGCCTGTGCGGTCTCTTGAGTCCTTTGCACTTGCTCCTGGCGCTGTCTTTCCTTGCGGCGCAAAGGTGTGCCTCCCAGATACACCACCAATGACATGGGCAGCACGCCATACAACAGGAAAGTGATGATGGCGCCTAAGATGCTTCCCTGTGAACTAAAGGCTTCGGCCAATGCCATGAGCAGGGTGACATACAGCCATGCGATGACGATCAAGTACATTTTGTTTTCGGCTTGTAATTTAAGAGACATCAAATTGACAGATACTGGAACCAGTAGAAGTCAATAAATACGGTAATTTCAGGAGACATGTGATGAGCGCTTCCTCCCCCGAATTTTGGACCCAAATGTCCGAAGGTTTTCAGCAAAACCTGTCCAAAAGCTGGGGTCAGGCCATGCAGCACTTCCAGACCATGGATCTGGGCGGCTTGAAGCCGGGAGCAGACGCTGCTGTGCCAGCCCTGAAATTTTCGCCGGAAAAGCTGCAGACCTTGCAAGGTCAGTATTTCAAAGACGCCTCGGAGTTGTGGAATCAGAGCTTGCACAACAGCCTGCAAGTCAAGGACCGCCGTTTTTCGGGCGAGGCCTGGGCCTCCAACCCGGTGGCCGCTTTCAACGCCGCCACGTATTTGCTCAATGCCCGTACCCTGATGGGCTTGGCCGATGCGGTGGATGCAGACGAAAAAACCCGCACCCGCATTCGTTTTGCCATTGAGCAGTGGGTGGCCGCTGCCGCCCCCAGCAACTTTTTGGCCTTCAATGCCGAAGCGCAAAAGAAAGCGGTCGAGACCAAAGGCGAGAGCATTGCCAAAGGCGTGCAAAACCTGATGCACGACATGCAGCAAGGCCATGTGTCCATGACCGATGAAAGCCTGTTTGAAGTGGGCAAAAACGTGGCCACCACCGAAGGTGCCGTGGTTTTCGAGAACGAATTTTTCCAGCTGATCGAATACAAGCCGCTCACGGCCAAAGTCTACGAAAAGCCGTTCTTGCTGATCCCGCCTTGCATCAACAAGTTCTACATCCTGGACTTGCAGCCTGAAAACTCGTTCATCCGCTACGCGGTCAGCCAAGGGCACCGCACCTTTGTGGTGAGCTGGCGCAACCCCGATGAATCGATGGCCCAAAAAACATGGGACGATTACATCGAGCAAGCGGCCATCAAGGCCATCACCACGGTGCAAGACATCACCGGCGCACCCAAGATCAACGCCTTGGGTTTCTGTGTGGGCGGCACGATCTTGTCAACGGCTTTGGCCGTGCTGGCGGCCCGTGGCGAAAAGCCGGTGGCCAGCGCCACCTTCCTGACCACGCTGATCAACTTCACCGACACCGGCATTCTGGATGTGTTCATTGACGACAACTTCGTCAAGTTTCGTGAAATGCAGATGGGCAAGGGCGGTTTGCTCAAAGGTCAAGACCTGGCGTCCACCTTCAGCTTTCTGCGCCCCAACGACCTGGTCTGGAACTATGTGGTGGGCAACTACCTCAAGGGCGAAACGCCGCCACCGTTTGATCTGCTCTACTGGAACAGCGATTCGACCAACTTGCCCGGCCCGTTTTACGCCTGGTACCTGCGCAATACCTATCTTGAGAACAACCTGGTCAAGCCCGGGAAAGTGACGGTTTGTGGCGAAAGCATTGATTTGGGCAAAGTCGACATGCCCGTTTACATCTACGGTTCACGCGAAGACCACATCGTGCCCATCGGCGGTTCTTATGCCAGCACCCAGGTGCTGCCTGGCAAAAAGCGTTTTGTCATGGGGGCATCCGGCCACATTGCCGGTGTGATCAACCCGCCCGCAGCCAAAAAGCGCAGCCATTGGCTGAGTGACAGCAGCAAATTCCCGGCCGATGTGAACGACTGGATTGCCGGATCGAAAGAGATGCCCGGCAGCTGGTGGACTGACTGGTCGGACTGGCTCAAAAGCCATGCAGGCAAACAAATTGCAGCGCCCAAAACCTACGGCAAAGCCAGCAAATACAAAGCCATCGAGGCGGCGCCTGGCCGTTATGTGAAGGCCAAGGCCTGATTGATTTTTTATTGGAGACAAAAATGGAAGACATCGTCATCGTTTCAGCCGCTCGCACCGCCGTGGGCAAGTTTGGCGGCTCACTCGCCAAAACCCCCGCCACCGAGCTGGGCAGCATCGTCATCAAGGGTTTGCTGGAGCGCAGCGGTCTGCCGGTGGATGCCATCGGTGAAGTCATCATGGGCCAGGTGCTGGCTGCTGGCGTGGGCCAAAACCCCGCCCGCCAAGCCATGATGAAGGCCGGTGTGGCCAAGGAAACCCCGGCACTGACCATCAACGCCGTGTGCGGCTCGGGCCTGAAAGCCGTGATGCTGGCCGCGCAGGCCGTGGCCTGGGGTGACAGCGAAATCGTGATCGCCGGTGGTCAGGAAAACATGAGCGCCAGCCCGCACGTTTTGAACGGCAGCCGCGACGGCCAGCGCATGGGCGACTGGAAAATGACCGACACCATGATCGTGGACGGTCTGTGGGACGTGTACAACCAATACCACATGGGCATCACGGCTGAAAACGTGGCCAAGGCCCACGGCATCACCCGTGAAATGCAAGACGCCCTGGCTGCAGGCAGCCAACGCAAAGCGGCTGCTGCGCAAGAAGCGGGCAAGTTCAAGGACGAAATCGTCGACGTGCTGATCCCTCAGCGCAAGGGTGATGCGCTGGTGTTCAACACCGACGAATTCATCAACAAGAAAACCAGCGAAGAAGTGCTGGCCGGTCTGCGCCCTGCGTTTGACAAGGCTGGCAGCGTGACCGCAGGCAACGCCTCGGGCATCAACGATGGCGCGGCTGCCGTGATGGTCATGAGCGCCAAGAAGGCCGCAGCCCTGGGTCTCAAGCCTCTGGCCCGCATCGCCGCTTTCGGTACCTCGGGCCTGGACCCCGCCACCATGGGCATGGGCCCGGTGCCTGCTTCGCAAAAAGCGCTGGCCCGTGCAGGCTGGAAAGCGCAAGACGTGGACCTGTTCGAACTCAACGAAGCGTTTGCCGCGCAAGCCTGCGCCGTTAACAAGGCGCTGGACATTGATCCAGCCAAGGTCAACGTCAATGGTGGCGCGATCGCCATTGGTCACCCCATTGGCGCATCCGGCTGCCGCATTTTGGTGACTTTGTTGCACGAAATGCAGCGCAGCAATGCCAAAAAAGGTTTGGCTGCGCTGTGCATCGGCGGCGGTATGGGCGTGTCCCTGGCTGTCGAGAGCGTTTAAAACCCTGCGCCGCTCATGCAGCGTTGCTTGGCGCACTGCCCAACCGTATAAGGGCAGCCAGGCATGGCCGTTTGAGCGGACATCATTGATCCCACAACACTCATAAACAGGAGACAAACCATGAGTCAAAAAGTAGCTTACGTCACCGGCGGCATGGGCGGTATCGGTACCGCGATTTGCCAACGCCTTCATCAGGAGGGTTTCAAGGTCATCGCCGGTTGCGGCCCGACCCGTGACTACAACAAATGGCTGGACGAACAAAAAGCCTTGGGCTTCACCTTCTACGCATCGGTGGGCAACGTCGGTGACTGGGACTCTACGGTGGAAGCATTCACCAAAGCCAAAACCGAGCACGGCAGCATCGATGTGCTGGTCAACAATGCCGGCATCACCAAGGACCGCATGTTCTTGAAGATGACTCGGGAAGATTGGCAAGCTGTGATGAACACCAACCTGGACTCCATGTTCAACGTGACCAAGCAAGTGGTTGCCGACATGGTGGAAAAAGGCTGGGGCCGCATCATCAACATCAGCTCGGTCAACGGCGAAAAAGGCCAGGCCGGTCAGACCAACTACTCGGCCGCCAAAGCCGGTATGCACGGTTTCTCAATGGCCCTGGCGCAAGAGATGGCCACCAAGGGTGTGACGGTCAACACGGTGTCGCCTGGCTACATCGGTACCGACATGGTCAACGCCATCCGTCCTGACGTGCTGGAAAAGATCGTGGCCACCGTGCCCGTCAAGCGTCTGGGCAAGCCCAGCGAAATCGCTTCCATCATCGCTTGGCTGGCCAGCGAAGAGGGCGGCTACGCCACAGGTGCTGATTTCTCGGTCAACGGCGGTCTGCACATGGGTTGATACTGGGCAACTGCCTGGATTTACCCACAAAAAAACCCGCCTCGGCGGGTTTTTTTGCGTCTGTCGCACAGGCCTCAATGCCCGCCGCTTTTGCCTGCCCCCACCATCTGCATGGCCGAAGCGATCAGACCCGACACTTCGGTCATGTTGCCGGGCACGATCAGCGTCGTTTTCGCGTCTTGTGCCACCTTGCCGTAGGCCTGCACCGCTTGCTCGGCCACCTTCAGTTGCACGGCTTGCTCGCCGCCGGGTTGACGAATGGCTGCGGCAATGCGCTCGATCGCTTGTGCAGTGGCTTCGGCCACGGCGGTGATGGATGCCGCTTCGCCTTGCGCTTTGTTGATGACCGCTTGTTTTTCACCTTCCGAGCGGGCGATGAATGCCTCGCGTTCGCCGGTGGCGATGTTGATCTGCTCCTGGCGGCGGCCTTCTGATGCGGCGATCAGGGCCCGCTTTTCGCGCTCGGCCGTGATCTGGGACTGCATGGCGTGCAGGATTTCGCTGGGCGGTGTCAGGTCCTTGATCTCGTAGCGCAGCACCTTCACCCCCCAGTTGAGCGCAGCCTCATCAATAGCGGCGACCACCTGCGCGTTGATGATGTCGCGCTCTTCAAAGGTTTTGTCCAGTTCCAGCTTGCCAATCACACTGCGCAAACTGGTTTGTGCCAGCTGGGTCACCGCCAAGATGTAGTTGGACGAGCCGTAACTGGCCAGCTTGGGGTCGGTGACTTGAAAGTACAGGATGCCGTCGACCTGCAATTGCGTGTTGTCGCGGGTGATGCAAATCTGGCTGGGCACATCGAGCGGAATCTCTTTCAGACTGTGCTGCTGGATGACGCGATCGACAAAGGGCACCACAAAGTTCAGGCCCGGGGCCAGGCTGGCGTGGTATTTGCCCAGCCTTTCCACCACCCAGGCTTCTTGTTGTGGCACGACCTTGACGGTCTTGACGATGAACAGGATCGCGATGATCGCGAGAACGGCGGCGACTTCCATGGCTCTTCTCCCTTTTCAATGGTTGGAATGGTGTGCTCAGATTTTTTCAAGGACTAGGCGGTTGCCCGTCATAGCTTGAATGCGGTATGTGCCCGGCTCGGCTGTCTGGCCCGGTGCGGGTACAGCGGTCCACATGGCTCCCCGGTGTTTGACCTGTGTCGTGCCTTGCTCATCCCAGATCTCCACCTGCACGGTGGCTCCAAGATCCAGGTGTTGGTCATGTGCTTCTTGTGGCGTGGTGGTTTGGCGTTTGCGCCATTGGCCCAGCAACACGGCACCCAAGCCACCGACGATGGCGGCCGCCACCAGCTGCGTGCTCAGGCCATGACCGCCCATGGCCACCAGGGCTGCAGCCACGGCGCCCAAACCCAGCATCAGCAGGTAAAAGGTGCCAGTCACCAATTCCAGCGCTACCAGGACACCGGTCAGCACCCACCACATCGTTGCATTGTTCATGACAGCGCCTCCTTCTTCACCGTTGCATTGTTTATCTTGTCATCTTTGACTTTATACGCCTGTATCGAGGGCTTGCGGCCTGCTTCAGTGAAGGCCGCTGCGAGGCAAGGATAATCAGCCCCATGCATTTCCCTGAACCTCAACGCTGGCGCTTGTCGGTCGCTCCCATGCTCGACTGGACTGACCGCCATTGCCGTTTTTTTCACCGCTTGCTGACCCGCCACACCTTGCTCTACACCGAGATGGTGACCACCGGCGCTTTGCGCCACGGCAGCGTGCAGCGGCATTTGCGCTTCAACGCCGAAGAACACCCCGTGGCCCTGCAGCTGGGCGGCAGCGATGCGGCCGATCTGGCCCATGCCGCCAAATTGGGGCAAGAGTGGGGTTACGACGAAATCAACCTCAACTGCGGCTGCCCTTCAGACCGGGTGCAGCGCGGCGCGTTTGGTGCCTGCCTGATGAACGAGCCGCGCACCGTGGCCGATGGCGTCAAGGCCATGCTTGATGTGGTGGATGTGCCGGTGACGGTGAAGCACCGCATCGGCATCGACAAGATCGAAAGCTACGACTTTGTGCGCGATTTTGTGGGCACGGTGAGCGAGGCCGGTTGCAAGGTGTTCATCGTGCATGCCCGCAACGCCTGGCTGGATGGCCTTTCTCCTAAAGAGAACCGCGAAATCCCGCCGCTGCGTTACGAGCTGGCCTACCAGCTCAAAAAAGATTTTCCGGGTTTGGTGATTGCCGTGAACGGCGGCATCAAAACCAATGCAGAAATCGCCAGCCACTTGCAGCATGCCGACGGCGTGATGATCGGCCGCGAGGCTTATTACAACCCTTGGCTGCTCAGCACCTGGGATGCCGCTTTTTTCGGTGAAGCCCAAGCCGAAGTCTCCCGCGAAGCGGTGGAAGAGGCGATGGTGACCTACATGGAGCGCGCTTTTGCCGAAGACGGCTGCCCTTGGTACGCGATTGCACGCCACATGCTGGGGCTGTACCACGGTCAGCGCGGGGGGCGTTTGTGGCGTCAGGTCTGGAGCGACCACAAGCTCAAGCCTTTGCCGCCGCGTGAAGTTTGGCAACTGGCCCGCGCCGCGCTGGCGCGGGGCGCGGTGGTCAGCGACTGATGGACGATACCGTTCCGTAGGTCGGCACCTTCAGGTCCGACATTGAACGCTTTCGCGCAAGTCATGTCGGGGCTGCAGCCACCGACCTACAGATACACGGGGGCTTACTGAGCGGCCTGCAGGCCGTTCATGAAGTGGGCTGACATGCGCTCAGCGGCGACTTCGGGCTGGCGAGCCACCAGCGCTTGCACAATGGCCCGGTGCTCGGCCAGTGATTGCTCGATGCGGCCCTCTTTGAACAGGGAACTGTGGCGGTTGAGCTTCATCACCTTGCGCAGATCGGCCACCATCTGGTCGCGCCAGCGGTTGTCGGCCAGCTCCAAAAGCAGCATGTGGAAGGCTTCGTTGATTTCAAAGAAGCGGTCCCGGTCTGCCGTGGCCTGCTCCAGGTCTTGCTGCAAAGCTTCGATTTGACGGATTTGATCGGCGCTGGCGTTTTGGGCCACCACACGGGCGGCGTCCGATTCGAGCAGGGCCAGCAGGTGGTAAACATCGCGCAGGTCTTTTTCGCTGACCTCGGTCACATAAGCGCCGCGACGCACCTTCATGGTCACCAGGCCTTCGGCAGCCAGCACTTTGAGGGCTTCGCGCAAAGGGGTGCGGCTGATGCCCAGCGCTTCGGCAATGCGCAGCTCGTCAATCCAGCTGCCGGGCTCCAGTTCGCGCGCGAAAATGCGTTGCCGAAGCAGCTCGGCCACTTCTTCGTACAGGGCTCGGGGGGCAAGGGACAAGGCGGACATGGACAATTTCGGGTCGGTTTCTTGCAGAGGATTGTAAGCGGGTTAAAATATTCTGCATCAATAATTATGAATCACAGTACTTGTAAGCGGGTAGGCAGCCATGGGCTGCCAGAATCGGCGCAAGTTATTTTGTCTCGAAAGTGGTGAGCCATGTCGTCCAAATCCTTTGAATTCAACGCCTCCAACCTGGAAGCCTGGCAAAAAGCAGCGACCAAATCCGCCCCCAGCGGCGATGTGAACGCTCTGAACTGGAAGACGCCGGACGGCATCGTCGTTAAGCCGCTCTACACCGCCGAAGACACGGCCAACCTGCCTTACGCCAACACGCTGCCGGGCTTTGAGCCTTTCCTGCGCGGCCCACAGGCCACCATGTACGCCGTGCGCCCCTGGACGATCCGCCAGTACGCCGGTTTCTCAACTGCCGAAGAGTCCAACGCTTTCTACCGCAAGGCTTTGGCCGCAGGCGGTCAGGGCGTGTCGGTGGCCTTTGACTTGGCCACGCACCGCGGCTACGACTCCGACCACCCCCGTGTGGAAGGCGACGTGGGCAAGGCCGGTGTGGCCATCGACTCGGTCGAAGACATGAAAATGCTGTTCAACGAGATCCCGCTGGACAAAGTCTCGGTCTCGATGACCATGAACGGCGCCGTATTGCCGGTGCTGGCGGGCTACGTGGTCGCCGCCGAAGAGCAGGGCGTCTCGCAAGACAAACTCTCTGGAACGATTCAGAACGACATTCTGAAAGAGTTCATGGTGCGCAACACCTACATCTACCCGCCTGAGCCGTCGATGAAGATCATCGGCGACATCATCGAGTACACGGCCAAGAACATGCCGAAGTTCAACTCGATCTCGATCTCGGGTTACCACATGCAAGAGGCCGGTGCCAACCAGGCGCTGGAAATGGCGTTCACCTTGGCCGACGGCAAGGAATACGTGAAGACGGCGATTGCCAAGGGCATGGACGTGGACGATTTCGCGGGTCGCCTGTCCTTCTTCTGGGCGGTGGGCATGAACTTCTACCTGGAAATCGCCAAGATGCGTGCGGCCCGTCTGCTGTGGTGCCGCATCATGAAGGGCTTTGACGCCAAGAACCCCAAGAGCCTGATGCTGCGCACGCACAGCCAGACTTCGGGCTGGTCGCTCACCGAGCAAGACCCCTACAACAACGTGGTGCGCACCACCATCGAGGCCATGGCAGCCGTGTTTGGTGGCACTCAGTCACTGCACACGAACTCGCTGGACGAAGCGATTGCGCTGCCCACCGAATTCAGCTCGCGCATTGCTCGCAACACGCAGCTGATCATTCAGGAAGAAACCCACATCACCAACGTGATCGACCCTTGGGCCGGTTCTTACATGATGGAGAGCCTGACCCAAGAGATGGCCGACAAGGCCTGGGCCATCATCGAAGAAGTCGAAGCCATGGGCGGCATGACCAAGGCCGTGGACAGCGGCTGGGCCAAGCTCAAGATCGAAGCGGCTGCCGCTGAAAAGCAGGCCCGCATCGACTCGGGCAAAGACGTCATCGTCGGCGTCAACAAATACAAGCTGGCCAAGGAAGACCCGGTTGACAGCCTGTCGATCGACAACGTCAAAGTGCGTGACGGCCAGATCGAACGCCTCAAGGCCATCCGCGCCAGCCGCGACAGCGCCAAGGTGCAAGCCGCTCTGGACGCTTTGACCGCTTCGGCCGAGTCCGGCCAGGGCAACCTGCTGGACTTGTCGATCCAAGCCATCCGCCTGCGCGCCACCGTGGGTGAAGTTTCCGACGCGCTGGAAAAAGCCTATGGCCGCCACCGCGCCGATACACAAAAGGTGACCGGTGTGTACGCTGCCGCTTACGACTCGGCCGAAGGCTGGGAACAACTGCAAAAAGAGATTGCGGCATTTGCCGACCAGTACGGCCGTCGCCCCCGCGTGATGATCGCCAAGCTGGGCCAGGACGGGCACGACCGTGGCGCCAAGGTGGTGGCCACCGCCTACGCCGACCTGGGCTTTGACGTGGACATGGGCCCGCTGTTCCAGACCCCCGAAGAGTGCGCTCGCCAGGCCATCGAGAACGACGTGCATGCCGTGGGCGTCTCGACCCTGGCTGCAGGTCACAAGACGCTGGTGCCCGCCATCATTGCCGAGCTCAAGAAGCAAGGCGCGGACGACATCATCGTGTTCGTGGGCGGCGTGATTCCGCGCCAAGACTACGAGATGCTGTACGACGCGGGCGTCAAAGGCATCTACGGCCCCGGCACCCCGATCCCGGCCAGCGCCAAAGACGTGCTGGAGCAGATCAAGAAGGCCGTGGCCTGATTGTTGAAGACGGGACGCTCGTTTGACGCCTGATCAGTTGTTGCAAGGTTTGCTGCACGGCACTGCGCCGGTGCAGCGCCGTGCCATGGCCAAGGCGATCACGCTGCTCGAGTCCACCCGGGCTGACCACCGCGCTTTGGCCGACGAGCTGCTCACGGCCATGCTGCCGCACACGGGCCAATCGTTCCGTTTGGGCATCAGCGGTGTGCCGGGTGTGGGCAAGTCCACCTTCATCGAGGCGCTGGGCCTCTACCTGATTGGGCAGGGCCACCGCGTGGCGGTGTTGGCGGTGGACCCGTCCAGCACCGTGTCGGGCGGCTCCATCTTGGGCGACAAAACCCGGATGGAGCACTTGTCCGTTCACCCCCAGGCCTACATCCGCCCCAGCCCCAGCAGCGGCACCTTGGGCGGTGTGGCCGAGAAAACCCGTGAGTCGATGCTGGTCTGCGAAGCTGCAGGCTACGACGTGGTCATCGTCGAGACCGTGGGCGTGGGCCAGTCCGAGACGGCTGTGGCCAACATGAGCGACATGTTTGTGTTGCTGCAGTTGCCCAATGCGGGCGACGATTTGCAGGCCATCAAAAAAGGCGTGATGGAGATCGCCGATCTGGTGGTCATCAACAAGGCCGACATCGACGCCATCGCCGCCACCCGGGCGCAGTTGCAAATCACCAGCGCCTTGCAGTTGCTGGGCATGCACGCCTCGTCGGGCCATATGCACGGCG
>JACCDQ010355436.1_pt1 | contig 16685 bp, 39 predicted proteins | sample 7446031 | NCBI WGS metagenome assembly JACCDQ01 (sample SAMN15323442, study PRJNA562643) | freshwater metagenome | isolation source: river surface water | place: USA:Blue River Watershed | collected 2017-08-17
ACCGTTACATCTAACTACACGATTACTAGCGGTAAAAACGGATTTAGCGTTGGACCAATCACAATTGATACTGGCGTTACAGTTACCGTGCCAAGTGGCTCAGTATGGACAATTATCTAAGGAATAACTATGGCTATAACTATTAACGGCACAGGTTCAATTACAGGGTTATCTGCTGGTGGATTGCCAAACGATTCAGTTACGTCAGCTAACATTGCATCATTAGCAGCTACTAAGCTGACTGGTCAAGTTGCTGATGCTAATGCTCCAAGTGGTAGCGTGATACAAATTGTGCAGAGTGTATTAACAAGTGCTGTAGCTGGAAACTCGCAAAGCTACACATCTATACTAACTGCCTCAATTACACCATCAAGCTCATCTAACAAGGTTTTTATATTGCTTAATGCGGCAATGGGAGCTGGCACAAGCGGTAATGTGCAGTGTCAAATTACAAGAAACGGCACACATATATATTTGGGTGATGCCTCAAGTAATAGAGCGCAAGTGACTGGCATGGCTTTTGACAATTTCCAAAGTGTATCAGTAGTGCCAATGAGCATTTCGTATCTTGATAGCCCAGCTACTACATCTGCTATTACATACGATTTCAGACTAAGAGAGCCAGCAAACTCCAGTTATAGGTTCTATGTAAACAGAAGTGACTCTGATAATGACGCTATCTATCGTGGTCGTGCGGCAACATCATTTATTCTTATGGAGATTGCAGGATGATAGATAAGGCAATTATTTCTCTAAGACCAAACTCTAATTGGGTCTTACGTGGTGATTCTTATAATGGGCTTGAATGGCTAGACCAATCACAGACTAAGCCAACTGAAGCTGAAATCAATGCTGAGATTATTCGCTTGCAAGCTGAATACGATGCCAAGCAATACCAGCGTGACCGTGCCTCTGAATACCCATCTATCCAAGAACAGATGGATATGCAGTATTGGGATGCTATCAATGGCACAACTACATGGCAAGACGCTATCAATGCCGTAAAAACTAAATACCCCAAGGGAGCATAAGCTATGTCTATTAAACTCGTATCAACTGGTGGTGGCTCAGTCACCATAGCCGAGCCTAATACGGCATCAGACTTTACTCTGAGTGTGCCAAGTAGAACAGGTAATGTGGCGTTAGATGGACCAGCTTTTAGTGCCTATAACACTTCAAACGTAAATCTATCTAACGATGTTTGGTCTAAAGTAACATTTAATACAGAGGTTTTTGATACAGCTAGTTGTTACGATACATCTAATTATCGTTTTACACCTAACGTAGCTGGATATTATTTAATATCAACAAATTCTTTTATTACTTGGGATGGCTCAAGCCCTCGTGGTATTGGTTCTGCTATTTATAAAAATGGTTCTGCTTACGCACAAACAAAAGTGCTTACAGCAACAGGCACAGCACTATATGGAAACACTCCAGTAAGTGCAATTGTTTATTTGAATGGCTCAACTGATTATGTTGAAACTTATGCTACTTGTGTTTTAGGTTCTACCGTGTATGTGCAAGGTAATAACTCTGTAGTATCTTATTGGTCTGGTTCATTGGTAAGGGCGGCATAATGACATTACGAGAAAAACTAGCAGAAATTTATCCTGATTTAACTCAGAGAGATTTTGAGCTTTATATTACTTTACAAAACGACAGCGATGGTCGTGGCGATTACATTGCTAAGTGGGAACATCCAACATTAGCTAGACCTACAGAGGAGCAACTAGCATGAGCGTCCAATACGGTGGTGACAAGATAACTTTCTCTGACGGCTCTACAGTAGGTAGTGGCTGGACAGGGATGAAGAACCGCATCATCAATGGTGCAATGACGATTGACCAGAGAAATGCTGGTTCGGCAGTAACAAGCGGTTTCCCAGTAGACAGATTTAATAGCCAAATTACTAATGGCGCTGTATCTATGCAACAAAGCTCTACTGCTCCTGCTGGATTTACAAAGTCATTAAGTGTTACCGTTACATCAGCCAGCACACCATCAGCAAGCGATAGAAATTCAATTATTCATAATATTGAGGGTTTTAACATTGCTGATTTTGGTCTTGGCACAGCAACGCCATCAACTTTTACTTTGTCATTTTGGGTTCGCTCTAGCCTAACTGGAACATTTAGCGGAATGGTTGGCGCTGATACTAACCCAAGCTATGTTTATACCTATGTCATCAATTCTGCAAACACTTGGGAATATAAAACAATCACAATTGCTGGCACTTCTACAGGAACTTGGGGTTCAACAAATAGCTTTGGTTTAACTGTAAGATTTGACTTGGGAACTGGCTCTGATAGACGAACAACTCCAAACACATGGAACTCTGCTGATTACCGTGCCGCAACAGGTGCTGTTCAGTTAATTGCAAATAGCGGAGCAACTCTTTACATTACAGGTGTTCAACTTGAAAAAGGCTCTACTGCTACTAGCTTTGATTACAGACCTTATGGTGATGAGTTGGCTTTGTGTCAGAGGTATTTTATTAGTTATGGTGGCACAACTTCTGCATCACCATATTGTCCTTTTGCTTTAGGTGTTTCTTCTAGCACAAATGGTTACTTTTTTATGCCTTTACCAGTAAGAATGAGAACAAGCCCAACTCTTTCTGTTACTGCATTGTCTAGTTCATCTGTATGGGAAGGGGCTGCTGGGGTAACACCATCTGTTGCTGTAATAGATGTTTCAACTCCTGATGTAGTTGCAGTTAGTTTAAGTTATTCTGGAACTGTTGGAAGAGCAGCTAGATGGATGGCTTCAAGCAGTGATACTGTTCGTGTTCAATATTCTGCGGAGCTATAAATGTATAAACTAATAAAAAGTCAAACTACTGGTGAAATTTGTGCAGTGAATACTGTTGTTGGTGATGTTATTAAAAGCATCCCATTTGACCCAGCCAACACAGACTACCAAGAGTATTTGAAATGGCTTGAGGCTGGCAACACTCCTGAGGCGGCAGACGAATGATGGCTACTATCAACGAAACTGACGCAAGGTTAAATAGTCATGAGGCAGTATGCGCTCTACGCTATGAATCAATCAATGCTCGTCTTAAAAGATTAGAGCAGATTCTCATGGGTTCAGCCGCCTTTATCATTGCAAGTCTTTTGACGATTGTATTAAAGTTATGAGAGAGATTCTAGCTATATGGGCTGTATTGATTGGCTTTGCTTTTGCGTATAGCAGCGCTAAGGCTCAGCCCATTGTGACTGAATCAACATCTAAAGCGGAAACTACAGTTAAATCTCCGCCACCATCTGCAATATCCCCTAACGTAACGACAATCAACAATGACGTTTGCACGGTAGGATTCTCAGGCTCTGTTCAGACGCAAGTGTTAGGCATCTCTGCTGGCGGCACTGTTCGTGACATGAATTGTGAGCGCATTAAACTCAGTAAAAACTTGTTTGACCAAGGCATGAAGAGTGCAGCTATTGCTGTTTTGTGCCAAGACCAGCGAGTATTTGATGCAATGATGAACGCTAATACTCCATGCCCTATTGACGGCAAGATTCGTGATGAGGCTAAAGAGCTATGGGAAAAGAACCCTGAGCGTAAACCAGTAGCAATTGAGCAGGAGAATCGCAGAAATGACACGCTTAAAGGCATTGGCTACGGTATTGGCATTATGTCTATTATCGCTGCTATCCTCTTACTCTAACGCACAAGTCCAGCAACATCACATTAGCGATGACGGCTATGTGCGAGTGCCTCTGCAATTTCCATTTCCTTATTATGGGCGTGTGTTTACTGAATCTTATATGTTCAGCAATGGTGTTGTTGGTTTTCTCAATCCAACAAATTCTTGGTGTTGCACAGGATTTGACCTAAGAACCAATAACGGCAGCCCATTTAACTATGCCATCATGCCGTTGCAGACTGACCTGCTTAACTATAACGGTAGATTTTTAACTGAGGGAACATCTACATATCAGCGATACCTATGGGAAAACATCTCTGAATATGGTGCGCCTCAGAATCTAAATACATTTGGCGTTGAGATTAGACCTAGCGGATACATTGGCATGCACTATCAGCAGGTCAACATCAGCCCTTGGCGACCAGTAACAATCGGTATGACTGGCGACACTTCTCTTGGTGAATATACTCAGCACTATCATGGCGCAGGATTTGTGGATAACGTGGCACGCAGCATCACTACAGATGCGACTGGAAACATATGCCTAGTAAACCCTTTAGCAAGCCCTAGCTGCCCTAATTATCAGCAGGCATACCATGACCAGCAATGCTCTATAAATCCACTGTATGCGCAGGATTGTGCAGGCTATGAGGATGCTTATTTCAGTCAGCAGTGCAGCATCAGTCCGCTATACAACTCACGATGCGCAGGCTATGCTCAGGCTTACTATGACCAGCAGTGCCGTCTTAATCCGTTGTATGACCGCAACTGCACTGGCTATGCTGAGGCTTATGCTTTAGCTAACGTAGTGCCAACATCTACAACATCAACGACAACTCTGACAGTTGCAGCTCCGCAGATTGTGGTTAGCACGACTGGCACGGTGGCAGTTGAAACCCCAGTCATTCGTGACCCAGTGGTGAACGAGGTGATTACTAGACCAGCGACAACTGCACAAACATCTACACGTCAAGAATCAAGACCTGAACAAAAACCTGAGCAGAAAACTGAAGAGAAAAAAGACGACAAAAAAGAAGATAAAAAGGATAGCAAGACAGAGCAGCGCAGGGTAGTTGTGCAGCGTCAGATAGAGATGGCAACTACAGCGCAGACAGTGACAACAGCAGAGGTCAAGCTGTATGATTCAGGGTTAATGCAAGACTACACAATTATTCAGGATAGGCTGTATTCACGCATGCTTGCTAGACCAATGCAAGACAATGCACGTTTAAACCGCAGGCTATCAGAAGACAGTAATCGTTTATACATGGAGTTAGAAGATGGACAATGGCGCAGATAAAAAACCTGAAGAGCCAAAACAATTTGAGTTTAGTGTTGGCGGATACAAGGTAAAGTATTCAAATAAATTATTAGCAATCATCGTTACGGTAGCGCCTATTCTTGGCGGCTCATTGTGGGGTGCTTTTACTTGGTATGCTGAAGACGTTGCATTTAAAAAGAAAGTCAGCAATTATGTTGCGCCTGACTTATCTGAATTTGACAAGCGTCTTGCGTTAGTTGAGGAAACATCTACAAAGACTAATGACTATACACGTGACATCAAGAACGATTTAAAGAATGACATTCGTAAACTTGAAAAAGTAGTTGAGCAAATAGAGCGTGATACAAAGGCATTGAACCGTGAAGTTGATAAAGACTTGCGTCAGATTCGTAGAGAGTATGACGACAAGATTAAAAAAGCACTTGAAAACCCACTGGCAGGAAACTAATGAAATACTTATTGATACTAGCAGCAGTAATTGGATTGGCAGGATGCGAGGAGCGATTCCGTTACCCATGTCAAGACCCTAAGAACTGGGGTAAAGAAGAGTGCAAAGCGCCTATGTGCAAAGCCACAATGACTTGCCCTGATATGTTAACTAAACCTGAGGAAGAGAAAAAATGATATTTAGCGGTCAACGATATTCTGCTGAAGAGCTAGAGGCACGTCTTAAATTCTTTGCTGGAGCTGTTTTAATTATTGTATTTGGCGCATCAATGCTGACAGTTGTTTACAGTCTAGTCTTTGTAACGCAGCCAATGGGCGGTATTGCACCAGCCGATAAGCAATTTTTTAAGCTGCTTGAAACTATGACAACATTCTTAGCTGGTTCTATATCTACATTAGTGACTACTAAGATTGCACAAAAAGGCATTGAGATGTATACCGCACCAAAAGAGCCTGAGCCTGAAGTAAAACTTGAGGAGAAAAAAGATGGACAGCCTGCTTAATATTGTTAAGGACTATGCGCCTACATTAGCGACTGCTCTTGGCGGTCCTATGGCTGGCGCAGCCGTATCAGCTATTGCCAAGCAATTTGGCGTAGAGAACAATGTTGATGCTGTGACTGCAGCCCTCAAAACAGCAACTCCTGACCAGTTAGCTAAGCTAGAAGAGATTAAGGTGGCTGAGTTAAAAGCTCACAACGAGAACACGGCTGATGCACGCAAGATGAATACTGAATTGCAGACATCATCAACCGCATCATGGGTAGCTAAGAACACTGGTTATGTATTGGACTACATTATTGTTATGGCAACTATGTATATGACGCATAACCTATTTGGCAGTGGTGTGCCGCCTGAGAATAAAGAGCTTGCATATATGGCTTTTGGTTCATTGTTAACGCTATGCGGCACTGTGGTTAACTTCCATCGTGGGTCAAGCAAATCTAGTCAGGATAAGACTGAGCTGATGAAAGGTCTAAAATGACACCGCAAGAACGTAAAGATTACATATTGAATCAAGAAAAATATATCAAGATGTATATGATTACGCCAGTTAAGAAGACTTTTTTACAACGATTGAAAGGGCATCTACATGCAATTAAGCGAACACTTTTCACTTGAAGAGGCAACATATTCTGAAACCGCTATTCGTCTAGGCATCAACAATCAGCCTAGTGAGCAGCAGCTAGAAAACATGAAGATTGCAGCAGCAGGCATGGAGCAGGTGCGTGCATTGACTGGCGCATTGCGTGTTAACTCTTGGCTAAGATTGCCTGAGGTTAACGTAGCTGTAGGCGGCAGCAAGGTATCTAGTCACATGGATGGCTGGGCTATTGACTGCAGCTCATCTAAGATGACCCCGTATGAGTTATGTAAGGCAGTTGAGGGTGCTGGCATTAAGTATGACCAAATGATTCATGAGTTTGGTCGCTGGATGCACATTAGTTTTGCGCCTGAGATGCGTATGCAAGCTATGACAATCTTCAAGCCGCAGAATAAGTATTTAACTGGAATCCTAACGGCTGAAGAATACGCTGCCAAGTTTTAAACAATCAGATTGAGGCTGGTAATTCTACGTTTTTTAAGCTCTCTGCGTAGTTTTGCCAGCGCTCTGTCTTCAGTCTTTTGTATTGCACTTCTGCTAACACCTAGAATATCAGCAACTTCTCTTTGATTTAATCCTAGTTGTTCTTCTTCGTGCTGTGATTCATTCATACTGCGTTGCATCTGATTACCTTTTCTCCGATTCTACTAGCCTGTAGGATACGGCAATCGTCAATAACGTGCTTGTAGGTAGTTTGCTCGCCCACAATCATGCCTAAAATAAAAGCGATGCCGATAATACTCACATAGCGCACAAGGTTTTTAGTTAACTTTTCAAACATTTTTTAACTCCTCTCCATCCCTCTCTAATTTCTGTAATTTCAGTTCCAAAAGTTCTGCTAATCCAATCTTTACCATTCCAGTAAAATTTATATCCGCAGCATTTGCATTGGTAATAACCATTCCTAACTGGCTTTTGATTTGGCTCATACCATCCAGTTAGTTTCATTTATCCCCCAAACGCTTGTAAGTTTCCAATGTCATAGGCGCATGCTTTTCTAGCCATTGCATTAGATGTAGATATTTGTTAACCCATCTCAACGTGATGAGCAATGTAAGGCACGCACCAAATAAAGCGCTGCCGATAACTTCATTGTTAATCTCAATCATTCTTATTCTCCAAATAGTAGAGCGTAAATAGTAGAGCTATTATCACAAGCACCAGCAAGCCTAAGCCTGCCAGCGCTGTGATTGCTATTGTCATTAGCAAATCGTTCATCTACCGCAGCCGCAAAGCATCTTGCCGTTAGGCATTGGCGTGCAGCCATAAGGCGCATACGGTGGACAAGCAGCAAATGCTGATGTTGCGAATAGTAGTGCTACAGTTGCGATTACTTTTTTCATGGTATTTCTCCTAGATTAAAAAGGGATGTCGTCATCAACTGGTGGCTGTGACGGCTCTACTGCTGGAGCTGGCTCAGTCTTATTACGGTGTTCCTCTTCAGGCGTATTAAGGTAAGCCATTATTGAACCACCCTGCAGTTGCAGCAATGGGATGGTTTCAATCTTGAGCATCAGACCGTGCTTAGTTTCCATCACGATACCGATGTTTTCATACTTAGTTTTGTCGTTGCCCTCTTTGTCTTTGTATTTAGTGCGAGCTGACTTGATGTAATATTTAATGCTCATTGGATACCTTTCATAATATCTACTTCTATTGCTACTTCGTTAAGGAATTTCTCAATCTCAGGAATCATGACGTTGTTTATAAAGTCATCGTCACGGTCAATGCGAACGATTAGCAACTGAGATTGCTCAGGCATACGTGGGTCATACGATACAAAGTCACACCATTGCGTATTGGTGCATGCCATCTGCGCCTGCATCTGAATAATGTAGTTAGTTGGCGGTGCGTTCTTTTTAAAGTATTCCCAGTGCGTCTTGCTGTTAGGGCATTTGATTTCTACTAAGCCGTCAGTGCCTACTAAACCGTCAGGGCTGCAGCCGAACCATTCAATTGTCGGATGGTCAACGAATGGCACTTGGTCAACGAATGTGCCTGTTTGCGCCTCATATAATGCACGTGCGACATGCTCGTTATCTTTACCCCATTGCATTGCTGCATTGGTAAACGATTCTTCTATAACGCCTGTAACTCGCTGGATTGCCAGCTCAATAAGATAGTTGCCACGACTAGCTGATACGCCAGTCTTTGTCTTGGCTAATACGTCAGCAACTTTTGATGCAGTGACCTTGCCTTTGCGTAGCTCAAGCCATTCCTGCGTGCCTTGTTCAATCTGTTCCATCACTTCTCCTCACTTAAATTTAACAATGTTTGCTTTAGTAGTTTAGCAGCAATTTCCATCTCATTAGCAAAACCTGCTGCCGCCTTAAAATCACACTTCAGAATCTTGTTATACATCAGTTTATCTAGCGTCTTGATGCGCTGAATAATCTCTGAGTAGTCTTCTATTGCTTTCATTTCTCACCTTTGTAGATATATTTCTTCCAACGCACTGTAGTGCCGTCTTCGTTTTTGGCTGACTGCCACACGTCATCAATGTTGTGCTGCATCTTTAGGTCAAAGATGATGGCTGCTAGTCTAGTAGCTCCGTAGTTGTCAATGGCTGTCCAGCTAGTAATTGACTTATGTTTCTTTAAATGTGCTAACACTTTTTCTACTTTGGTCATGATGACAACTCCTGTTTACGTTTATCTTTTGCAACAACGATTTGATTAACCGCATCTTTGTCACGTTTTAATACAGCTACTGCCTCAGCAAATACTGTTTGCAGCTCTTGCAATGTGGCGCATACCCCAATGGCTGTCACAAATTGCTCAATCTCTTCTGTGAAGTCAGGCACGTATTCCTCAGGGATGTCTTCGCCATTGAAGATATACATACCCAAGCCAAATAACGCTATGCACTTTGCAAGGCAGCGCATCATTGCTTTGTTGATGGCAGTTGCATCAGGGTTCTTGACAGCCATGTTTGCGTTGTTCATGACTGGTAGGTGCATGCGTCTAGTCTTACCGAACGCAGTCACTGAGCAGTGAACCATCATTGTTTCGTTGTAGATAGTTGGCTCATGGAATTCCCAGTTAGCATCTTCATCTAACTGTAATAACTGGTCAACGGCATAAGTCCAAGATAGGTAATTGAATTTACCTTTGGCTTTGACATATTTGCTAACGTCAATCTGACGCAGCTCTTGATATTTATTTATTTTTTCCACCATGCTAACCTCACTGAGTTAATTAAACTGTATCCACGCTGTCTATACATCTTGTAAAACCTAATAAACTTCATTGCACTTCTCCTTTCACTTTGTTGATTGCTTGAATCTCCCAATAAGCTGTCACTGCAGCTCTAATAAATAAACCAATTTCTGCTAAGTCACGGTCATAAAACGCATCCTCAAATGAATCTTTGTGACTATCTAAGCAGCCGTCAGCAATTGCTTTGACAATATTTGTGTAGATGTTTGGATTACATTCGCCAAGCATTAGCTCAGCAGTTTGATGTTCAATGTAATCTTTTAGGATTGCTGCCTCAATAGCATTGCAAAGAATGTCGTATTCTTCACGTGTCATGTAGTCCTCGCAGGATTGACCGTCTACATTCTCATGCTTGTCGGTATTTAGATATACGCTGCCGATTGTGCAGTCGCTGAAGTATTCATACCAGTAGATGTTGCCATCAATGGTGATGTAGTGCATCGGACATACCATGCCGTTATTTGGATTAGTCCAAGTTTCTTCGCAACGGCTGTCATCCCAGTTCATGATTGTTTCTGTTAATTGCATTTCACTACTCCTCACTTGTTGAACAATGTAGATATTAGACCATGAAATGTAGATGTTGTGCAACTATTTATATTAGGAATAACCCTAATACTTTAATGTCTACAAAATAATATCTACATGATACAATGCTGAAACTACATGGAGCTGATATGGCAAAAGAAAAACCTGAGTTATTTTTGCAACTTAAATCAGAATTCAAGACTTACGAAAACCTAGCTAAATCATTGGGCGTTACCTATAAAGCGGTATACGCTTGGTTTATGCGTGGCGGTAAGATTCCAGCTAAGCACGTTAAGCGCATTGAGGAATTGACCGAGGGTCGCATCACACGTGAACAGATAAGACCTGACCTCTACTAATGCGGTTTAAAAAAGTAGATGCGAACCAATCGGAAATTGTCAAAACATTTAAAGCGCTTGGCTGCAGTGTTGTTGACCTTTCAAGCGTTGGGCGTGGCTGTCCTGATTTGGTCATTGGTATCAACAAGATGACCATATTTGTAGAAGTTAAAAGTAGCGCTAAAGCCAGTTATACTTCGCATCAAATTGAATGGATGCAAAGCTGGCGTGGCGGCACTGTAGCAAGGATTGATTCTATTGATGCTGCAGTCAGATTAGTGAACGCTTGCAACAAATGATTTTTTAGTTTAGTCTATGGGTAATGGCTAGGTTAGCTACCGAAAAGCTGATTCATCACCAGTCTGCCAAGACCCACCAAATTTGTGATGATACCGATTGATGAAAGGTGTTATATGTCTTACTCCCTCTACGAATCCCTTAAGCAAGAGTGGATTAGAAAAAACCCAACAGCAACTCCAGCTCAATATCAAAAGGCGATGCGCTCTATTGCTCGCAAGGCTGGTGTGTAATGCACTATTATCAGCATCACATTGGCGATTATCGTAAAGATACTAGCCATCTTAGTATTCTTGAGCATGGCGTTTACCGTCAATTGTTAGATTCTTATTATCTAAATGAAGAGCCTTTGACGATGGATATGAATACTCTTATGCGAACGCATAGCATACGCACTGCGGATGAACAGCGAGCGCTTGAAAACGTATTGCATGATTTCTTTATTGCAACTCCTGAGGGTTATATTCATCAAAGATGTGATGCTGAAATTGAGGCATTTCATGAGAAGTCAGCTAAGGCAAGTCAATCAGCTAAAGCTCGTTGGGCTAATAATGATAAGCCTAAGAGCAAGCGCAATGCGAACGCAATGCGAACGCAATCCGATGGCAATGCTAACCAAGAACCAATAACCAATAACCATATATATACGCTTGATGGCGTTAGTGATTCTGTTTTAAATGATTTTATAAAGTTACGCAAAGGATTAAAAGCACCAGTTACTGATACTGCTATTAAAGGTTTAAAGCGTGAGGGTGAAAAAGCAGGGATGACGTTAGAGCAAGTTATGAGCCTATGTTGTCAGAATGGTTGGCGTGGGTTTAAAGCTGAATGGGTTAAAAATAATCCGCCTAAAAGCAATCAATTTGCAGGCGCTATATGAGAGGTCATGAGCAGATAGTTGAGATGCGTAAGTTAGGTTACGTGCCTAAAAACGTATTTATCCACATGAGCGACAAGGCGGATGATGACGGTGTTTATGTTGGTGACAAGCCAGCACATAGGGTAAACCTTAATTTTTTATTTAATGTAGATGTTGTTCACTTGATACCCTCTGACAACATTCAAAATGTCGTGAGTTGGTGGTGCAAGATTGTGGATGCAAAGCCTAAATTTTTAATAACAGTGATGGATGGTGAGGTAGAAACGTGGAAACGATAAGAGAAGACGAGATTGATTGGGCTGCTTACGCTGAAGAATCAGAGATGTATGCCAAGGTTTACTCAGGTCATGAAGTGCTGCCTGATGTTAAGAAATATCTACAAGGTAGTTATTACAAGAACGGTGCTAAGTTACCTTGGGCTAAGACCCATGACAAAGTGCAACTCAGGCTAGGTGAAGTATCGGTATACGCTGGCGTTAACGGTCACGGCAAGTCTTTGATGACTGGTCAGGTAGTATTGGGATTGGTGCAGCAGGGATTCAAAACGCTGGTCGCATCATTTGAGATGCCAGTTGGTGCAACTCTAGGGCGCATGGCAAGACAAGCGACAACGGTAAGACATCCTGATGAGCAGATGCTGCAGCTCTACAGCACATTCATGGAGCAAAAGCTATTTGTGTTTGACCATCATGGCAGGTTTGACGGCAACAAGATTGGCGCACTTTGTAGATATGCCAAGCAAGAAAAAGGCATCACGCACATTGTCATTGATTCTCTGATGAAAGTGACCAAGGGCGAAGATGACTATAACGGTCAAAAGGATTTGATTAACAGCTTATGCTCTATCGCTCAAGACAATGGCATCCACATTCATTTAGTGCATCACTTACGCAAGTCAGGCGATGAGTTTGCAGTTGGCGGTAAGTTTGACCTAAAGGGTTCAGGCTCAATCTCTGACCAAGTGGATAACATTTTTATCATTTGGAAGAATAAGAAAAAAGAAATGCTGGCGCAGCAGGGCGAGGCTGTGGATAACACTGAACCTGATGCAATGATTATCTGTGAAAAGCAGAGGCATGGAGAGTTTGAGGGCAGGTTTACTTTGTGGTTTGACAGAACCAGCCAGCAGTTTGTTGAGATTGCTCATGGATTGCCAAGTAGATACTTACTCTGAAGAGTGGCGGCATGAGTGCGAGGCGAGAGCTGTGCTAAATATGCCTTTACTTGATGGTCAAAACTATCTACAATTAGTTGAGCAAAAGCGTGGCAAAAGTGCTAGAGATTATTTACAAGTGAAAGTGAGAGAATTATGGATAACAAAATATCGCTCTTTGAATCGTTAAATTACATTCAAGACAACGCAGAAAAATATGCAAAGCTAAAGGCGCATGTCACATACATGACCGAAAAGCGCAAGTCTATCAAGGCAGCATTGATGCGCAAGTCGTTAGCTAAGACTGAAAGCGCCAAGGAATCAGATGCGTATGCTCATCCTGACTATCTACAACATTTAACTGAGATGGCTGATGCCATTGCTGAATACGAAACCGTCAAAACTTTGATGATGTTGCATGAGCTAAAGGCAGAATCATGGCGCAGCATTGAGGCATCTAACCGTGCATTGGATAGGGCTGCAAGATGATTGAGATACCAGTTTATACAGCAATCCGCTACATGGTCAGTGACTGGGGTGGTCAGTTGCGTGGGTTCAATACCAAAAAAGAGGCGCTTAGATTTATTGAAGACAAGCCTGAGTGCTGGATTGACTACATTCCACCCAAGACAATACAAGTTGAGGAGTGTCCTTTTTGAGTAAAGCCGAACATCTACATAAGGCAGCAGTTGCTAGGTTAGGCTGCATGGTATGCCGTAGGGTGTTTAGGTTTACCAATGCTGAAATTGTAGATACTCCAGTTGAGTTGCATCACATGCGTGGTGGGCGTGGCTGGGGTAAGGGTGACTACACAACATTGATACCCTTGTGCTTTGAACATCATCGTGGCAACATGGGAGTTCATTCTTTGGGAACTAAGCGCTTTCCAAAACATTACGGATTTACAGAAGAAGATTTATTGAATGACACAAGACAACTCATTGAAACGATGGTGTGATTACTGCAAGAGATTGATGCCAGCAACAGGGAAACAAATAAAAAGCGCAGATGGTTTAAGATACAAATACAAATGTGTGAAGTGTTTGGAAGATAGCGAGAGGTGATTTTGTAGGCGAACGCATGTAGCAAGTAGCCTACTTTTTTGATATAATGTAGACAGTCAACAAGGAGTAGACATGCCTTATAAATCTAAAGCGCAAGAAAAGCTCATGAGGGCTGTAGCTCATTCTAAAGAGTTCGCAGCAAAAGTAGATATTCCCCAGTCAGTAGGTAAGAAGTTTGAAAAAGAAGACAAGATGGCTGGCACTCGGAAACTAAAAGGCAAATGAGCGAAGTCAAAAACAAAGGCGGTAGACCACGTAAGTATTCAAGCCCTGATGAGTTTGATGCTAAGGTCAATGAATACCTAGCAATATGCGTAGCCAATGAAGAGCCTATTACATGGACTGGAATGGCATTGCATCTAGGGTTCAGCTCAAGAAGTGAGATTGATAATTACTTGGATTATGATGGGTTTTCCCACTCCGTAAAAAGAGCCAAGATGATTGTTGAGAACGCTTACGAGAAAAGACTACAAGGCAGCAATCCAACTGGCGCTATCTTTGCTCTCAAGAATATGAATTGGCGTGACAAGGTAGAGCAAGAGATTAGCGGTGCAGGATTCTCAATCAACATTGACGTAGATGGCAAGCCAAGCAATTAGCTATAAACCAGCAGGCGAGGTCAGCCGTGCTTTCATGAAGTCCGATGCCTTTGTGCGTGGGATTCGTGGACCATTCGGTAGCGGTAAGTCAACGGCATGCGTGATGGAGATACTCCGCAGGGCTAAGATGCAACGAGTTGGCACTGACGGCAAGCGCCGCAGCCGATGGGCTGTCATCCGTAATACTTATCCTGAGCTGAAAACAACAACGATTAAGACGTGGCATCAATGGGTTAACCCAAGCATAGGGCGCTGGGTGGATTCAGGACCGCCAATGCACCATATAGAAGAGGGTGATTTAGACCTAGAGGTCATATTCCTAGCGATGGATAGACCTGATGACATTGCCAAATTGCTATCTATGGAATTGACAGGCGCATGGGTCAACGAGGCAAGAGAGTTACCCAAGGCAGTAATTGACGGTTTGACTGGTCGTGTTGGTCGCTATCCATCTGTATTGATGGGCGGCAGCAACTGGTCAGGCATCATCATGGATACGAACCCACCTGATAATGACCACTGGTGGTATAAGCTGGCTGAAGAGATTAAACCTGAGGGATGGGAGTTTTTTGCGCAGCCAAGTGGTCGCAGTGAGCAGGCAGAAAACCGTGAGAATCTACCGCCTAACTACTATGAACGGCAGATTGCAGGCAAGGATGAGGACTGGATTAAGGTTTATGTAGATGCTGAGTATGGCTTTGTGCGTGAGGGTAAGCCGATTTACCCTGAATACCGTGACAGTCTACATGCAAGAGAGTTTGACATCATTCCATCATTGCCGATTTATGTCGGTATTGACTTTGGATTAACGCCAGCAGCCGTGTTTGGTCAGAAAACATCAATGGGTCAGTGGCGAGTTCACAGTGAATTGGTGACTGAAGACATGGGCGCAGTGCGTTTTGCTCAGTTGCTACGTGCTGCAATGCACGAAAGATACCCCAATATGACATTTGCTCAGGTCACTGGTGACCCAGCAGGTGATTCAAGGGCGCAGACAGACGAAACTACACCGTTCCAAATCCTAAGAGCAGCAGGAATACCAGCCAGTCCAGCTCCTACCAATGACTTTGTTAAGCGCAGGGAATCAGTTGCGGTATGTTTGAGCAGGCTAATTGATGGTGATGCTGGTTTGTGGATACATCCTAACTGTAAACAGTTGCGCAAAGGCATGGCAGGGGGATACAATTACAAGCGATTACAGGTGTCAGGCGAAGAGAAATATCGTGATGTTCCTGATAAAAACATGTATTCTCACGTATGTGAGGCAGCACAGTATATGTTTGTGGGCGCTGGCGAGGCAAGAACACTTGTAAGGCGTGAAATCACAAGCGGCAGAAGACAAGCGTATGCGATTAGCGATTATGAGATTCTTTAAGGAGAAATAACATGGGCGGATTATTTGGAAGTAAAGCACCACCACCACCAGCAGCACCTGAACCACCACCGCCACCACCTGATACGGCAACAGCTCAGGCACGTTCATCACGTGAAACTGCAGACATGTTGGCTAAGCGTAAAGGTCGTGCATCAACAGTATTGACAACAGGACTTATGGCTACTGAAGAGCCTAAGACTGCAACTCGTAAACTATTAGGGGGTTAACATGGGTGGCGTAGTTCAAGCAGTTACTAAGCCAGTAGCTAAATTAGTTGGTGCAGCAGCTCCAGCAGCATCGCCAGTAGCGGCAATTGCACAAGCAGTTGAGAAAAAGCCTGAGCCAGCAGCAGCAGGTCAAGCACGTGCAGAGCAAGAGATGGCTGGTGCATTGTCAGGTCGCAGAAAACGTGGTCGTGCATCTACAGTTCTTGGTGCGTCAGACGATACTGCAGCAGCACAGACAGCTACAAAAACATTACTAGGTCAGTAATTCTGACTGAGAGGCATATATGAGCATGGTAGAAGACATCCTACGCCAGCACTCGCAGATGGTAGGCGAGCGTGGCACATGGGAAAACCATTGGAAAGAGATTGCTGAGCGCATCTTGCCAAGGCAGGACTGGTTTCAAATCTCTAACCGCACGCAAGGCGACAAGCGCACTGAGAAAATGTTTGATGCTACGGCAGCATTGGCACTTGAGCGTTTTGCTGCAGCAATGGAATCCCTGCTCACGCCTAGAACCCAA
>JACCDQ011000188.1_pt1 | contig 16675 bp, 13 predicted proteins | sample 7446031 | NCBI WGS metagenome assembly JACCDQ01 (sample SAMN15323442, study PRJNA562643) | freshwater metagenome | isolation source: river surface water | place: USA:Blue River Watershed | collected 2017-08-17
CGAGGAGGTTCGTCTGAAACATCTGGAAACGGCTACTACGGCGGATCTGGTGGTGGTGCAGCTATATATTGGAATGGGTCTTCAAACGTAGCTGGCACTGCAGGTACTGGACTTTTTGGTCAAGGTACTGCTGGTAGTGCTGCAAATGCATCATACTCTGGAAATGGCTCTGGTGGAGGAGCCAGTAGTGCAGGATATGGAGCACTACAATCTGGAATAGATTATTATGGTAATCCATATACGTATTGGTTAACGTATGGTGGCTATGGAAGAACAAATAGGTTCCAGGATGGAACGCTTAGGTCATACGCAGGCGGCGGTGTTGGTGGAGATATAGGTTATGTTGAAAATAATGCTTGGGGCGGTGGTGGAACATCTGGTGCACCATCTTATAGTGGTATGAATGGGACACCTAATACTGGTGGCGGTGGAGGCGGAGGCTTCGACTACCAAGGTGGCGGCGGTAGCGGAATAGTCATCATTAGATACCGTATTGCATGATAAAATAAATTAGGAGAATAATGTCATCATCTAATTTATATGCAGAAAGAGTTTTTGCAGAACACCCAATCACACTTTGGTCACTAGATGACTCAGCAGACTATGTGTCACTAATATCTGAATCAGATAGAGATATGTCTGTGTGGTCCAAAGTTAATGGGACATGTATTCTGTCTGACCTCAACGATGAAGATCGTCCATCATACATACCATTTCCGTCAAGTCATTTAAGCAAGATATCTACCTCTGGAGCATCTTCGGTATTTACTAGTGATAGCATTCTCTCTTCGTCAGATATTAGCTATGCAAATGGTACTGTATCTATATCGTTCTACGCATACCTAATGTCTTTAACAGCATCAATAGATGTTTCCATATTCAATGATGACTTTGTAGAGATAAAGTCTTTTAGTGTTGGTCAGTCATCTGTCTGGGCTTTTGTGTCAACTACCGTTACAATACCAGACGGCCTATCCAATCTAAAACTTAGGATTACAATAAATAATGATCAGCCACTATCAAGTTTAGATGTTTATATAAATGGTTTGTCTATTGGTCAAGCATCAGAGGTTTTTCAGCAAGAATCATTAGGACACGATCTAACAGATCTTTCTTTTCTATCTATTCCAAATCAAAAGGGTATACCTGCATCAACATATGGCATAAGCTCAAAAGATGCTTATTACCTATCAGATGATAACATGCTATGTGCAGTTAACTCGGCTATGCCGCTTGTGTATGGTTCATCAAATAGTACTAGACTTGTACGCAATACTACTGGTCCATCCATGATTTTTCCAGGGCATGGGTTTATGAATCAGTATGGAAAACATAGAGAACTAACGATGGAGCTATGGATTAGAATCCAGGCACACGTTACAACAGAGGCAAAAAGAATAATCGGTCCAATAGGATCTGTAGATGGTGTATATGTAAATGACGCATTCATGACACTTAGGGTTGGAAGTAAGGTTGGGTCTTATCCAATATCTGAGTGGGACAGACCAATGTTGCTTGCAATAAAAATTTCTGCAAGAACGGCATCGCTAGTGCTAAATGGAGAAGAGATTGTTTCATTTAATCTCGAAGAGTCTGATATAGACTATCCAGAAAGATATAACGATTTAGGTAAAGAGCAAGACTGGATAGGTGTTTACTGTCATTTAGAAGTGCCATCAATTGAGTTGGATTGTGTCGCCATATATCCATATATGGTTCCAGAAGTTGTAGAAAAACGTAGATGGGTATTTGGTCAAGGTGTTGGGCTGCCACCAGAATCATCTGGATCATCATTGGCCTCAACAATCGCTATTGACTATGCAAACTCTGGGTATGCAAAAAATTATCTGTACCCAGACATAGGAAAATTCTCTCAGGGTATTAACGAGAACCTTTCTATTACAGAAAAAGAAATTAGCCTACCAGACTATAAGTTGCCAGAGATAGCATTTTCGAATAAGCTAGTAGCAGACTGGTATCTAGAAAACGCCCAAGCTCAAGATGAAGATATTCCATTTATTTCAATGAGGCCAACACAATTCTGGATGAACACAGAAGGCTATATCTTATTTAATCAAGTCAATATTATTAAGCAAAAGATCAAGTCTTTTTATGGATTCTTTAAGCACGCAGATCTTGTAAACAAGCAGACTCTATTTTACCTGAAGAATTCTCAGTCTGGAGATCACTTTGAAATTTATACGCAAAGTGGCAAGCTTAACTATTCATTCTTTAAGTTTTCTTCCAATACATCAACGGTAATTGCACAGGAAACAATTCCTGCAAATGAACAGTATCGTGCAATTGGTATAGATATTGATAAGTTTGTATCTTTTTACGGAGGAGATTTAAAGTCATTCTTCGATAATAGACAAAACATATCGGTATATGTCGGGGGTAAACAAGAATTAAGCGACACATTTAGCGGAAGAATATATCGTGTTGGATTCTCTACATATAGAAACTTCCTCAAGATTAAGCCACTCTTTGACTCAGAAGATGGAACAGCAGTTGCATATCTGTCGTTGGAGTATCTGGGTAAAAAGGATGCTGAAGGATTCTTTGTAGATGGAGAGCAGTCGTATCAAACAGATTATACAGACGCCATCATTGCTGATGGTGGAGATGAATATTTTGGTAACTCCAGCTCCTCATTTGCAGAAACGTATGACGGTGGAGATCCATACAGTATTCTGGCAAACCTTATGCTATCTCATATAGCAAGCTACACACTTGTTCCAAAAAATCTTATCGGAAACTTTATTCTAGACATTGCTATTAATGGTTACTGGCAGGACTACACACCACTAAGCTATTTATCAAAAAAGATTGTAGACGGAAATAACGTAGAAAGAAACTCCGTAGACTTTGTACAGTTCAACATCTCTTATCCAGAAATTAAAAACTTTATTAATCAAACATACAATACTGAAAATGCCATTGTAAGGACATACATATCATTTCAAGATCTAAAATCTTCTGCAACTATTAGTCCAGACATTCCGACTATTCCTGCACCTGCCCATGGAGTTATCTATCCAGATAGCTCGTGGAGAAGTGTGAAGTATGAAGTTGTTGATGATGCCATTATCTACATTCCATCAGATGTCGATATAAAGAATACTGGTATTGTTGTTCACGTAGAGCTATTGAGTAAGGGTGTTAGTGAGACCCCAATTAAGATTAAGTCGATACAGCTAGCGTCACAAGCTCTAAACTCAAAGAGTTCTAATCCAGTGGGAACAAAGTATGGAGTAGATATCTACCCACTTGTAAACATGACACTATCAGATGACTATAAGGCAAGAAATCCATATAGCATTTACAAGGGTAGTACACCACACCTGTACCTGACATCGAATAGTGGAATTAGACTTCGAGATGTTGGTGGAGACTCTTCAAACAGAAAAATTTCTATACCAATCAATAAGCAGGGATATTCAGAGTACGGAATATCTGGATTTCAGTTCTCTGTAAACTTTACCGAAGAATCTTTTTCGTCTAACCCAGTTATGATATTTGAATTTGAGTCGCAGTCTACTGGTGGAAAGCATGTAAGAGTGTATGCTGTAGCAGATAATCCATCTGGAACAAGAGCAAGACTGTACGCTGTAAACGCTAGAACTGGTGAAAGCTTTGGCGGTATCCAGTACTTCGTAAACGGAAGACTAGTTAGACTACCTGTAATAGATATAAACGCCTGGTCAACTATAGGCATGAGCTTCTACGACATTCTTGACTTCTCTAGAAGGCAGGGTGCAGCAAGAATTGCAGGACCAGCACTGTTCAATAACATAACAATGTATCCTGTTTCACTAAAGGAGGCAAGCAAGCGTATTGCTTATAGAAAGTGGTCTAACGTTCTTTCTGGAAATATTTGGGGAGACTGGTCAGCAGCATATACCTGGAATGAGGTTTTGTTCATATCCGTTGAAGGGTACAAGCCAATTTCTGGATCTGTAATCTATAAGCAGTATACTGGGACAGACCGAATTGTTTTTGACGATAACAAGACAGTTATTGCAGGAGATTACCAATATAAGGTGTTTAAAGACGTAACCTGGCAGCTAAATACAGCCACACCAGTATAGTATGGTATACTTGTGGTTATGAAGAATGAAAAACCACGCTTCCCTGGTCAAGTTGGGGACACAAAAGTACAGATTATTGAAGAGAAGTTCTCTAACTTTGGCACATATGTTTGGTATAAAGCAAATGGTAAGCCATTTACAGATGGAAACGGTGGGGTTTTGTCTATCGAGGGTATGAAAGATGACAAGGCTAGAATTACAGAATTAAAGAATGCAGCAGCATACTGGGGTGAACCAGAAGGACGGGCAATGTTTTTTCCAAATACTCACAAGATCTCTGATGAAGAGCACAGTGAGCAAATGGATAGAATGAAGCAGGGTCTGATTCCAAACATGAACGACCTTGGTGCTGTTATTGCTGCAAAGAAAACACTAGATCTTTATGGAGATGAAGGATAATGGCACAATACGAAATTCCTGCAAGCATTGACGAGTTCGATGGTCAGGAGGATATTTTTAAATCACAGGACCCATTCAATAAGTCGTGGGATGAAGTTAAGGGTCTGGCTGGACTAGACAATAACTTTAAGCGTCGTGCACAGCGTAACATGCAAAAGGCTGACATGTCTGCAGCATATCTGGAAGCAGCTAATGCTGTTAACACTGGTGATGGTGCTGGATCTAAGGCAATCAACCCTGGCAAGGTATTCCACAATGGATATGGAATGTTCGATGTTATTACACCTCCATGGAACCTGTACGAGCTTGCTAATTACTATGACACATCTTTTGCAAACCACGCAGCCATTGACGCTAAGGTTGAAAATACCGTATGCCTTGGATATGATTTTGAGCCATCTCAGCGTACACTGATGTCGCTAGAAGAAAACAAGAATAGTTCTGCTGTAGAAAAAGCTAGAAAGCGTATTGCAACCGCACGTGTGCTTCTGAAAGACTGGCTAGAGTCTCTAAACCAAGACGACTCTTTTGAGCAAATTATGACAAAGTTCTACACAGATGTTCAGGCTACTGGTAACGGGTATCTTGAAATTGGTCGTAAGGTAAATGGTGAGATTGGATATATTGGTCACATCCCAGCCACAACAATTCGTGTACGTCGTTTGCGTGACGGCTTTGTTCAGATTATTGGCAACAAGACTGTTTACTTTAGAAATTTTGGGGCAAAGAACAGTAACCCAATTACTACAGATAACCGTCCAAATGAGATTATCCACTACAAGGAATACTCCCCACTAAATACGTTCTACGGTGTACCAGACATCATGTCAGCTATCTCTTCGCTACATGGAGACTCGCTTGCATCGCAGTACAACATTGACTACTTCGGAAACAAGGGTGTACCACGCTACATCGTAACACTTAAGGGTGCAAAGCTATCGTCCGATGCAGAAGATAAGATGTTTAGATTCTTGCAGACAAGCCTTAAGGGGCAGAACCACAGAACACTATATATCCCCCTACCAGGAGACTCCGACACCAATAAGGTAGAGTTTAAGATGGACCCAATTGAGACTGGTGTTCAGGAAGCTTCTTTTAAAGAGTACCGCAAGCAGAACCGTGACGACATTCTTATTGCTCACCAGGTTCCACTATCTAAGATTGGTGGTGGCGATGCGTCAGCAATAGCTGCAGCAATGGCACAGGATCGTACGTTCAAAGAGCAGGTGTCTAGACCAGCACAACGTAACCTTGAAAAGATGATTAATAAGATTATTCATGAAAAGACAGACATCCTGGATTTCAAGTTTAACGAGCTTACACTTACAGATGAAATTGCACAGTCACAGATTCTGGAGCGTTATGTTAAGACACAGATCATGACTCCAAATGAGGCACGTAATGAGCTTGGACTGCCAATGCGAGCAGATGGTGATGAACCATTTGAAATGACATCTCGGCAGGCTACCGATATGAGAGCTAATACAGCACAAGGTAGAGCTAGAGATACAGAGCGTTCTAACAATCAATCCGATGGACCAGGAGCTACATCTGGTCGTAATCCAAAGGGTGAGGGTGCAGCTTCTGCATAACATCCAAAAATATGTTACAATTAGATAACGTTTTCAAAAAGGGTATATAATAAAGTAGTATGACTATTTCAAAAGCACACTGGGATACAGAAGGCGACAACGTACGCCTCTCAATGCCGTTCAGTAAGGTAGATCAGGAGAGACGCATTGTCTCTGGTTTTGCTACCCTGGACAACGTAGATAAGCAGGCAGACATTGTAACTGCTGAAGCTTCTATGAAGGCATTCTCTAAGTTTCGTGGGAACATCCGTGAGATGCACCAGCCACTAGCTGTTGGTAAGATGGTTAACTTTAAGGAAGACAAGTATTTCGATCCAGAGACAAAGAAGTTCTATTCTGGCGTATACGTTTCTGCATATGTTTCTAAGGGTGCTCAGGATACTTGGGAAAAGGTCCTAGATGGCACCCTTTCAGGTTTTTCTATCGGCGGTAGAATGAATAAGTGGGATGATGGATATGACACTAAGTCAGACTCTAAGATCCGCATTATTAAGGAATACGATCTGGTAGAGCTTTCATTGGTAGATACACCAGCTAATCAGTTTGCAAACATCCTTTCTGTAGAGAAGGTAGATGGAGCAGATGTGCTTAAGGGAGAGATTATGGATGTAGCACTTGAGAATGTGTTCTGGGATAAAGAGTCTGGACTTGTCACTGTTACTGAAGAAGAAGTAGCTGTGAGTCCAGTAAACGGTTTGCCAATGCAAAACATTGGGTTTGTTGAAAAATCAGATAATGATAAAGAAAACATGATAAAGTTCTTGGTCGATAGTGCCTCTGGTACTTCAACTGAGATGATAAAGGAGGTAAGTCCTATGGCAGAAGCAACAGAAGCAGTGGAAGAAACTGTAGTTGAAAAGTCAGAGGTCGCTCCAGAGGTTGATGCCGCAGTTGAAGAGACTGTTACTGAAGAGGTAGCTGCTGAAGAAGTCGTTGAAAAGGCTGAAGAAGTTGCTGACGAAGAAGTTGCAGTTGAAAAGGCGGAGTCCGTTGAGGACGAAGAGACTGTCGAGGCTGTTGAGGAATCAGCCGAAGAGATTTCTAAGTCTGACGAGGCAGCTGTTCAGGCAGTTACTGAGTTGAAGGATGCTTTTACATCAGCCCTTGGCGATCTAGTTGATACTGTAAAGTCTCTCCAGGAGCAACTGAATACAGTAACAAAGTCAGTCGATGCAGTTACCGCAGAGGTAAATAGTGCTAAGTCTGAATTTAATGAGTTTGGAAAGCGTGTTGACGCAGTAGAAGCAGATACAGCTTTCCGTAAGTCTGGCGATCTTGGCGAGATTGTTCAGGATCAACCTGAAATGGTTGAAAAATCCCTATGGGGCGGTCGTTTCCTCAAAACAGCCGATTTGTTTAGATAGAAAAATCACTTAGGAGGTGACAATATGTCGGAAGAAATTATTAAAAACTATGATGCAGACACCAACAACACCATTAACGGTGAAGGTGCTTTCGCATCGGGTGGTATCGGAGGTGTAACCGATCCAGGTGCAAACACTCTGGGTAACATCCCTACCGCTGAGTTTGGTGTCACATCAGGTCCGAATGCAGTAAACCCTTCGGGTGATCTCGCAAGCGGTATCCTGCGTCCAGAACAGGCTCGTCGATTCATTGACTATGTCTGGGATGCTACCACTCTCGCCCAGGATGGTCGTCGCGTTACAATGCGTGCTAACACAATGGAACTTGAAAAGGTTAACGTTGGTGAGCGTGTTATTCGTGCAGCTGCACAGGCCGACGCCACATACACTAACGCAGGTGCAACCTTCTCCAAGGTTGAGCTTTCCACAAAGAAGATTCGTCTGGACTGGGAAGTTTCTGCTGAAGCCCTCGAAGACAACGTCGAAGGTGGAGCACTTGAAGATCACCTGGTTCGTTTGATGACAAACGCTTTTGCGAATGACATCGAAGACCTTGCTATTAACGGTGACGGTACAACTGGTGCCTTCCTCAGCATTATGGATGGTTTTGTCAACAAGGCAAAGACCAACGGTGATGCACACGAAGCAGTTGTAACTGTAAACGATGACGCATGGACTCCAGAAGTTATGCAGTCGATCATCAACGCAATGCCACGTAAGTACCGTGCACTTAAGAACAACCTTAAGTTCTACGCTGGTACTGACGCATTTGGTGGAATCGTAAAGCACAATGGTACCCTTGCTGATGCAGTTGCTGAAGCATTCGGAGCTAACGCTGGTTCTACTGAGCGTAACCGTCAGGCTTACCTTGATGGCGTTGGTCAGACATTTGGTGGTGCTCGCACTACCCGTGTTCTCGGTGTTGAGGTACAAGAAGTACCTTACTACCCAGAGGGCTTTGTTGATCTGACATTCCCAGCCAACCGTGTTTGGGGATTCCAGCGTGACATCACTGTAAACCGTGAGTACGTCGCAAAGAAGGACACCATTGAGTACACCGTATTCGTACGTTTCGGTATTCAGTGGGAAGAAGAAGATGCAATTGCATTCGCAGACGCATCTGCTGAGTCCTAAAATATAACTAAATAACCTAGAGGGGGCAGGGGCCATATAGCCTCTGCCCTCTTTTGTATATGTATGATAATATAGATAAAGGAGAAATCATGTCAGAAGAGGTTCAGTCCGAAGCAACAGAGACTGCTGAAACGCACTCTGAGCAAGCTATCGACATGACGGGTGTAAAGATTAACAAGCCAAAGGCTATGCCCGTCACCGATGAAGTTGGTGTTATTGGTTCCCCAGACACAAAGCGTGAGGGTACCAAAAAGGTAGGGGCAATTGGTACAGTTAAAAACGGTGTCATCGGCTCTGGTAAGGTAGACAAGCAGGATAAGGATTCTGCCAAAAAGAATGTCAAGCCAAAACAGGATGCTAATAAGGTGGCCGTTTACTCTACAAGGAATGTAGACTGGCCAGGAGTTGGAAGGGTATCTAAGGGATACAACATCGTTACTCGTGACCAGGCAGATAAGTGGTCTACTAGAAACCACATTAGAATTGCTACACCAGAAGAAGTAGCAGGAGAGTTTGGTCTGTAAAAATGGAAATACTGAGGGTTCCACCATATAACACACAGGGTATGATTGACGTAGATCCATCTACAGAATACGAATACACTGTAGAGGATATGGTGGACTCCTCGGTATCCTCGGGGGTAGCAACATCAAACATTAATGGAAAGCTTATTATTCCATTGCCAAACCAATATGACGGTGAATACAAAGTAACCGTAGGAGATATTGAAGAATACTTTACAGTGGTAAGACCATACGTAGATCCAACATCTCATGGAACAACCGCATCAGAGATTGCAGCATACGCTAAGCAAGAAGAGCTTGCTAGAGCTATTATTGACTCTGTTGTACCAGAAGGTTTTTACTATAAGAAAAAGATTATAGAGACTACTGGTTTGGGAGCAGACTACCTGCCATTATGGGTAGATGCTAAAAAGATTTTGACTGTACACGAAAACAATACACTGGTGTATGATTCAGCTAACGCTAACTTGTACCCACTACAATATGAGATTACAAAAGATAAGTCTGCTATTACGGTTAGCCATGACGGTGCGTTTAATAGATCAGAGTCTGCACCAAACATATTGCCAGCAGCATACTCAGACGTCATTGACCTAGAGTTTAGATACCGTGGTTTTGCAAAGACATTTGATTATAGACTAGCACTGGCCGTAGGCTACAACAGAGTTCCATCAGATATTGCTCGTGCAACAGAAATCTTGATTGACGAAATAGCATGTGGAAAGCTAGATTATTACACACGTTATGTAAACGCATACGACACTGATCAGTTTAAGCTGAAGTTTGACGGTAGAGTTTTCGAAGGGACTGGAAACATTATTGTAGACAAGATACTATCTAAGTATGCTAAGTCTATCCGAACCGTTGGGGTGCTGTAATGAGTCTAATCAGCAACTGCGAACAAACAGATTTTATATTTCCAATGACAGCAGAAGTGCTGTACCCTATTGTTAAGCAGAACGCTTACGGAGGTGTTAATAAGACCTGGGTTGCAGATAAGGTCATTGCTGGAAACTTTTCTCCTGCAGGATCTTCTACAAGAGAAGAAGTTGTTCCAAACATTAACATTACTCAAAATACTATCCTGATCTGCAGAGTAAAGACAGACATGAGAGTATCAAAGAATGCTAACGAAAGCTCTTTGACAAATATACTTGTTACAAATATCAAGGATAGTCGTGGTAACCAGGTTTACCTAGAGACAGCAGGTCCTCGTGCTGGACAGGCAACAGTCTTTGAGGTAGCAACACAAGAGGCACAAATAGATCCATTCGGTGGCGGCATTCAATATTACAAGGTTGTTCTGCGTAGATCGGATAGTCAGGCAGCCGACGTATGATAAGTGTTCAGATGAATTTTGACTCACTAAAGAAGAAGCTTGATAATTTTGCTGCATACTCAGGCGGATTCATAGATGGTGCAGTTGCATCAAAGCCACAAATGCTGGAATCCATGGGGGCACAGGTTAAAGATGTTATATCTTCATATATAGACTCTATTGCTACAGCTAACCCGAATGCGTTACACCACGTATACGAGTGGGGACAGGTCGGTGCATCTGGAAGTAGATTGTTTGATATTGGTTATCAGGTAACAGCAGGAGGGCTTAGCCTCAATGCTACATTTTCTCAATCAAGATCAATTCAGAGTGGATCAACTGTACCATTCTATAATAAGGCATACATTATGGAAAATGGTATACCTGTTAGAGTTGAGCCAAAGGATTCATCTGTACTGTCCTTTATGGATAATGGCGAACAGGTTTTTACAAAGCGACCAGTCGTAATATCTAAGCCTGGTGGTGAAGCTGTCGCAGGAAGTTTTGAACAAACATTTGATAATATAGTTAAGGTATATCTATCACAAGCAATATTCGATATTACAGATATCGGTGTTTCTGTAAAGAATACTAAAATATTTAAAAACAACATTAAGCGTGGCGTTGCTGGCGGTAGATCAGTTGGTATAGCTACTGGAAAGAAGTGGATAACTGGAGGTACCGTATGAGCGATGTAGTAGTAACTATGCCTACAATTTTTATTAATAATTATATACACGATAAGCTTAATGAGCTATATGCTGGTGACGACCCACTAAAGTTTTTCCCATCAAGTCCAACAGCTATCGATGATTTTACAGAACAGTTCCCGAATGGTGATCAGTTTTATGTATACGATAGAATGTTGAAAATGCGTAGAACACCGTTTCCACACATTAAAGACGAGCAGATGCTAATTTATTTTTATGCTCGTGGTGCACAGGGTGAAGCAATTGCAAAAGTTTATGAAAGAACTCAGGCAATTGTAGATCTACTAGACAGGGGTGACGAGTCAGCTGAAGAAATAAATAGCTGGATTAAAGCAAACATTGATGTAGATAACCTTTATAGAGTTGATGAAGGGCTTGACACATATAAAACCTTTAGGCCAGTATATTTTCACTCATTTAAGATTTTCCAACTTGAAGAGACAGCAGATATTATTGACTTTGGTACTGCAAGAACTTGGGCAGCAAATAAGCTAGTCATTGATTACAAGTATCATATTCCAAAAGACAAAAATAATCAGTAGTTTTATGCTAAAATATGTTTTCTAAAAACACATGCTATACTTAGAGTGAGGAAACAACGCCCATGATTCTATATAGAAAAAATGAGGTGAAAAAATATGGCATATACACGTGGTTCAAGTGCGAATATCATCGTTGGTGCAGCAGCTCTGTTCACTTACGAAGACGGTATTCTAACTGATGCGAATCTCCCAGATCTCGCAGGTGTCAGTGCAGACGAGTCAGCTCGTGAAGCTTTGTCTAACAGTGTGTCTTTCCGTAATGTTGGTTACACCAGCAACGGTCTGGAACTTCAGTTCCAGCCAGATTTCGGTGAGGTACAGGTTGACCAGGTACTCGACGTAGCTAAGCTCTACAAGCAGGGTATGCAGGTTAACATGAACACTGCATTCGCTGAAGCAACTCTTGAGAACCTTCTCTTCGCTATCGCTGCTCCAGAGTCTGACCTTTCGGTCGGTACTGGTGCATTCGCTGGTCAAGATGTTCTCAACCTGTCCGCAGGTCAGCTGGGTGAATGTCCAGTTGAGCGTGGTCTCGTTGCTGTTGGTCCAGGTACAGGTGACTGTGAACTTGGTTCTAGCATCGAGCGTGTTTACGTTGCATACCGTGCACTCTCTATCGAGAGCGTTACAGTATCAGCTAAGCGTGACGAAGCAACTATGTTCGAGGTATCGTTCCGACTCCTTCCAAACGACAATGGTTCGTATGGTAAGATCGTTGACCGTACCATCACAGCTGGTTCTTAATAAACCAAATAGATTGGCCCAGGGTAATACCTGGGCCTTTCTTTTTTGCTAGAATAGAGTAATGGCAACAAAAATATATGAGACATCCATTGTATCTCTAGTAGATGGAACAATGTTTGAAGTGAGACCTTTGGCAATAAAATATCTCCGTAGATTTATGGAGACGTTTAGTTTAATGAAAACAGCAAAGGGTGATGACGAAGCCATGGTAGTTTTATCACAGTGTGCACTAGTTTGTATGGATCAGTTCTATCCAGAAATACAGACAACATTTGATCTCGAAGACTCTATGGATTTGCCAAATGTGTATAAGATTTTAGATGTATGTGCTGGCATTAAAATTGACGGTAAAAAGAAAGAAGCTTTAAAAGAGCAAGCAGAAGATAGCGAAGGTGCTACGTGGGATACACTAGATCTATTAAAGTTAGAGTCAGAGGTATTTATGCTGGGTATTTGGAAAAACTATGACGAAATGGAGTCATCTATTTCAATGCCAGAGCTACTGGCAACACTAAGCTCAAAGAGAGAATTAGACTATCAGGAAAAGAAATTCCTAGCTGCTATACAAGGCGTCGACCTTGATGGTGAAAAAGAAAAGGGTCAAAATGCTTGGGAGAAGATGAAGGCAAAGGTATTCAGCGGTGGTGCCACATCAGACCCAGATGACGTGCTATCTCTGCAAGGTGCCAATGCTGCAAAGGCAGGGTTCGGTATCGGCATGGGGCTATCGTACGAAAAACTATAGAGCACTATGGTATACTTGATAAGTATAAACACACTACTATGGAGGGATGGCAATGGCCACTACAGTGAATGAAGAAGAAACAATCAAACTAATTGATGGAACTGAAATTAATGTACGACCACTAAAGATTTCGCTACTTCGTGAATTCAATAAGCAGTTTTCAGAAATTGCAAAGGTAGCAGACGATAACGATAAGTCAACAGATGTACTCATGAAGTGTGTACAGATTGCTCTTAAGCAATATGCACCAGAAAAGTCAGATGATATTAAGGCACTAGAAGACAATATTGATCTTCCAACAGTCTACAAGATTTTGGAAGCAGCATCGGGTATGAAACTATCAGAGCTAGCAAGCCTAGCATAATGCAATAGAGGAGAACCCGTATGGCCGATATCGAGTCAAACATCGATATTAATATTAATGCTGATCAAGCGATATCAGCCATCAAGCAGCTCCAAGCACAGCTGTCCAAGTTCTATCAGGACATGTCTAAGACAAGTGCTAAGGCAGCGGCAGAAGCAACTCTTTTACAGAATAAACTTATCAGTTCTATTAATGCAACTGGTAAGTTTTCTGCATCTATGCAGAATGTTACTACAACTACAGAGTCTTTTACAACAGCACTCGAAAAGAACAAGCTCTCTATGGGAGAGTACTTCCGTTATGGTGCTAGCCAGGTAACTGGATTCAGAAAAGTCTTCTCTACAGAGTTTGACACAATTGACAAGGTTGCTCGTGAAAGAGTAAAGACACTACAAACTCAGTACGTCAAGCTTGGTCGTGACGCAAACGGTGCCATGAAGGCAATCGCTGTTAGACCACTTAAGCTAGACATGAACGATCTTGGTACACAGGTTGCCATGACTGCTCAAAAGCAGCAAGTATTTAATGAGCTGCTCAAGCAGGGTTCTACAAATCTTCTAAACTTTGGTAAGAATACCCAGTGGGCTGGTCGACAGCTCATGGTTGGTTTTACAATTCCACTGAGCATCTTCGGTGCTGCCGCAGCTCGTGAGTTCATGAAGCTAGAAGAGCAGACAATTAGATTCCAAAAGGTATATGGAGACTTCTCTACATCTGCTGAAGCTACAGACAAGATGACAGACTCAATCAAGAACCTGTCTCTTGAATTTACAAAGTATGGTATTGCTGTAGACAAGACTATTGGTCTTGCAGCAGACGCAGCAGCTATGGGTAAGACTGGTGCCGATCTTGTGGCCCAGGTATCTGAAGCAACTAGACTTGCAGTACTCGGTGGTGTTGAGCAAAGCAAGGCATTAGAAACAACCACATCTCTTACAAATGCATTCGGTGTCGCATCCGATAAGCTGTCTGGCAAAATCAACTTCCTTAACGCAGTTGAAAACCAAACAGTCACATCCATTGAAGACTTGACCGAGGCAATTCCAAAGGCTGGTCCAGTTGTTGAACAGCTTGGTGGTAACGTAGAAGACCTCGCATTCTTTATGACAGCCATGAAGGAAGGTGGAATTGATGCTGGTGAAGGTGCTAACGCACTGAAGTCTGGTCTTGCATCGATGATTAACCCAACTCAAGAGGCAACGGATAGACTTGCAGAGTTTGGAATTAACCTTAAGGGCATTGTAGACTCTAATGCAGGTAATGTTAAGAACATGATTATGGCTCTTGCCACAGAGCTTGACAATCTTAGCGACATTAACCGTGCCCAGGCTATCGAGCAACTATTTGGTAAGTTCCAATTTGCCCGTATGTCAACACTATTTCAGAACGTAATTGCCGAGGGTAGTCAGGCACAGCGTGTACTACAACTAACACAGGCAACTACAGAAGAGCTAGCAGTACTGTCTGAACGAGAGCTTAAGAAGATTGAAAGCTCTCCTATGTACCAATTCCAAGCAGCTGTAGAAAAGTTCCAAGCAGCTCTTGCACCAATTGGAGAAACATTCCTAAAGGCTGTAACACCAATTATTAATTTTGGTACAGATATTCTAAATAAGTTTAACGAGATGGGTGAAGGTGCTAAGCAGTTCTGGACAGTAGTCATTGCAGCTGTTGCAGGTCTCGGACCAGTTTTGCTCATGACATTTGGTCTTATTGCTAACGGTGCTGCAAACATTCTAAAGCTATTTGGAATGATGGGTGGTGTATTCACATCGCTTAGTGGTCAGTCTAAATTGCTCGGTGGATCAACACAATACATGACAAATGAGCAGCTAGAGTCTGCTGCCATCGCCGCATCTCTCAATCAGGTTCACCAAGACCTTATTCAAACATTTACTGTTGAAACAAGTGCTCTACATTCTCTGACCGCTGCTTACCAAAAGGCAGCAGCAGCTTCTGGAGCAATCACTGCAGCACCAATGCCAAGAACACGTACTGGCAAGGTAAAGAAGATGGCAACTGGTGGTATGGTACCAGGCTCTGGTAATGGTGATACCGTACCAGCTCTGCTAACCCCAGGAGAATTTGTACTAACAAAGGATGTTGTTAAGGCTTATCCAAAACTCATTTCAGGAATGATGGATGGAACAGTTGCTAGATTTAGCACTGGCGGTATTGTTAAGAAGTATAGTGCACCTGCAGAAATTCGCAAGCAAACAAATGGTATGACTTGGGATACTAAGGAAGCAGAGTTTGCTGCCATTAGACAGTTTGCAGAAGAGAATGGTTTGGAGCAGAGCGTAGCCTCTGAACTTCTAAGACTAAACGCTTCTCACATTAAGCCTGGAAATGAAGGGTCTGTAAAAGAAAATGGCATTACCGCTATGTTTAAGAAGTGGTTTGCCAAGAATTTGGTTCCAGATCTGAGTGCGGTAAATCAGTATCTAAATTCGCTTCAGATGACAAATGGTTTGCTGGATGACTTTATTGGAAACCAAGAGTTTATAAATAAGGTTGCAAAGAAGTATGGAATCTCGTCAGAAGAAGTAGTCAAAGAACTTGATAACTTTAAAAAGGGAATACACCCAGTTACAAAGAATGGTCAAAGTATTCTTTATGAAGTTGCTAAGAAAGACTACGAAGATGCACGAGCTAAGGGTCCAGTAAAGAGAGGTCGTGCAACTCAAGCAGGTGCAACAGCAGCAGGACTTGGAGTAAGACTTCAACAGGACAGCGAGTGGTTTGACACTAATACTGGAAGATATAATCCAAAGTCAGATAGCAAGGCTAATGCTCAGGCAGAACGTGCAGCACGAACAGCAGCTCGCAACGCTGATACTGGTGCGGCTACTACCAAAAAGGCTGAAGATAAGTCTAAGGTGGCTGTTAAGCAAAAGCAGGCAAATGAGGCAAAGGCACAGACAGCTGTACAACAAAAAGCACTAGCAGAAGCAGAAGCAAGATTTATTGCAAACCACCCAGGGTTTGAAAAAGAGTACGAAGATGCTAAGGGCGATCGTGCGACTAGAACAAGACTCACTAAAGAAAAGAATAAGTGGATATCTGATCAGCTTGTAACCATACAGGAAGAGCGTAAGCAAAAGAATATTGAGCGTGGAAAGAAGGCAGCTGAAACACGTCGTGCTAA
>JACCDQ010998426.1_pt1 | contig 16673 bp, 15 predicted proteins | sample 7446031 | NCBI WGS metagenome assembly JACCDQ01 (sample SAMN15323442, study PRJNA562643) | freshwater metagenome | isolation source: river surface water | place: USA:Blue River Watershed | collected 2017-08-17
GCTCCGCCAAGAATTAATAATGCAATCAAGGCGACAATTTGATAGGTTCTTCTGCTGATTGGAAATACAAACCTTTCTTCCATTGAATTGAAAAATGCTCTGATTTTTTTCATGCGATTTATAATGTATAGTTCTAATAAAAAGGTGTTGTTTTCTTTTTTAAATAAAAATTAGAATAAAATTAATTTGATAAACTTATCTAACACATTTTCAATTACCTATGAATTTGGTTCAATTTTATTTAACGGTTGCTATAATTTTGAGATTAGAGTATTTTAAGTTTGTTTCTTTTATTTTTGAGAAATAGTTAATTATCATGTTCAATTTTGCTACAAATAGTAGAAAATTAGTCATTTGAAAATTTATTTTTAAGCTAATTGTCTTAGGGGAAAATTAAAGATTTATAAGTAATGACTAACATTGAAAGTCTTTATTCTATTTAAATTGATTGGTTAATTTAATCATTAAATTGAGCTAAGGCTCCTCCTTAAATTTATATACCGAATATCAATTTTTTGATAAAGCGAATTATAAAAAAAAACTTTTGCGATTTTATATGCCGATTTAATTATTTTTTAACGGATATATTCAACTTTGAAGTGAATTAAAACCAGATTCCCAATTGTATGCAGATGAAAAAAAATCTATTTATTCTATTATGGTTGTTAACTATGCCGTTTATACTTTTTTCACAGTATAATAAAATAAAAAATTTCAATTCTCATCCTAACTGCCAAATTTTACAAATTGACAATACCTCTAATTCAACTCTTGTATTTGTGAAGTTTACAAACAGTGGTTTGAAATGGATAAATATCAATGATAAAACAAAAATTGTTGATAAAAGTGATGGTATGGAATACAAATTAATTAATAGTATTAATATCCCCTTAAGTGATGAGGGTGAACCAAAATTTCACCTTTTAAATAATACGAATCAAACTCATTTTTTTTGCTTAGAATTTGAAAGATTGCCTAATTCCATTGATTCATTTGATTTGATAGAAAGTGCGGGTAATTCAACTGCATTCAATTTTTACAACTTAAAGTTTTATAAAGAATTTAAAAGTGATCGCATTAAAATTTCAGACTTTATAAAAATGTCTCCAGTGAAAGAATTTGGATACAAAATTACTAATGGAAAAACAACATACTATTATAAACATAAAGGCTTAGCAGTTTCTTTTGAATTGTCAATTAATAATTCTTATGGAAAGTATTATCAAATGTGGTTTAGCATTCAAAATTTTACCGGATCTAGTATACTTTTGAATCCTAATCTAATCTCTGCGACCTCTATTATTGGCAAAGATAGAATAACTAGAGATTTGGAAGTTCTTCCTTATAATGAATACATAAAAAAAGTAAATAGGAATCAAAATTGGCAAGCTTTTGCTGTAGCATTTGGAAACGGTTTGGCAGCAAGTTCAGCTGGATATTCACGTTCTACAACTACAGCCACCGCATCAGGTGTTAATAGAAGTTATGGATCCGCATATGGGCAAGTTGGGAATACTTATGGAAGTATATATGGAAGCTCAACGTCCTATTCGACAGTTTATGGCAGAAGCACCACTGAATCCTATAATGGCGCTGCGGCGTACGCAGCTCAGCAAAATGCGAATGCTCAAACCGAAAAGTTTATAAGTGATCAGTATTTGATTAAAAATAAGATTTCTGAAGGATATTTGAAAGTTAATTCATTAACTAATCAAACTGAAATTGTTGGATTTGTTAATGTTAAATTTGTTAAATCAGATAACATTAAAGTATCATTTCCTTTAAATGGCGAATTATTTGTTTTTGAACAGAGTTGGGTAAACAATTAATTAAAATATCTTTTCTGCATTGTTATTGAATTTCAAATCAATTTTGAAAAGATATTTGTAGTAAAAAAAGAGGGAATCTAAGATTTAAATTCACAGTTTTCATTAATAATCTTAAAAATAAAATATTTATTTGAGGTCAAATATTGTAAATAATTACCCAATTTAAAATTTTACTATGAAAATCGGCCCAAACTTCCCATTACCTATCCTCGGAGTATGTGAGATCTTCTCCTTATCTCGATAATAGATTTCAGAAATTGTTCCGTCTAAGTATAAGGCATTTGGGCAATTTAATTCGTCCCTAAAAAAGGAGGCAAAATCATAAAAGTTAATTTCTGTTTCAGAAATGGCAAAGATGATTTCACCTTTTTTGTTTATTCCTACTCCGTTTCTAATGTTCGTATTTTTAGAACCTGCTGAAAAAGAGGGGTGAATTTGGCTATTGATCACTAACATGGGGCCTGATTGTGTGGCCAAAGTCAGTTCATTTATATTTTGTTTTGATTTGACGAAATCTTGGGTAGTATAAATAGTGGGTTTGTACTTTTTATCAATTGTAAATACGCCGTTAGGATATAGATAAAAATTACCATGCTGAGGCGAACTCAAAGTGTCTAGTTCTTGTTTGATTTTTCCGTCGGAAATGGTTAGGCCTACCGCGTCGAAATTGGGATGAAACATCCCTGCGTTCATTAAAAAGTATCCGTCTTGTTTTTCATTATTAACAATTTGTTCAAAGCTATTGGCGAGTTTTGAACTTGGTATTAGAGAAACATCTTTCCCATTAGGTACCAATAAATATTTAATCTCAAATTTTGATTGGTATGTTATTTCATTAAAAGAAATATTTTTTGGAGTAGTATTTTTTGGAAAAAGTAGGCTAGAATCTATTGTCGGTTTTCTTTTAGGAATAGGCTTAAAGTCGTATTTTGACAGATCAAATGGATGACCGAAATGAGCAACATTGAAATCCTTAGCGAAATTAGTGATGGCCAGATATAGCCCAAAAAAAATAATAGGATAATTGAACATTATTGATAGTAGTATACGATTAAATTAATCGCATCTTTGATTTCTTTTATGCCACTGAAATTAGAGTTATTCAGTTTATCACCTGTCTTTGGGTGATATGTTTCCATTGCATTTTGTGCTCCAGTATCCAAGTTGATTAAAAAAGATATCTCCTTTAAATTCTCATTTGATTTCAAATATTCTAGTGCATACTTACTCCCCTCTAAAATGGTTGAATTGAACGGCAGATTGATAATATATTGAACTGTTTCATTATTACTGTTTATTCCTGCTGCTAAAAAACGTCGATAATCTTTGAATGCGTTTGAATTTTGACCGACTAAAAGATTGCCTTTGTAGGCAAACAAATGTGTTTGAAAAATTGTCGCTTTGACATCCGTGGCCCATTTGTAAAAAAGATTTTTATCTAAGGCATTATCTAAATTGAGATTTATTGGATTCCCAGAAGCATCTTTTACGCTGATTGTTTTATTTTTAAGATTTTCGACCGCAATTTTACCTGAAGAATAAATCATAGCCAACGCATCGAGTTTATCATCTGTAGTTTTGTTTATGATATTCCCATTATCAATGCAAATTCCTACAGGACGCGCTGTGTTTTTATCTCGGTTATTTTTATTTGGGTAATAGTAATAGGTACCGCTAGATACAAGTATTAGTTTTTTGTTAAATGCCCAATCGCTAAATCGTTGATAAACAGACAGGTTAGAGTTGGCATCTTTTGATGCGAAATATTTAACCTTTACCCGCTGATTCGTCATGTTCAATTTAATAACGCCAAACGGATTTCCATTAATTTCTTTGTAATCAAATTTGACAAGTTTTTGGTCATATTGTCCAAACAAAGTAATGGATAAGGTGACCAATAAAGATGACAGAAAATAACGCCTCATGATTTAGATTGAATAGAAATTTTAGTGGATATGAATATGAGTGCATTAATTAATCCTAAGATGGTTAGGAAACCCCAAAGTCCAATTAATAACTTCAATTTAAGGGAAGATTTATTCCAAGTTGTGTTTATTAAGTGGAAATAGTCTTCTTCAAGAAGTGTTTTGATGAATTTGTCAGCTGATGATTCTTTTGGATTAATCCCGACATTAGCTTCAAGACACCTTTGTGTAAGGTATTTGAAACTGAATTCATTCGCAAGATCTATATTGGATTTTTGATAAAACTCCATTTGCTTCGATGCGTTATTGAAATACATGTCCGCCAGCGCATTTAAATAAAGCGCCTCATTGGTATTGTATTTAGCGGCGTTTGCAAAGCTATACCCTTGAATGATGATTTGATTTATATGTGACGGCGAATAGGGCTTAGTAGAATCAAATTCTGCAATGTAAGGAGTGAAGACTTTTTCAATAATCTCCCTATATACTCCTATGGTATCTTTTAGCTGTTTTTTTCTCAGTATTTCATTAGCTGTGTAAACTAGACTTTGGGGATTATTAAGTCCAACTGTTTTAATGAAATATGCTTGATTAATAACTGTATCTATACTCCCTAAGTTAGGTTTGTTTTCAGAAAATGTAATTGAAGTTTGTAAGGATTCGTTGTTTTCTACAGCAAGTGCTACTCGAATGATAAAATAGCTATTCACTAGCAATCCAACACCTAAAATAAGCATCAGAACACGTTTACTATTGGAATTCATAAATTAGTTACGTTTAATACCAATCAATTCGTAATCAAAAGTGCCGTTTGATCCTTTCAATAACACGGTTGATCCAGGGTTACTTATAACCACATTAATACAGCTTTCACATCCACTCGATTTCGGTCCGAAATAAAGCCCCATTTTACTAATGTTACTATTGTTGGATACGAAATCACATTTAAACGTAAGTTTTTTCAAATCCAAATTTAAATTGACAGGTGTTAGGTCGCTCAATACCATCAATTCGCTTGAAGCTTGTTTGATTTTTTGGCTTAAATCCGAGATTGAAGTTCCTTTAACCGCAAATCCCTTAATGACCCGATTTGCTGTTTTGTTTACTGTGGCAACTGTATTAGTTTTAGTTGGCATATTGTTTTCAGGAATGTAGTCATCCGTAGAGCTTGTAATAGTAGTTTTTGAAGGTAAGGTGTCTTGTCCTTTTTTTGTAACGGGCTGTTCTGTAATTATTGGAGCTATACTTTCTGTTTTCGGGACTGTTTCATCCTCTGCTTCATCTGTTTGTACTTTTCTTTTTTTACTTTTTTTCGTATACATTTTTGCACCATCTTCTTCTACTATTGCTTGTTCTTGTTCGATGGCCGGTGTGCTATTTTCTGCTGGTTTTGTTACTGGTGCAGCAACTGAAGATGTTTGTCGGCGCGATGGACTAGATCCTGAGCTTTGAGCATCTAATTTGGTCGAAAAATCACCTTCGATTTGTAGGTCAGCGAAACTAATTTCAAACATTTGCTTGCCAGGATTTAAACCACGCAAACTCTTATTTATATTGCTGGGTGGAATTTCGATCACTTTAGAATCCTTTTTCTGAACTAATGCGACTTTGATATCCCAATTTGAATTTTCAGGACCAGATAGGTCAAAACTGATTTCAAGAGCGCCTTTATCTAAATTAAACGACGTAGTGATATTTGAAGTTTGAGCGTTGGTGCTAAAATAGAAGCTAAAAAGGAAAAAAGCAGTTGTTAATCCTGTTGTAAATTTGCTTAAAGCAATTATTTTTAAAATTTTCATTTTCAGATTGAATTGATATAAGATTCGAAAGATACTAGGTCTTGAATCTTTTAAATTATTTAAAATCGTTTTTTTATTAAATGGTAATTGAAAGTTGCATTCTTAAATTGTCTAGCCGTTTGATAATTTTTCACTATTACTAAATTCTATTTTAATTAATATTGGTTTCGAACCAACTAAAAATTAAATGAAATACAAGTTTGATTATTTCACACTGCTGAGTTTTTTGTTTTTTGCATCTCCAATGTTATCCATTGCGCAAAATTTACCTCCTATGTCAGGTAAGTATACAAGAAGCAGTATTACCCCAATATATATTAAACATTCAGATTCAAGATTGAGTATTTTTAATTTCGTTGATTCTGTTAAAATATCCGATAAGTATGACCAGAATGTAATAGGTAATAATACCATGGATGTGGTATTTAAAATGATATCGGATACCCGAAAGAAATATTACGAATTAGTTGACAGATCTGCTAATGCTAAAAATCTTCCAAAAGAGGAGCAGGAGGCATTATCAAAGAATCTTTCTGAAGTTTCAAAACAGTTGGCTTTTGAGGATTCAATTCGATCATTTCAAATAGTTGCGAAACTAAGATCTTCTAAAATACCTAACCGAGTGTTGTCAAGTTTATTAATTGATAACAAACTTGGATATATGACATTAGCAAAATTGGAGGAACGAGCGCTCTATGACGCAAGTGACTCGGATGTATTGCAAGCAAATAATTCTGAGCGTAAAATGGCTTCAATTAAAGATCGAGCTGTTTCAATGTTAAATGGAGTCTATTTCTGGGTATATGATGCGAATGAATACAAAATTACTGATGATGAAAAAGACTCTAGACTAAAAACACATTCCTTAAGAGGCGGTGTTTATTTGGTTAAACTCGATATGGATTTATTAAGTCAAAATGGGCAATTTGAAAATCTTATATTTCAAGAATTTAGCACTTCAAAATTAAAGGCATTTAAAGAGTTCAATTTTCCTGTTAAAGTTATTTTCAGGAAAGATTTTTCTACTTCTACATCAAATTATGAGATAGATTACAGTGGAACCACAGGTGCTTTAATTAGTAGCTTAGGTAAAGAGCAAAAACAAAAATCTGAAGTAAAATATATTTTTAAGCAAGATGATCAAATTCAGAAAGAATTGGTTAGCGGAACTGTTTCATCTGCCAATGAAACATTTACTGCAAATTATGAGCCTTTTCGTGTAAAGTCTTCTGTTTTTGCTACAAGTCCAATTCGGGTAAAGATTGGTAAAAAAGAGGAGTTGGAAATAGATCATTTGTTTAAAGTAAGTGAATTTAGATTGGATAAGTCAGGCAATCCATTTGAAAAAAATGTTGGTTGGTTACGCGTTAAGAAGGTAAGTGATAACCGAAAAAAGGCAGATGGAAAAATGGAACCATCAGTTTTTTATAAGGTCTTCTCAAAAGGGGTTGACAAAGGGATGAAGGTTCAATATGTTCATGAGACAGGTGTTGTTATTGGAGCAGGTTTTAATGGCTTGCCTGATAATATATTCAGTGGCCCAATGGTAAACTTTGATTATATAACCAAACTTTATCCAGGGCTTCGTGTAGGCTTGAATTTTGGGGGATTTACTGAACTTGAAAGTCCAAGAATTAATATCCCTGCACTAAAACTTGGGAATAACTTAAGGTTTAAAGGGCGTAATGTTATTGGAGAATTAACCCTACAGAAAATTATTCAATTTAACATTTTAGAAATCACTCCTTATGTTGGAGGGTATGTAAGTTCAATTCGTATGACTGATTTGAGCATTGGTGGTATAAAGATAAATGCTACTGACCTTCCTGAAATTTTAAAATTAGCTTACAACGAATATGGTGGACTAGCCGGAATTAAATTTGGAATTAACTTTGGTAAGTATACTCAGCTTAATTTAGGATATAAAGCGGGTTTTACGGCGGTTAGCGAATTGAAACATGATGACGATAAAGAAGGTATTGAAATAATTGGAAGTTTATTTAATAGTCCGTCCAATGTGTCAATTGGTCTTCGTTTAACAGGATTTTAAAATTAATTGATATGAAATCACTTTTGATAATTTTTTTTCTATTTATTTCTTGTACTTTTTCCCAGGCTCAGAATTACAGAGACTTTAATTATGAAGTCCAATTTTTGAGAACGGGCTTACAAGGGACTGAACTATTTAAGGTTTTTGCATACGGACGAAATGATCGTCAATGTATTGAAAATGCCAAAATGGATGCTGTTAAGGCTTTACTGTTTAAAGGTATTCCTGGTTCCGGTTTGCAAAAACCTCTTGTGGCTGATTTGTCTGAGATGAATGAGCATAAAGACTATTTTAAATCATTTTTTAAAGATAATGGGCCTTATTTAAATTATGTATCAGTAAGTAATGATGGCAGTATCAATGAAAATGATCGATTTAAGGTTGGGAATAAATTGAAAATAGGAATTATTGTTTCGGTAAATAAAGCCAGTTTGAGAAATGAATTAGAGAGTGCAGGTATTATTAAACGATTAAACGCAGGATTTTAGAAATATGAAAAAATATGTATTACTTCTGGCAATTTTAGGATTTTATTTTAATTCCATGGGGCAGGCTAAAAAGCCAACTATTATGGTTGTTCCCAGTGATAATTGGTGTTTTCAAAACGGTTTTCTAATTGAAAATAATAATCAAGGTGTTCGGGTTCGTGTCCCAGATTACAAGAGAGCATTTATAGAAAATGCAGAATTATTAACTGTAATTAGTACGATTAATGGCTTGATGGCTGAGCGCGGGTTCCCATTGGAAAATATGGAGTCTGTTATTAAAAATCTAGAAGATGAATCTTTAGAAAATCAAACACTTACTTCAAAGTCAGGGGCAGCCATAACTGAATCTGTTTCAGATAAAATTAAGGCGAAGGCGAAGGCAGACATTATTATTCAGCTTGGTTGGACTTTATCAAAGACGGGGTTTAATAAAACAATAACTTTCAATTTACAAGGATTAGATGCCTATACCAATAAGCAGATAGCTACAGGAGTGGGAACAGGAGAACCTTCATCTAGTGCTGATGTGAATGTTTTATTACGCGAAGCTGTACTCGCTCATATAGATAATTTTAATTCAAGTTTAATGACACATTTTAATGATATTTTCGACAATGGTCGTGAAGTAGTCATACGAGTGAAAAAATTTGATAGTTGGGAAGATGATTTGGAAACTGAATTTAACGACAAAGAATTATTAGAATATATAGAGGAGTGGATGCAAAAAAATACCGTAAAGGGGCGGTTTAATATTTCAGATTCTTCTGCAAATATGATGGTTATGAAGCAAGTTCGTATTCCCATGTTTGATTCAAATGGAAATGCTATTGATGCGTATTCCTTTGCGCGAGGCTTGTCAAGATATTTGAAAAATGCTCCATTTGGTATCGTGAATAAGCTTGAGCGTAATGGACTGGGTGGTACTACTATCATTTTAGGAAGCAAATAAATATGAGAAAGATACTCCTACTACTTTTTGTGCTTTTTGTTACAACTACGGCAAAAAGTCAAAACTCTTTGGGTAAAACAGATGATTTAGGCAGGATTGCATTATCTGTTTATATACCTGAACAGGTCGAGGGATTGCCCGAAATATCAAAAGATTTTTTAGCTTCAAAATTAAGTCAGATTATATCCGAGTCTGGAATTGGATCTTCTAGCATCGGAAACCGTTTCATTGTTACACCCAAGGTATCGATAACAAATAAAAATATAACAACAGGTGCTCCCTCTTATACATTAATTGATTTGGAACTAACCTTAAATATTGGTGATGGGGAATCGGGTACAAAATTTGACTCTTATACTGTAAGCTTAAAAGGTATGGGATTGAATGAAACAAAAGCATATCAAGCAGCATTTAAATCGATAAATGCAAAGGATGTAAAGTTTAAGCAATTTATTGTAAATGGAAAGAGTCGTATAATTCAATATTATAATGATCAATGTGATTATTTACAAGAGCGTGCAAATTCATTAAAAGGGTTAAATCAGCATGATGATGCAATCTTATTATTGTCAGGTGTTCCTGAAGTGTGCAAAGATTGTTATCAAAAAAGTTTAGCCTCTATGATTAAAATTTTTGAGGATAAACTTGAGTTAAATTGTCAGAAAAATTTAGCTCAAGCAAAGTCATTTGTAGTATCAGGGCGCTTTGAAGAGGCTGTGGAATTGGTTCAATTTATCACTCCTCGTCAAAAGTGTTATCCTCAAGTACAAAGCCTATTAGCCGATATTCAAAATCATCAATGTGCTGTTTTATTAGGTAAGGCAAAAGCAAGTTGGGCAATTCATGACGCCGAAGAAACCCAAAATTACTTAAAGGAGATTTCTTTTGATTCTAAGTGCCATGATGAAGCAATGGTATTAATTAAGGAAGTTGGTGAATGGTATCGCATCAACGAAAAACGAGCTTGGTCAATGGAATTGAAGCGTCAAGAGGATGAGTCAAAACTCCGATTAGCAGAAATCAATGCCATTCGTGCAATTGGTGTAGCTGAAGCTAAAAATAAGCCTAAAGTATTTGTGAAATACAATATTTATGGGTGGTAAATAAATGGCAACTAAGAGCTTGTTATTTTTTTGCTGCTTTGTATGCTTCTTGTTGTGTGGCCAAGAATCGCGGGCTCAGGAAGCTTCTTTAGACTCAATACCAATTACAGGTGAGTGGGAGTCTGCTGGGTATATAATTGACAATGCCGAAATGCGTGTCGAAATTGAATATCGACTTCAAAAAACAAGTTGTGATGCATCTGGCTTTGCCAATTCAAATCATTTGTTTCGATTTAAGATAGAGGCACTAAAAAAACCATTAGGTTTCGATCGCTATCTGTCCTTCAAAATTATGTTCGAGGATTGCTTTGGGATTAAAATTTGTAAAACGGTTAATCTTAATGTTGGCATCAGGCAAAAAAATGATAATTGGGATGGAATTCAGCCTTTAGGAGATCCCAATTTAGACAACTCTTTCACAGGTCGTAGATTGATTAAAGCTTTTTATGATGTAAATCTTCGGTGGGAAAAAGATGCAACTAAGGATTCCGAATGTGTACTTGTTGAAACACCTCGAACTATTCGTGCACCTCAGACTACAACTAAAGGCAGCAGTAGTTCTACTCCGATACAGTCTTCAGGAGGCCCAATCATAAGAGTTCCTGATAAACCAACTTATGAAATGGCTAAATCTATTGGTGTTTTCTCAGAATATATGAACTGTTCTGGGTCCAAAGTTGCATTTTATACGATAGGAGGAAAAATTGATTCAAAAATTAAATATCATTGGACAAAATCTACATGTGAAGGAGAGCAAGTTGGAATAGGCGATACTTTAGTCGTATCACCATTCGAGACCACTAGATATTTTGTTAAACAGGTAGGAGATTCATTCACTTCGTCTTGTATTTCAATAGAGTACAAGGTCAAGCAAATGCCTACAGAATTACCTCCATTTACTAAATTGGTTCTTACAGAGGCGAAAGGAGTGCGAATTAGTATTGATCGCTCCAAACTTATAGCGGATCTACCAGTTACTTGGTATAAAAATTCATTAAGCTCTTCTAATCGCATCAGCTCCAAGGCTTTTACATTAGAAGATATTTATTTTGAGCCGGGCGATAAGTATTTTTATCGCTTCGAAAGTTCCTGTGATACTACTGAAGCAACGGAGGTCTCTTTTCCAGAAGTTAAGGCTGCGAAAAAAAATAGTATTTACCTTGGTGTTGGATTTGTAAGTGGAGGTAATACAGCCATACAGCCAATTAATGCTATGTTCGGTTATGGTCGGATAGATAAATTTAAGGTGTATGTTCGGTATAAATCTACTAGTTCGGGGACACTTGGAACATTGTCGCCAACATTAGAATCTAGTAATGAAAAAATTACAAATTATCCGGTAAATACTAATACTTATTATATTCTATCAGATAAAGTTGCCACGAAGAGGGTTTCATACTCGTTAGGTTATATGCGTGAATTTTCAAGGGCAAGTATTTATGTAGGTGCGGGATTGGGGAACAGCCAAGTATATTGGAATGCACAAACATATGGTTATGCTAATCCTGGACTTCAGCTTACAGATACGTGGCTGAGAAACATGAAACAGACGTCGATTGGCTTAGAAGTTGAAGCTGGGGCTACAGTTAAGATATATAAAGGTTTCAGTGGTCAGCTAGGGATCAATGCAATTAATGGTGCGAGTGGAATGTTTATTACAGCTGATTTTGGAGTAGGCTTTACCTTTTAATTTATGCGAAACATATTTTATTTATTCATTATTTTAATTGGTTTTTCTTCTTGTACTAAATTGGAGGAACCTATTCCTGGTATATCAAATAAGGTCGAAATATCTACTATTTCTCCTGTAACTCGAATAGGGTCAGATTCAGCTTTTGCTGGGGGGAGTATTACGAAGGATGGAGGAGAGAATATTAGTGAACGAGGTGTTGTCTGGAGTACAAATTCAAACCCGACTACCTCATCAAAAGATCGTAGAAAGGCAGGAAGTGGATTAGGTAGTTTTTTGATCGAAATTGATACATTACTTCCGAATACAGATTATTTCGTAAAAGCCTATGCAATTAATTATTATGGGACTGTTTATGGCCAGCAAGTTAGTTTTAAAACTATTAAAGGGATACCTCGGTTTATAGGAACTAATCTAGTCTCAAAAGAAGCCTACCGAGCAACGGTTTCGGCATTTATAAGTCTAGACGGAGGTGAGCCTGTAACAAGTCGTGGTTTTTGTTATTCAAAAAACCCCAATCCAACCTTATTAAATAGTTCTGTGCTTACATCGGGCAATGGCATCCTCTCTTACGAGGGGGCATTGACTAATTTGTTGCCAAATACAAAGTATTTCGTTCGACCGTTTGCAAGTAATAAATTAGGAACTGCTTACGGGAAGCAAATTGAATTTACAACTGATATCGGACCTGTTATAATCGATCAATTTAGTTTTGGAAATGTAACTGCCACAAGTGTAAGATTGAATGCCAATATATTGTCAGCAGAGGGAGGTACGGTAAGAAGAAGAGGTTTTGTCATTTCGAAAACTTCAGAGCCATTTCTCTATAATGCCCCTATTGTCATCGAGGGAGGAGCTAACATAGGGCCTTATTCGGTAGATTATCAAGGATTAGAAATGAATACAATATATTATGTAAAGGCTTTTGGAATTAATGAAAGTAGTTTGAATGCTGGTGTTACCCATACGCCACAATTAGTATTTACTACATTGGGTAGGCCGAGTGTCCAAACGAAAAGCTTTAATAATATTGGATATACTAATTTTACAGCTTATGGGCAGGTGCTAGGTGATGGAGGTAGTCCAATTAGAGATCGAGGTTTCATAATTAGTACTAATTCTGTTCCATCAGAAAATGATCGCCGGATAAGTATAGGAGGACAAGTTGGAGATTTTCAGGCCGACATAACAGGTTTGAGTGATAATCAAACCTATTATTTTAGAGCATATGCGACTAACGATATTGGCATCGCTCTTGGCGGAATTTTCATGGTAAGAACATTAGCTTTTGCACCACCAAGTGTTCAAACAATTAGTTCAGCAAACGCTGGATATACCTTATTTACAGGGTTCGGCCGTGTATCCGCCGATGGAGGAAGGCCGATTTTAGAGCGTGGTTTCGTAGTTAGTACTAATTCTAATCCAACTGAAAATGATAGACGTATTAATATTGGAGGGGGGGTTGGAGAATATCAAGCAAATATCAATAGTTTAAATGCTGGGCAATTATATTATTTCCGAGCATATGCACGAAATGATAGAGGTTTAACTCTTGGTGTTACATTAGAAGTGAAAACGCTTGATAATACAGAACCACAAATTAAAAATTCCCCTACTATAGGAAGTTATAGTCAGAAAAATTTAAATGTGACTGGACAAGTGGATTCAGATGGAGGTTTGCCAATTACTGAACGAGGATTTTTATATAGTAGAACAAATACTTCGCCTGGATTGAATGATACTAGGGCAAGGCAATTTGGAACTTATACTCAAGGTGGATTTTCTCTTTCGCTTACCGGTTTAGTTTTCGGGAATATAACTTATTATGTCAGAACCTATGCAATAAATTCAAAAGGTATTGGATTTGGCCCAGTTAATACATTTAGAACGCCTAGTATCATTGTGCCAACCGTTCGCAATTCTTCTGTTTCTTCTGTTACATCTAGATCGGCAACAATTTCTGGATCAATTGATTCTGATGGAAATGGTTTGATTTCTTATACAGGTTTCCTTGTTTCTGAAAATGCTAATATGAGTAGTTCGTCCGCCGTAGTAGGTTCAGGATATTCTAGTTCAAATCCCGTCTTCTCTAGGAGCTTAACCGGTTTGTCGCCGAATCGATTTTATTATTTTCAAGCATTAGCTACCAATGAGGGCGGTACATCTACTTTACCATCAGCTGCTAGTTTTCAAACTTTATGTGAGCCTGGTGTTGTAGGATATTTAGGTAACTCCAGATCCTCAACAAGTATTTCTGTTAATTATTCCCTATCAAATTTAGGTGGAGATGGTAGTGTTTTACGAGGTGCTTGTATTAGTAGTACAAATGCTAATCCACAGATAGGGGGTAGTGGAGTAATAACATCATCTGGAACACAGAGTGCACTAGGCTCATTTGCAATTTCTTTTCCCGGGCTAATTAGAAATCGAATATATTATGTTCAATCCTTTGTTACAAATTGTTTCGGTACGTCATATGGTGGAGTAAGACAGATTTCCACATTACCATAATGATTTATTTTTCAAAGGATGAGTAAAAATAGAGCTACATTACAATGGTCCATTAATTTGAAACTATTCTTTAAATGATATCTTCATTGAGTTTTTTCGAGGTAATCATAGTTAAAGAGATGCTATTATGTTGATTAATTGGCCTTATTAGTTATCGATTTATTAATAATCTGATTTTTACATTTGCGGTATATGCTATTAATATATACCTTTGAAAAAATCAAACAGATGAAAATTTTATCGCTTAAGTTGGACGACGATATTTTTGACGAAACGGAAGAGATAACGGCAAAATTGCGCTTGGCGCGGAATCGGTATATCAACGAAGCGGTCAATATGTATAATCTGGTACAAAAAAGAAGATTATTGAAAAAGTCTTTAGCCAAGGAATCTTCATTGGCTGCCCTTGAATCCATGGAAATTTTGCGGGAGTTTGATCAGCTGTTCGATGGAAATTAAGCAATATGATATTTGGTTAGCCAATTTAAATCCGAGCAAAGGCACAGAGGCAGGTAAAACTAGACCTGTTGTTATTGTTCAGACAGATTTATTGAATACGATACATTTGTCCACGCTTATCTGTCCAGTAACAACCAATGTCCAACTGGAGTTGGAATATTTGCGTATCCATTTGGCTAAAGGTCAATTGGATCAGTTAAGTGATGTGTTGGTAGACCAAATTCGAGCGATCGATAATACGCGATTAATATCAAAATTAGGTCGATTGACGCTGGCACAACAGGTGAAAATTAAAAATAATTTGCGAATTATGCTTGATTTGTAAGGGTTTACAATGAATTGATAATCTTGAGAGGATTATTGTTTTTTGAAATAAATATACCAGATATACTTATTGTTATTGACGATGCGCTCCTGATAAAAAGTCATCCCCGTTTTCGAAAGATTTCTGATTTCGATAACTTCATTTGTTCCATTTACTCCCGAATCGATTATTGATATTTTTTTATTTTTTTCGATCACTTTGTAGGTATACGCTGACCTAGCCCCATCCATAAAATCTACAATATCGTTGGTTGTTATTTCCATATAATCTGCAGGTGTACCCACATATTCAAAGACTACTCTTCCATTTTCGGATCGCTAAGAAATCATGTGTTGCCATTTGCCTACAATAGCTAATTCATAAGCTGCTGGAGTCAACTCATCCTACATGGAACATCCGGGTAATGTGATAATTGCCAACAAAAAATAGGCAATTAAACGCGGCAATTTTAATGTTTTTATATCTTTCATATTTGATTAAAGATGGATTTTGTATATTTCAGTTTATCAATATTTAACAGTATAAATTGAATTGGGTCAAATATGTTTTACTAATTTTTAATTTAATGTAATCTAAATCTATAATTTCATGAAAAACCTATTACTCCTCCTACTCCTTGCCAGCTTCTCCTCCCACGCCCAATGGACCGACCTGTTCAACGGCAAAGACCTGAAAGCCTGGAAAACCAGCGAAAATCCCAATTCTTTCCGCGTCGAAAACGGCGAACTGATCATCGAAGGCCCCCGCGGACACCTCTTCTATGAAGGACTTAATCTCCGGAATTTTGAAGTGCATGCCCGCGTGAAAACCTATCCCGGAGCCAATTCTGGCTTGTATGTATGCACCGCTTTTCTTGAAAAAGATTGGCCAAAACAAGGCTACGAGATACAGGTGAATAATTCGCACACCGACTGGCGACGGACGGCTTCTGTCTACGGAATCCAAGACGCCAAAGAAACCTACGTCAAAGACGGCGAATGGTTTGACCTGAACGTAATCGTCCAAGGAAATAAGATAACGACAAAAATCAACGGTCAAACGGTGATCGATTATACGGAAACGGCTGAACGTGCCAACGGTACCGATCCGCGTAAATTACAACCCGGAACCATTGCTATTCAAGCACATGATCCGAAAAGCAAGGTGGCATACCAACAAATCCAAGTGCGGGAAATCAAGTGATGACGCAAGCCGATTTTAAGCCACTTTTAAAACACGGGAAAGTGTTTGTTCTCGATGTGCGCAACACGAAAGAATTCCAAGATGGACATATCCCCTGGGCCAAACACATTCCGCTCAAAGAACTCGCGCAGAGATTACACGAATTGCCAACCGACAAACCAATCATCACAGTTTGTGGCAAAGGTGGAGGCCGCTCAGCAGATGCCGCGGCATTGATTCCCGGCGCCGACTGGCTAGAGGGGGGAACCGATGGATACTTTGGACTATAAAAAAAGAGGAGCCTTTTGAGCTCCTCTTTCCTTTTTTATAAATCGACCGCTTCGCCATAAGCCGCTTCCGTCGCCCCCTTGAAGGCTTCTGACA
>JACCDQ010353173.1_pt1 | contig 16666 bp, 14 predicted proteins | sample 7446031 | NCBI WGS metagenome assembly JACCDQ01 (sample SAMN15323442, study PRJNA562643) | freshwater metagenome | isolation source: river surface water | place: USA:Blue River Watershed | collected 2017-08-17
CCGACATCATGGGTGAGATCAGCACGGCCAGTGCCGAACAAAGCCAGGGCGTGGCCCAGGTGGGCGAGGCCGTGACGAACATGGACCAGACCACGCAGCAGAACGCGGCGCTGGTCGAAGAGATGGCAGCCGCCGCCAGCAGCCTGAGGAACCAGGCCCAGGAGCTGGTGCAGGCCGTCAGCGTGTTCAAGCTGGCCGGGGAAAGCGCCGGGGCGGTTTCCGCACCCGCACGCGCCAACCCGGCGGCAAGACCGGCGCCACCCGCCCCCCGGTCTGCAGCGACAGCGCCCAAGCACTTGACGCCGCCCGCAGCGCCCAAGGCCCGGCCACCCGCGCTGGCCCCAGCCCCCGCCAAGCCAACGAGCAGCAGCGAAGGCGACTGGGAAACCTTCTAAGGCTTGCCCTTGCTGCGCGCCCGCGGATGCGCCGCGTCGTAGGCCTGGGCCAGATGCTGAAAATCCAGCCGGGTGTAAACCTGCGTGGTACTGATGTTGGCGTGGCCCAGCAGTTCCTGTACCGCGCGCAGATCGCTGCTGGACTGCAGCAGATGGCTGGCAAAGGAATGGCGCAGCATGTGCGGATGCACGGGCGCGGCCAGCCCGGCCTGCTGGCTGCGGCGCTTCAGACGCTGCCAGATGGATTGCGGCGTCAGGCGTGTGCCATTGCGCCCGATGAAGAGCGCCGACTGCTCCGGCCCCACCCCCGCCGCCGGGCGCAGTGTTAACCAGCAGCCCAGGGCCTGCAGCGCGGGCGCGCCCACGGGCACGCTGCGCCGTTTGCCGCCCTTGCCCAACACATGCGCCTCGGCCGCCTGCAGATCGACCCAGCCCCGCGCCGTGCTGCTGGCCGCGACGTCCAGTCCGGTGAGCTCACTCACGCGCAAGCCACTGCTGTAGAGCAGCTCCACCATGGCCGCGTCACGCGCCTCCAGCCAGGGGTCGTGGTCCTGCGCCTGGAAGCCGGCGAGCTGCACCGCGTCATCCACACTCAGGGCCTTGGGCAGGGGCTTGGCCGCCTTGGGCGCGCGCACGTCCTGCACTGGGTTGCTGCTGACCAGACCCTCGCGCCCGAGCCAGGCGTAGAAGCCGCGCCAGCCCGAGAGGATGAGTGCGATGCCGCGCCCGCTGCGCCCGCCGCTGTGCATCTGCGCGATCCAGCGCCGCACCTGGGCGTTGTGCACCTGCCGCAGGGGCAGCTGGGCCTGAGCGGCAAATTCACCAAGTTTTTGCAGGTCCAGCGCGTACAGCTCCACCGTGCGCTGGGCCAGGCGCTTCTCGACCCGCACATGCTCCAGATAACGCTCGACCAGGGCCTGATCGTCGCTGGCGGGGGCTGCCGCTGATGTCATGCGCTTAACGCAGCGGGGTCAAGGCGGCGCTGGCCACTTCGGCGATGCGCGCCAGGAACTCGGTGCCCATGGTGCTGGTGTAACGCTGCGAATCGGGCGAGGCCAGCACCAGCATGCCAAACGTCGGGCCGTTTGTGCCGAGTTCCAGGTCGCGCAAAGGAAGCAGCGCCAGCGAGACGGCCTGGGCCGGATGGGTCAGCCAGCTGGTGGCCTCGAAGCCGGAATTGACACCACAGAAGGGCTCGCGCAGCGAGTCGGCCAGCAGGCGCGCGTCTTCGCTGACGCCCTGGGCAAACACCGCATCGGCGAAATCCGGTGCAACATCCCAGACGCGGATGGCGACCTGCGGCACGGCGAACTGCAGCTGGATCGATTCGGCGATCGCCTGCGGCAGGACGTCAGCGTCCTGGATCAGGAAGAGGTCGCGCGCCCAGCACAGCATGCGGTCCGACAGCGCCAGGTTGTCGCTGCCGTGGCGGATCATCTCGATGAGCCGGCCCTCGAGCATGCGGATCTTCTCGCGCAGCATCTCGGCCTGGCGCTCCTGCAGGCTCACGGTGCGTCGGCTGTGCGGGCTGATCAGGCGCACGGCGGCCAGCATGTCGGCCTGACGCTCGAAGAACTCGGGGTTGGCGTGCAGGTAGTTGGCGATGTCTTGTTCGGTCATGGGTGGGTCAAGCGTTGGGTGTTCGGAGTTGAGCGTAATCAGAGGGCCGGCACGTCGACTTCGCCCTGGAAGACGGTGGTGGCCGGACCGGTCATGTACACCGGGCTGTCCTGGCCCTGCCATTCGATGGTGAGCACGCCGCCGCGGGTCTGCACATCCACGCGCGCATCCAGCCGGCCCAGACGGATGCCGGCCACCACGGCGGCGCAGGCGCCGGTGCCGCAGGCCAGGGTCTCGCCGGCCCCACGCTCCCAGACGCGCAGCTTGACCTGCGTGCGATTCAGCACCTGCAGGAAACCGGCGTTGACCCGGCGCGGGAAACGCGGGTGGTGTTCGATCCGCGGCCCTTGGGTGTGGACCGGCGCCGTTTCCACATCGGCCACCAGCTGCACCGCATGCGGGTTGCCCATGGAGACCACGGCCACAGGTACGGTGTCGTCGCCGATGAGCAGCGGCCAGGTCAGCCAGCCGCCGCTGGGCACGGGCGTGAGGCCGTTGCCGTCAAACGGGATACGCGGCAGTTCGAAGATCGGTGCGCCCATGTCGACCGTGACCCGGCCATCGGGGGTGAGGCGCGGCTCGATCAGGCCGCCCAGGGTCTGCACACGGATGACGTCCTTGGTAGTCAGGCCCTGGTCGCGCACGAAACGCGCGAAACAGCGTGCGCCATTGCCGCACTGCTCGACCTCGGCGCCGTCGGCGTTGTGGATCACGTACTCAAAGTCGATGTCGGCGGCTGGCGCCGGACGCACGGTGAGGATCTGGTCGGCACCGACACCGAAGTGGCGGTCGGCCAGCCAGCGGTACTGGGCCGTGGACAGGCCGAGCCGCCCCCGGGTCTCGTCGAGCACGACAAAGTCGTTGCCCGCACCCTGCATCTTGGTAAAGCGGATACGCATGGCGGTAAATTATCCGCCGTTTCAAAGCGTATCCTTGGGGCCGGCGCAGCCATCCCACCACCCACTCCCGAGAAAACAACGATGCGACTCCCTGAATGGACCCCCGAACGCAAACCCCAACCGCAAGAGCTGGTGGACGCCATCCTGGCACGCCGCGGCGGCACCCTGATCAACCTGGACAAGGCCCTGCTGTGGAGCGAGCCACTGGCCCGCGGCTGGAACACCTACCTCAAGGCCGTGCGCAGCGAACTGCCCACCAGCCTGAAGCTGCGTGAACTCGGCATCTGCACCGTGGCCCTGCTGACCGGCGCCAAGTACGAGTACCACCACCATGCGCCGGACTTTCTGGGGGCCGGCGGCACCCAGGCCCAGCTCGACGCCCTCAACGCCTTCGTCAAGGCCGACCCGCGCGGCATCCCGAACGACCCTGCACTCAGCGCGCTGGAGGGCCTGGTGATCCGCTACGCGGCGCAGATGACGCTGGACGTGAAGGTGAGCGACGAGGTCTTCGACGCCCTGCGCCAGCATTTCAACGAGACGCAGATTGTTGAGCTGACCAGTGCGATCGCCACCTACAACATGGTGGCGAGGTTCCTGGTGGCGCTGCAGGTTACGCCGGAAAGCTGACTTCTTTTTGTTGGGCCTCTGTTCCACAGAGTTTCTTTCCCCCACTCACTCCCCCCGCCTTAAGCACTCGCATGGCGAGTGCGGGCTGATGCCCGCTATAGGCACGCAACGGCAAGCCGTTGCGTAGCCGCCCCGCCGGGCGGAAGAGGGGGCCTGGATTTGGCTTCTGGTCTCCGATTCAGCTTCTACGAGGCAGACGTCGCCACTTTTTTCTTCTCGGCAATATTTCCCGCCTACGGTCGTAGAGACCTCGCTCGACAAAGGCTCGGCTCCGGCTGGCTACTGCGTGCCAGCAACGAGACAAGAACGGGAAAAGGTGCCCGACTGTGCCGGGCCCATCCATACCCATTGACTACGACCGTAGCCGGGAAATATCCGCGTGAAGTCGCGGTGGCTAAGCCTCGCCCGTGATTCCGTCGCCGGCGCGCGCGGTCAAATGATGCTCCCCTCTTCCGCCCGGCGGGGCGGCTACGCAACGGCTTGCCGTTGCGCGCCTATGGCCGGCATCAACCCGCACTCGCAATGCGAGTGCTCAGGGTTGGGGGAGTGAGTGGGGGAAAGAAACTCCGCCGATTGCGGCGACTTCAGAAAAAGCAAACCGCAAGCGACAACGAAAACAACTTCAATCCGGTTTGATGTTGTTGTCCTTCACCACCTTGGCCCAGATGTCCATCTGGCGCTCGATGAAGACCTGACCGGTCTGCGAGGTGCCACCGAGCACGTCGATGCCCTGGCTCTCCAGACGCTTGGCGACTTCGGGGTTCTTCATGACCTTGTTGATGGCGTCATTCATGCGCTGCACGATGGCCGGCGGTGTCTTGGCCGGGGCCAGCACGGCCCACCAGGCGGGCGCGTCAAAACCGGCAAAACCACTCTCGGCAATCGTCGGCACGCCCGGCAAATCGGGCGAACGCTTGCTGGTCGTGACGGCCAGCGGGCGCATGCGCTTGCTGTCGATGTGCGGCTTGGTCACAAACACCGAGCCGATGGACAGCGGCACGTGGCCGGCAACAGCGTCGTTCATCAGCGGACCACCGCCCTTGTAGGGGATGTGGTTGAAGTTCATGCCCCCGTTGCGGCCCAGCAGCGCCATGGCCAGATGGCCCAGGCTGCCCGAGCCGATGGAGCCATAACTCGCGCCCTTGGCGCTCTTGCCTGCGGCCACCACATCGGCAAAGGTCTTGAACTCGGAGCCGGCATGTGTGGCCAGCACCATCGGCGAGGTGCCGATGACGACCACCGTGCTCAGGTCCTTTTTGGAATCAAAGGGCAGATTGGGGATCAGGCTGGGGTTGACACCATGGGTGTCGAAGACCACGGCGAAGGTGTAACCGTCGGCCGGTGCCGCGGCCACGGCGGCCGCGCCGATGGAGCCCGAGGCGCCGCCCTTGTTCTCGACAATGATGTTCTGGCCCAGCTCCTGCTGCAGGTAAGGCGCCAGCAGGCGCGAGACCTGGTCCACCGAACCGCCGGGCGGGAACACCGCCACCAGCTTGATGGGCTGGCGGGTCGGCCAGTCCTGGGCCAGCGCGGCCGGGCCCAGGCCCAGGCCCAGCAGGGCGGCGCCCGTCCAGGCCAGCAGCCGGTGCAGGGAAGTTCGTTTTTGCAGCATGGGATCTCCTCTTAGGTCGTGCAGAATCGCCCCATGGTAAGTCCAAACTCCGCCCTGCCGACTCCGCAGGAACCCCAAGGCGGGCTGCTGGCCCGTCCGGCCTGGCAGCACGAACAGGCCGTAGCGCTGCTGCCGCATGTGCTGCGCCTGACTGCGCCCAACCCGGGGCTGATGACCGGCCCGGGCACCAACAGCTATCTGCTGGGCGAGGCTGCCACAGGCTGGCTGGTGATCGATCCCGGTCCGCTGGAGCCCGCGCACATCGAGCGCCTGTGGCAGGCCACCGGTGGAGATATCCGGCTCATCGTCTGCACCCATTCGCATGCCGACCACGCCCCGGCGGCGCGGCCGCTGCAGGCCCTGTGCACGCAGCGTGGCGGCGCCACCCCGCCCTTGCTCGGCCTGCCCTCGGCCGCCACGGCCAACGCGACCAGCGTGTTCAGCCCCGACCGGGCCCTGGCCGACGGCGAGCGGCTCACCCTGCACGACGCGCAGGGCCGCATCCGCCATACCCTGCAAGTGATCCACACCCCCGGGCATGCGGCCAACCACCTGTGCCTGGTGCTGGCCCAGGACAGCCTGCTCTTCACCGGCGACCACATCCTCAACGGCAGCACCACGGTGATCAACCCGCCCGACGGCAATATGACGGCCTACCTCGATGCGCTGGACAACCTGGACCAGGCCTGTGCTGCGCAGGGCCTGGGCTACATCCTGCCGGCACACGGCCATGTGATGGACCAGGCGCGCGAGGTGATCGCGCGGCTCAAGGCGCATCGCCTGGCGCGCGAAGCCAAGGTGCGCGCGGCCATGCAGGCCCGGCCCGGGGGCACGCTGGACGACTGGGTGCCGCTGGCCTATGACGATGTGCCGCCCGACATCTGGCCGCTGGCCAAACGCTCGCTGCTGGCCCATGTCGAGCGCCTGCGCAGCTTGCCGGCCGGCACGGCATGAGCGACGAACCGATCCGCCTGTCCAAACGCGTGGCGGCGCTGCGGGCCTGTTCGCGCAGCGAGGCCGAGCAATACATCGAAGGTGGCTGGGTGCGCGTGGACGGCCGGGTGATCGAGCAGCCGCAGTTCCGGGTGCTGCATGAGCACGTCGAGATCGACCCCCAGGCCCGGCTCGCTGAGCTGGCGCCCGTGACCCTGCTGCTGCACAAACCGGCCGGCCACACCACGCCACTGCAGCTGCTGAACGCCGCCAGCCACAGCCCCGACGATCCTGCGGGCGTGCGGGTGCTGCAACGCCACTTCAAGCACCTCACGCCCACCCTGGCACTGGAGTCCGCCGCCAGCGGCCTGCTGGTCTACACCCAGGACCCCCGGGTGGCGCGCAAGCTGCACGAGGACGCCGCCCTCCTGGAGGTGGAGACCAGTGTCGAAGTCCAGGGGGAGGTCAGCGCCGAACAGCTGGCCCTGCTGATGCGCAGCACCGACAGCCGCGGCCAGCCCCTGCCCCCGCTCAAGGCCAGCCTGAACAGCCAGCGTGAGGGCCGCAGCACCTTGCGTTTTGCCGTCAAGGGCGTGCACACGGGCCTGCTGGCCCATGTCTGCGAACGCGCCGGCCTGCAGATCCTGGCCATGAAACGCATCCGCATCGGCCGGGTGCCGCTGACCGCCCTGCCCCCGGGCCAGTGGCGCTACCTGCAGGAACACGAGCGTTTCTAGGCCGCTGTGCGGGCGCGGTGGGCGCTGCTAAACTGCCGCGCAGGTCACCACGGGAGCGACATGGACAGCACGACACAGCGCCACGGCATCACCGCCTACCGGCTGCGCTTTTCCGGCACGGGTGGCGAGTACTTCCGGGTCTGGATCGTCAACCTGCTGCTGTCCATCGTGACCCTGGGCCTGTACACGCCCTGGGCCCGTCGGCGCACGGCACGTTATTTCTACGACCACACCCTGATCGCCGACAGCCCGCTGGAGTTCACCGCGCCGTTGCGCAAGATGGTGGTGAGCTTCATCCTCTTCGTGCTGCTCTACCTGGCCTACAAGATCGCGGCCGAGACCGGGCAGGACACCACGGTGCTGGTCTTCATCGTCACGGCCGCCCTGCTCGCGCCCTACCTCTGGGGCAGTGCCATGCGCTTTCGCCTGGCCAGCACGCGCTGGCGTGGCCTGCAGCTGCATTTCACCGCGCGCTGGAGAGAGGTCTACCTGGCGAGCTGGCCCATCTTCGTGATGGCCGCACTTTGGATCGCCATCAACTTCGGCCTCGAGGTGCTGGCCGCCGACCTGGCCGCGCCCCCGGTGCGCAAGCCGCGCGGCGTCACCTTCCCGGTGGTGAGCGCGCCCATGTGGGGACTGATCGGCCTGGGCCTGCTGCTGAGCCTGCTGTGCATCATCCGCGTGGAATTCAACTACAAGAGCCTGCTGGTGCTGCGGGCCGGCATCGGCCAGCAGCGCGGGCGCTGGAAACCGGTCTACAGCGATTTCGTGCGCATCTGGGGCGCGACCGTGCTCGTCGCCCTGGCCGGCGTGGCGCTGGTGCTGGGACTGGCCGGTGGCGCCATCTACACCCTGCAAGCCATGTTCAGCAGCGCGCGCGGCCAGGCCCTGTTCCTGCTGGTCTTCCTGGTGGTGCTGGCGACGCTGCTGGGCCTGATCCTGGCCTCGGCGCCAGCGCGCGCCTACCGCGAGGCGCGCATGTTCCGGCTGATCTGGAGCAATGTGGGCCTGGGCCAGATCGCCCGTTTCAAGTGCGACCTGTCCCACTGGGCCTTCATGCGCCTGCGCATCAAAAACGTGCTGTTGACCCTGCTCACCGTGGGCTTCTACCGCCCCTTTGCCCGCGTGAGCGAGTACCGCATGAAAGCCGACTCGGTCACCCTGCACGTCAAGGGCGGGCTGGACCAGCTGGTGGGCGAGCTGGTGCGCCAGCAGGACGGCCTGGGGGATGCGCTGGCGGATGTGGCGGGCCTGGACATCGTGGGCTGAGGCGGCACCGCCATGGACCCCCCCCCCAGCGCCGCCGCCCCGATCCGGGCCAAATGGTTCAACGGCCGCAGCAGCCGCGGGCGCGACGTGCTGATCGCGCTGGAGCCCGGCCCCCGGGGCCCGACGCTGCACCTGCATGTGCTGGACCTGGCGCACTCCGCCTCGCGCCGCTTTGAACACCACGAGGTCGACTGGCCCCCGCAATGGAGCGCCCACCGCGCGCCGGCGCGCATCACCCTGGCGCTGCACGACCATGGCAGCGTGGAGATCGACCAGCCCCAGGCCTGGCAGGCCGCCCTGGCCGCGGCCGGCGCACGCCCGGGCCTGGCGCAACGCATGCAGACCCGCTGGCCGGTGCTGCTGGGCGTGCTGCTGCTGGCCGTTGCCGGCCTGGTGGGCTTTTACCGCTACGGCACGCCGTGGGCTGCCGCCCAGCTCAGCCGCCATGTGCCGCTGGGCTGGGAGCTGAGCCTGAGCCAGCAGGCCCTGCAGCAGGTGGACCAGGCCTGGCTCAAACCCAGCCAGCTCGAGGCGCAACGCCAGGCTGACTTGCGTGCTCAGTTCAGCGCACTGCTGGCACGTCTGGCGCCCGAGCTCAAGCGCTACCCGGCGTATGCACCGCGTTATGAGCTGCTGTTTCGTCGTGGCCTGGGCCCCAACGCCTTCGCCCTGCCCGGCGGCACCGTGGTCGTGACCGACGAGCTGGTCGAGATGGCGGCCAAACAAGGGCTGGGCGACGATGCCCTGCTGGGTGTGCTGGCCCACGAGATCGGCCATGTGGAGCACCGCCATGGCACGCGGCTGGTCGTGGAACAGGGTGTGCTCAACGTCGGCCTGGGGCTGGCGCTGGGCGATGTTTCCAGCCTGGTCTCACTGACCAGCACCGTGCTCACCGGCCTGGCCTACCGGCGCCAGCACGAGAGCGAATCCGACTGCTTTGCCCTGCGACTGATGGCCCAGGCACAACGCCCGACCGCGCCCATGGCCGAGCTGCTGCTGGGCATGTCCCGCGGCGCGCGCCCGGAACCGAACAAGCAAGACCAGCCCTCGGGCAGCGCCACCGTCACGCTGGGCGACTGGCTCAGCACCCATCCGGCCACACCCCAGCGCGCCGAGCTGCTGCGCGGTGGGCTGGCCGCCTCGGCCTGCCCGCGTTGAGCCTTAAGCGTGGAACAGGCGACCGCGCGCTGCCTGCGTGATGGCCGCCACCGCCGGGTGCTTGATGCGCCGCTCCACCGAGACCGCGTAGAACTCCTCGACCAGCTCCTCGCTGCGGCCGATCACCTCGACGCCGTAGTGCGAGACGGTCTCGGCCTCCAGCACGGAGGGTGACATGAACACGCCACGGCCCTCGCGGCCAAAGGCCGTCATCAGGGCGCCGTCGTCAAACTCGCCGACGATGCGCGGCTGGATCTGCTGGCGCGCCAGCCAGCCGTCAAGCTGCTGGCGTACCGAGGAGGCCGCGCCCTGGATCAGCATGGGCGCGCCATGCAGACATTGCGGAAAATCGCCCTTCAGCTGACCACGCAGCGAGGGCGCACAGAAGAAACTCATGGGTGTGGTGCCCAGCGCATGGTTGTAGGCCTTGACGCTGATGCGCCGGGTCAGCGGCTCGTCGGCGATCACCAGGTCGAGCCGGTGCAGCGCCAGCTGGGCCAGCAGGTCGGGAAACTTGCCTTCGGTGCCGATCAGGCGCACCGGCACCGCCAGGTCCATGGCCGGCTCCAGCAGCCGGTAGGCCACCGACTTGGCCACCGAATCCGCCACGCCGACCCGGAAGTCCAGCACCCGCGGCCCGCTCAGCGGCTGGCGCAGGGCGGACTCCAGTTCGGCGCCCAGGGTGAAGATCTCGTCGGCGTACCCCAGGGCAACCCGGCCGTCCTCGGTCAGCTCCAGCTGGCGCCCACTCTTGCGGAACAGCTTGCGGCCCAATCTCTCTTCGAGCAGTTTGATCTGTCCGGACAGGGTTTGCGGCGTTGTATGTAACTGCTCACCCGCTTTCAGGATGCCGCCAGATCGGGCGGCGACCCAGAAATAGTGCAAATGCTTGAAATTCACGGGAACTCCTTCACTTCGTTTTTCTCGAACTGATTCGATCAAAAATTCGAATTTACCGGAAGATCAAGTATCCCTACATTCATGTGTGCGGACGCTTTTCGTCCGCAACAACTGTCTGCCGAAAGGAAAAGCCATGCGTCTGAGCGCCAAGAGCCGGTTTGCCGTTGCCGCCATGATCGATCTCGCCCTGCGCGACTCGTCCGGGCCCGTGCCCCTGAACTCCATCGGGCTGCGGTTGCAGATCTCGCTGTCCTACCTCGAACAGCTTTTCAGCAAACTGCGCCAGGAGGGGCTGGTGGAGAGCACCCGCGGACCGGGCGGGGGCTACACCCTGGGCCGCAATCCGCAACAGATCAGCGTCGCGGACATCATCCGTGCCGTCGAAGGCGCACGCGCCCTGCACAGCGAGGAGGCTTCGGAAGCAGGTGAAGCCGGCTGGCAGCTGACACGTGACCTCTGGAGTGGCCTGAACAGCCGCATGATGGACCATCTGCAGTCCATCAAGCTGCAGCAGCTGTGCGAAGAACAGCGTGCCAAAGGCGCGCCGGTGGAAGCCCGCCCGGCCAACCGGCGCGGCATCTTTGCCCGGCGCAAGGTCGACACGCCCCAGACCACGGCACCGAACTCGGTGTTCGCGCTGGCGGGCGCCTTGGCCGCCAAACGCTGAGCCCCAAGACAAAGCGCGCTGCCACCGCAGCGCGCTTTGGAATAAGTGTGAAGTCAGCCGATAAGCCGGATTCTGTGCGCCCGCGGTTGCCCGCGGTGTGACCGCCATTAATCTGGGCCGGGGGTCACCCCACCGGCTCGGTGCTACCTACCCGCACACTCGGGGGGCCCCGTCAGCGTGTGCCTATTTGGTATTGCTGCGCGTAGAGATTGCCCGTTTCACCCGCCACAGGTTGCCCCGCGGCGACTCGTCTCTGTTGCTCTGATCCTCACCTCACGGTGGAGAGGTGTTACCTCCTACGCTGCCCTGTGCAGTCCGGACGTTCCTCCAGCGCGCCCTTTCGGGACTAGCGCCAGCGGCGGTCTGGCTGACTTCACGAATCTGATTATCCCCGCAAGACGATGCTGGCGCCGCCACGTATCATGGCGGCCTCTTCTGCTTGATCAACACAAGCCAAGGCACACCATGCTACGACTGACCGAACTCAAACTGCCGCTGGCGCACGCGCCGCAAGCCCTGCCTGCGCTCATTGTCAAGACGCTGGGCATCCGCCCCGACGAGCTGCTGCAGCACACCATCTACAAGCGCAGCTTCGATGCGCGCAAGGCCGAGCTGCTGCAGGTCTACATCGTCGACGTCGAGCTGCCCCCCGCGGTCGAAGCAGCCGTGCTGGCCAAAGCGCCCCGCTCCCCGCACATCGGCCCCAGCCCTGATCTGGTCTATCACCCGGTGACCCGGGCCCCGGCGGGGCTGCAGGAGCGCCCGGTGGTGGTGGGTTTCGGGCCCTGCGGCATCTTTGCGGCGCTGCTGCTGGCCCAGATGGGCTTCAAGCCCATCGTCATCGAGCGCGGCACCACGGTGCGACAGCGCACCAAGGACACCTGGGGTCTGTGGCGCAAGCATGTGCTGCAGGCCGAATCGAACGTGCAGTTCGGCGAAGGTGGCGCGGGCACGTTCAGCGACGGCAAGCTCTACAGCCAGATCAAGGACCCGCGGCATCTGGGCCGCAAGGTGATGCAGGAATTCGTGCAGGCGGGCGCCCCGCCCGAGATCCTGGTGGAGGCGCATCCGCACATCGGCACCTTCAAGCTGGTCAAGGTGGTGGAAAACATCCGCGAGCAGATCATTGCCCTGGGCGGTGAGATCCGCTTCCAGCAGCGGGTGACGGATGTGCTGATCGAGGACACGCCTGGTGGTCGGCAGCTGCGGGGGCTCGGCATCCTGGACCTCGCCACAGGCGCCACGTCGACCCTGCCCGCCTCCCATGTCGTCATGGCCCTGGGCCACAGCTCGCGCGACACCTTCGCCATGCTCTGGGACCGGGGTGTGGCCATGCATGCCAAGCCCTTCTCGGTCGGTTTTCGCATCGAGCACCCGCAGGGTGTGATCGACCGTGCACGCTGGGGCAAACATGCGGGCCATCCGCTGCTGGGCGCAGCCGACTACAGGCTGGTGCACCACGCGAAGAACGGCCGGGCGGTCTACAGCTTCTGCATGTGCCCGGGCGGTACGGTGGTGGCGGCCACCTCCGAGCCCGGGCGGGTGGTGACCAATGGCATGAGCCAGTACTCGCGCAACGAGCGCAATGCCAACGCGGGCATCGTGGTGGGCATCGAGCCGGTCGATTACCCGACGGGCGTGGATGATTGGGCCGACTGGCAGGCCGCCTTTGGCGAGGAAGACGGCATGCGCTATGCGCAGCAGGCCGCGGCCATGGCAGCACAACACCCGGCACAGCAGCACCCGCTGGCCGGCGTCGTGCTGCAGCGCAAGCTGGAGTCTCAGGCCTATGTGCTGGGCGGCAGCAATTACGAGGCGCCGGGCCAGCTGGTGGGTGACTTCATCGCCGGCCGGCCCTCGCAGGACTTTGGCAGCGTGCTGCCCTCCTACAAGCCGGGCGTGCACCTGGGTGATCTGCACGGCGCCCTGCCCGGCTACGCCATCGAGGCCATGCGCGAGGCGCTGCCGGTCTTCGGTCGCAAGATCAAGGGGTTCGACATGCCCGATGCGGTGCTCACCGGGGTGGAGACCCGCACCTCCTCGCCCCTGCGCATCCCCCGCGGAGAGGACCTGCAAAGCCTGAACGTGCGCGGCCTCTACCCGGCCGGCGAAGGCGCCGGCTACGCCGGCGGCATCCTCTCGGCCGGCGTGGACGGGATCAAGGTCGCTGAATCGCTGGCACTGGCACTGGTGTCACGGGGCTGACGGGTGCCGGCGGCACCGGCGCAACCGGCGCTGCAGGGCCGGGCGGGGGTTTCACCTGCTGGCGCACGATGGGTCGGCGCGGCGTATCGGACCCGGGCGGCACCGGCAGGGCCTGCGGTCCGCAGGCGGCCCGCACTGCCGCCCCGTAACTCGTCAAGGGGTATTGCGCCGGCTCCATGGTGTTGCGCCGCTTGAACTCGTTGTAGTCGGCCCAGGCGGCGTCGCAGCTCTGGGCCAGGGCCGTGGCGCTGGCCCCCAGCAGGACCAGCGTGGCGAGGGTTCGGGTGATCGCGGTCATGACATCCCCACTTTCTGCGGGTCCACAGTCGGCCCGCCTGGCTGCGCCATGAAGCGGGCGAAAGCCTGGGCTTCCATGGGCCGCGACAAATGATAGCCCTGGGCCTCATCACATGCGATACCCCTGAGAAACGCCAGGGTTGCTGCGTCCTCCACACCCTCGGCGATGGTGCGCAGATTCAGGCTGGCGCCCATCTGCACGATCGCGCGCACGATGGCCGCATCGTCCGGATCACGGGCCAGGTCACGGATGAAGCTCTGGTCGATCTTGAGCTTGTCCACATCAAAACGCTTGAGGTACGAGAGGCTGGAGTAGCCGGTGCCAAAGTCGTCAATCGACAGCTTCACGCCCAGCTGCTTGAGCTGGCGCACACTGCCCAGCACACTTTCGGTGTCCTGGATCAGGATGGACTCGGTCAGTTCCAGCTCCAGCAGCTGTGGGGCAAAGCCGCTGGACTGCAGCGCGCGCGCGATGGTCTGCTCAATCTCACCCCGGCGGAACTGCACGGCCGAGAGGTTGACCGCCATGACCAGGGGCGGCAGGCCCGCGCTGCGCCAGGCCATGGCCTGACGACAGGCCTCCTGGATCACCCACTCGCCGATGGGCACGATCAGCCCGCTGTCCTCGGCCACCGCGATGAAACGGCCAGGCGGGATCAACCCCTCCTCGGGATGCTGCCAGCGCAGCAGGGCCTCGACCCCGATCACGTGGCCGCCGGCGAGCTCGAACTGCGGCTGGTAATGCAGCACAAACTCGCCCCGCGCCAGGGCACGCCGCAGCCCGCTCTTGATGCGCAGGTGCTCGACCGCCTCCACGTTCATCTGCTCGTCGAAGAAGCGGTAATGATTGCGCCCGGCGTCCTTGGCGCGGTACATCGCCGTGTCGGCCTTCTTGAGCAGGGTGTCGAAATCGCGGCCGTCATCGGGGTAGAGCGCCACCCCGATCGAGGCCGACGTGGTGAGCTCATGGCCGTCCACCACAAACGGTGTCTGCAAGCGCTCGCGCATTTTCAGCAGCACCGAGGGAATGACCTCGGTTCCGCTCAGGTTGGAGAGCACGATCAGGAACTCGTCACCGCCCTGTCGGCTGATGGTATCCGTCTCACGCACGCACTCGCCCAGGCGCATGGCGATCTCGCGCAGCAGGGTGTCACCCGCCGCATGGCCCAGGGAATCGTTGATGGTCTTGAAGTTGTCCAGATCCAGGAACAGCAAGGCGACCTTGCTGCGCGTGCGCTCGGCATGCGCCAGGGCCTGGCCGAAACGGTCGAGCAAAAGTTGGCGATTGGGCAGGCCGGTGAGCACATCGCGATAGGCGAGAAATTCGATCTTCGCCTCGGCCGCCTTGCGCGCGGTGATGTCGGCGGCAATCGCCAGGTAGCCGGTCACCTCGCCTGCGGCGTCGCGCAAGGGCGCCAGCGTGGTGCTCAGGTCGAACAGCGTGCCATCCTGCTTTTGGCGCTGGACCTCGCGGTCGATGATGGTCTCACCGCGCAGCACCCGCTCGCGCAGCTCGGCGGTCTCCTGCTCCTTGCCGGCGGGGACGGTCAGCAAAGGCCGGCCCAGGATCTGCTCAGCGGACCAGCCAAACAGTCTCTCAGCGGCGGGGTTCCAGGCGGTGACGATGCCCTGGCGGTCGCGCGTGTAGATGGCGAAGGGCGAAGAGCGGATGATGGTCTGGTTCAGCTGCTTCTCGGTGTCCAGCGTGCGATAGGCCTGCTGCAGGGCCGCCACGCCGGTCTTCTGCTGCCGCCAGCCGCGGTAGATGAACCAGGTCATGGCTACCGACACCAGCACAAAACCCAGCAGCAGGCCGAGCGTGCGCTGGACATCGGCGACCCAGTCCTGCAAGAACGTGGCCCACTCCTCGCCGATGGTCGCGTACAGCCCGGTGCGGGGGATGCGCTGGTAGCTGTAGACACGCTCGACGCCATCGACCCGGTAGACCGTCCGCCCCGAACCCTCAGGCGTGCTGCTGCTGACGATGCGTCGCACATGCTCGCCCTTGAGCACCGTACCAATGGGCACGGTGTCATTCAGATGCTCGGGATGGCGCGCCACCAGGCGCCCCTCCTCGCTGAACACATTGAACACCGAGCGCGGCCCGGTATCGAGCCGCTGGAAGGTGGCGACCAGCGTGTTGACATCCAGGGTCCCGAGCACGACACCCGCGAAACGCCCATCGCCGTGACTGAGCCGGCGTGCGATGGGCAGCACCCATTTGCCGGAAATGCGGCCCCGGATGGGCTCGCCGACAAACAAGCGGGGTGCATTGGCCGACTGCAAGGTTTGGAAGTACGCCCGGTCTGCGACGCTCAGCCGCTCCTTGGGATCGACACCGGTGCCGGCGATGTTGATACCCGAGGCATCGATGAGCCGCAGACCGTCGAGCAGGCCGGCACTGGTACGCAATTGCTCGAGGTAGCCGTCGACGACGGCATGCGCCGGCGGCGAGGCTGTCGGAGAGGGGTAAAGGCGCAGGTAATGGTCGGCGGCAAGCTCCAGGCTCACCTCGATGAGGCGGATCTTGTCCTCTACATCGCGCGCCAGCAACTGCACGAGATTGCGCGTTTCCAGCATGCCGCGCCGCTCATGGCGAAAGTAGCTTTCCCGCAGCGACAACAGCGCCAGCAACAGCACCAGCCCGTTGAGCAGCACCACACTGGCGATGATGCGTGTCAGGTACCTGTCACGTGATCGCCACGCTTTTCCCAAACGGGCCCAGAAAGGCATCGGTTGCGGGAGCCGTCGGTCCTGGCTCTGTCGAGTTGAGATCAGTCCATTCTAGGAGTGCCCCCGCGAACACACAACCGACGCAATGTGACGGATCACCGCTCCGGAAAAAAGAAAGCCGCCCCTTGGGCGGCTTCCAGATGGCACGGGGCGGAGGGATGTCAGCCTTGCGCGTTCTGCAGCGCGGCGATGCGCTCCTCGATCGGCGGGTGCGTGGAGAACAGCTGGCCGATGCCACCGGCAATGCCCATGGCGGCCATGCTCTTGGGCAGCTCCGCCGTGTGCAGGCCCCCCAGACGGGCCAGGGCGTTGATCATGGGCTGGCGGCGACCCATCAGCTGGGCGGCACCCGCGTCGGCGCGGAATTCACGCTGGCGCGAGAACCAGGCCACGATGATGGCGGCCAGGAAGCCCAGGATGATGTCGAGCACGATGGTGGTGACCATGTAGCCGATGCCCGGGCCGCCACGGTCGTCGCCGCGGCGCAGGAAGCTGTCGACCGCATAACCGATCACGCGGGAGAGGAACACGACGAAGGTGTTCATTACGCCCTGGATCAAGGTCATCGTCACCATGTCGCCATTGGCGATGTGAGCCACCTCGTGACCGATGAC
>JACCDQ011423555.1_pt1 | contig 16657 bp, 18 predicted proteins | sample 7446031 | NCBI WGS metagenome assembly JACCDQ01 (sample SAMN15323442, study PRJNA562643) | freshwater metagenome | isolation source: river surface water | place: USA:Blue River Watershed | collected 2017-08-17
AGAGGGCGCCCAACTCCAGCAGTCCGTTTCAGCGAACGGGCTAACTGTCGCCGCAAACATTTGGAGCGGTCTGGCAGAGGTAAACAGCATCACCGCGGGTCCAGGCGAACGACTTGGCAATTTCGGTGCCGTTATTGGAGCTACCGTCAATCCAAACCGCTACGGCCTAGGCGGTCTTACCAGTAACGAGCAGGGAGTCTTGACCCCGATTCTGGCGCCTGGATTCGGAGCACAGGGGGCGCGGTTGCAGGACACTGCTCGGCTTTTTGGATCCGCCTCACGCTCAGTAATCGCCAACGTGTCTAGATCAGTTTTGAAAGCCGGTGGTTTGGGTCTATCGGATGCCGTAATCACAGCGAAGAATGAACTTCTAGAAGGATTAGCCTAGAAGCATGGTTAACCGTCTCACCGTGATTGCCGGACCCACAGCGGTTGGCAAGGGAACTGTTATCCGTCACATTCTTGAGAATCACCCAGAGATACGCCTCTCGGTTTCGGCCACTACTCGCGCACCTAGGCCAGGTGAGATCGATGGTGTTAGCTATCACTTTCTCACTCCTGAGGAGTTTGATTCACGGATTTCGGCTGGTGAGATGCTCGAATACGCCGTTGTCCATGGTCAACACAAGTACGGAACACTTCGTGGTCCCGTTGAGGATGCATTGGCTGCGGGGGAGCAGTTGATTCTTGAAATCGACATACAGGGCGCCAGACAGGTGAAGAAAGCCATGCCGACAGCGAATCTAGTCTTCATAGCTCCGCCAAGCTGGGAGGAGCTGGTTCGACGTCTGACGACCCGCGGCACCGAAAATGAGCAGGAGCAGATCCGCCGGCTGGAGACAGCGCGTTTAGAGTTGGCGGCTCAATCCGAGTTCGATCACGTAGTTATCAATGATGATGTGGCTGATTGTGCCAACAGAGTCGTAAACTTAATGCAGGGATAGCCGCTTAGACGGCTTCGTAATCAAGAGAGTAATAAATGTCCGAAAAATTGCAGGGTATTGTTTCGCCGTCCATCGACCACCTGATGTCCAAGGCGACTAGCAAGTACGAGCTCGTAATCTTCGCTTCCAAGCGTGCCCGCCAGATCAATGACTACTACTCGGCTCTGCACGAGGGATCCCTGTTCAACAACGTTGGCCCGCTCGTTGAGGCAACCATCGATGAGAAGCCGCTGACGATTGCCATGAAGGAAATCGATCAGGACAAGTTGGTCATTACCCGACCAACTGAGTAAGCATCGAAGTTAGGCCATACCACCGTGTTACGAGTAATTCTCGGAGTAACCGGTGGTATCGCTGCATATAAGGCAACCGGAGTAATCCGTCTGCTCACTGAAGCCGGACACAGTGTTCAGGTCATTCCAACCGCGAACGCCCTTAGGTTCATCGGTGCGGCAACGCTCGAGGCCCTCTCGCACAATTCCGTTGACCCAGATCTCTACACGGATGTCGCGGATGTCAAACATGTGGCACTTGGCCAATCCGCCGACCTAGTGATCGTTGCTCCGGCAACCGCGGCTTTTATTGCGAGATTCGCGGCGGGAATTGCCGATGATCTTCTCCTAAACACCCTGCTAGTGACAAGAGCCAAGATTGTTATTGCTCCGGCGATGCACACGGAGATGTGGTTGCATCCGAGCACACAGCAGAATATCCAAACGCTTCGCTCACGCGGCGTCCTTGTAATCGAGCCAGACTCGGGGCGCTTGACTGGGGACGACACCGGCTCCGGAAGACTTCCAGAGGCGGATTTGATAGTTGCGACAGCGCTGTCGACCGTCACGAGCCGCAGCGATTGGTCAGGCAAGCATGTTCTGGTCACTCTCGGTGGCACCCAAGAGCCAATTGATCCTGTGCGCTTCATCGGGAATCGCAGCAGTGGTCGGCAGGGCCTGGCTTTTGCTCGAGCGGCCGCAGCGCGTGGGGCAACAGTCAGCGTGATAGCTGCAAATGTGGATTCAGCATTGCTGTCTGGGTTCAGCGACCAGGCCCTTGTCAACACTGCGTCCGAGCTAGCTGACGCGATTTCGACCAGGCTAGCCAAGACGGATTTTCTCGTCATGGCTGCGGCGGTAAGTGATTACCGAGTCTCAGAACCGAGTCAGGCCAAGATTAAGCGTGATGCGAATCACGTCTTCGAGCTCGAATTGGTCGCAAATCCGGACTTACTCGCCGGTGTAACTGAACGGATCAGACTCGAAGGCCACTCCTGCAAAACTCTCGGATTCGCCGCCGAGACAACTCGAGACGACAGCGAACTTGCCGAGTACGCGTCACGGAAACTCCGCGACAAGGGTTGCGACTACGTCTTCGCCAATGATGTGGCCAGGCACTCGGTGTTCGGCAGTGAAACAACGGCCGCACTTTTGATTACTTCATCTGGGGAGAGCACACCCCTTAGTGGGACAAAGCTCGATGTGGCTGGTCAGGTACTGGACGCGATTGCTGCAGTCTGAACGAGTCCGCAGTGACTCAGGGGCTGCTGTCATAGCCGGCTAGTAAACTTGCAACCCATGAGCAGCAATCTCCGACACTTCACCTCAGAGTCCGTTACCGAGGGGCATCCAGACAAGATCTGTGACCAGATCAGCGATGCAATCCTCGACGCCATGTTGGCTCAGGATGAGAACTCGCGAGTTGCAGTCGAGACCATGGTCACCACAGGACTGGTGCATATCGCTGGTGAGGTGACTACGGAAGGCTATGTTGAAATTCCGCAGTTGGTTCGCGAGAAAATCAGATCAATCGGATACACCTCTTCACAAATCGGCTTTGACGGTGACAGCTGTGGTGTTTCCGTTTCAATCGGACAACAGTCGCCAGACATAGCCCAAGGAGTCAACTCGGGTATTGAAGTGCGCGAGGGAAGCTCCGATGACCGTCTTGACAGCCAGGGAGCCGGCGACCAAGGGCTGATGTTTGGCTACGCAACGAATGAGACCGAAAGTCTCATGCCGATCGCCATACACACAGCACATCGCTTGGCTGAGAGGCTTGCAGAGGCTCGCCGTGTGGGTGAGGTCGACTTCCTTCGTCCAGATGGCAAAACACAGGTAACGGTTGGTTATGAGGGAGCCGTTCCCAAGACCATAGAGGCCGTCGTGTTGAGCACCCAGCACAATCCTGGAGTGTCACTCGAGGAGCTGCGAGAGACCATGAAGCGCTCGGTGATTTCGCCTGTTTTGGAGAACACAACTCTCGATCTTTCAAACACCAAGTACTACATCAACCCAACGGGTCGATTTGAGGTGGGCGGCCCTATGGGTGACGCTGGTCTGACTGGTCGCAAGATAATCGTGGACACCTACGGTGGGGCCAGTCGCCACGGTGGTGGAGCCTTCAGTGGTAAAGATCCGTCAAAAGTAGACCGCTCTGCTGCCTATGCCATGCGTTGGGTTGCCAAGAATGTGGTTGCTGCAGGGCTGGCGGCCCGCGCCGAGGTTCAGGTTGCTTATGCGATTGGTGTAGCGCGTCCAGTCGCAGTTTACGTAGAAACTTTCGGCACCGAAACAGTCCCAGTCTCCGCCATTGAACGAGCGATTTTGAATGTTTTCGATCTTCGACCTCGTGCGATTGTGGAGGAACTCGATTTACTACGACCCATCTACTCGCTCACCTCAACCTATGGTCACTTTGGACGTGAACTTCCAGAGTTCACTTGGGAAAAGACCAATCGGGTTGAGCAACTGCAGGCAGCGCTGTAGCAGTGACAGCTATTGCGTCGGTGGCGATTGACTCTCCACTTCCGCAGTTAGACAAGTCGTTCGACTACATAGTCCCACCTGGGATGACTCCTGAAGTCGGCTTGCGCGTAAAGGTGCCCTTCGGTCGAGCCACAAAGGCCTATGAGGGCTTCATCGTCGAGTTGAAGGAAGCCAGCGATTTCGCCGGGAACCTTGCTGAGATTTCTGAGGTCATTTCGCCGATCCCCCTGCTCACTCCCGCAATCTTCCAACTTTGCTCTTCGGTCGCTGCCAGGCAGGCATCTACTCTCCACGACGTGCTTAAGCTGGCTGTCCCGAAGCGTGCGGTCAGGGTCGAGAAGTTAATCTCCGAAACTATCCCCGCTGAGGCCTATGGCGGTGTTTACAGAAATCTCCAATTCGCCTCGATGCTTACCTCCGCCGAGAAACTCGCAACAGCCATCGTTGAGCCAAGAGCGGTGCGAGCCACCGCCGTGGGTGCTTCGGTCGAGAGTGATACAACTCTCAGCTTGCCAGGCTGGGTGGCGACGATTGTCCAGCAAATCCTCGAGCAACTTTGCCACGGTAAGTCCTCAATCGTGGTGGTCCCAGACTTTCGCGATAGGGCGATTCTCGGCGATTATCTCCGCGAGTTGCAGCTTGGCGATTTGCTCATTGAACAAAGTTCAGACTTGTCCCCAACACAGCGTTACCTGGCGCACCTGCGTGCGCTAACGATGCCACTGTGCATTGTGGTTGGGTCTCGAGCCGCTAGTTACGCTCCGGTGCGGAATCTCGGATTGATAGTGCTCTGGGATGACACTGATGAGAGTCACATCGAACCGACCGCGCCATATCTGCATTCGAGGGAATTGTTGCTGATCCGCCAGCAGGTAGAAGAGTGCAGGTTCCTGGTCCTTGGGCACTCACGAAGCATCGAAGTTGCAAGACTCGTTGAAATCGGATATCTCAAAGACGTGTCAACAAATTTCGCTCCGCCAAGGATTTCCGTGACAGAGTCTCAGACTCGCTTTGATGAGACCGCATTTGCTGCAATACGCCAAGCCTTGGAGCAGAAACAATCAGTGCTGGTGCAGGTTGCAAACAAGGGTATGAGTACCGCTCTCTATTGTCGGGCATGCACTGAGCCACTTCGATGCGTCCACTGCGGGGGATTGGTAGTGGTCTCGGCCTCCGGTCAGCGCAGTTGTCGCTGGTGTTCTGGAATTCAGCTCGAAGCACCATGTTCTCATTGCGGCTCAAATGAGTTTCGTTCCGGAAGAGCCGGATCTACTCGGACATCTTCCGAACTGGGTAAATCCTTCCCCGGGACCACTGTGATTGAGGCGTCTGGTGATAGCACCATCACGAGTCTTGAGGCTGGAAAACGAATCGTCGTGGCCACTCCGGGCGCCGCGCCGCATGTTGTCGGGGGTTATGGCGCCGTAGTTCTCGTGGATTGTGCGGTGGCACTCTCAAGAGAAAGTCTCCGCGCGGGTGAGCGTGCATTGGCGAGTTGGTGCAACTCGATTTCGCTGCTCTCCGAAACTGGTCGCGCCGTGGCCGTCGGTTTGGGCGGAAAGATTGGCCGGGCACTAGCGCTTTGGGATCTGTCAGCATGGGCCCGTTCGGAGTACCAGACACGAAAGGAACTGCGACTGCCACCCGCAGTCCGAATCGGGTCCGTAACTGCGGAGTCTTCGACCATGAAACTCTTCGAGGAAGAGCTCGCGCAGAGCGTTTCCGGAATAGACCTACTTGGCTCGCGAACGGTCGGACCGCAGGAGAGGCGAACTGTATTCAGGTTCGACTACGGTGTGGCAAAAGAGGTTGCGCAAAACGTGAAGGCGTTCACACTTCGCAATGGGGCGGGCGCAACTAGAACATCTGGAAGTGGCCGAGTATCACGCGCAATCCGAGTTCGACTGGATGACAGCGAAGTAGTCTAGGTACGTTGTAAGGGAGATATGCGTATCGTTTTTGCCGGCACCCCAGAGGTCGCTTCAGACACCCTCAGTGCTCTGGTATCCGCCGGTTACGAGATTCCCCTTGTAATCACTAGACCCGATGCACCGGTAGGTAGAAAACGGGTCCTAACTCCTTCTCCGGTAGCAACCATGGCCAACTCATTGGCAATACCTACTCTGAAGACCGATCGGATTGACAGTGAAGGCATCATTGCCATCCGTCAGGCCAAGCCAGACGTCGGTGTCGTTGTTGCCTTCGGCGCTCTGCTGAAGACTGATGCGCTTGCAGCTGCACCCTTCGGTTGGCTGAACCTTCATTACAGTCTGCTACCCAGGTGGCGTGGTGCCGCGCCAGTGCAGAGAGCCCTCTTGGCTGGCGATAAGGAAACCGGTGTGACGCTTTTCAGGTTGGATGTGGGCATGGATACGGGTCCTGTTTTCGGCCGGGTGCAGACCTTGGTAGAGCCGGGTGAATCTGCGGCCGACCTGCTGAATCGCCTTTCTGGATTGGGAATTTCTCTACTTCTCCAAGAGCTCCCGCGCATTGGGGCCGGGCTCGCATTTCCGGAGCCTCAGCCGATCGGTGATTATCCGGTGGCCTCTAAAATCTCTCGCTCAGATGCCGAAATCGATTGGCGCGTCTCAGCCCGCGACATTGAAAACATGGTTCGCGCATTCAATCCCGAACCTGGTGCGTTTACTTTCTTCGATGGTCAACCCTTCCGAGTGCTGGGCGCCGTAGCCCTCGGTCCAACAGACCGCTTCGAAACTTTGTCGGAGGCGAGTCTTGGCCAAGACTTTGGCCACGTGAGGCTGTCGGGGAAATTGATAACTGTTGAGTGCGGACAGGGGACACTCTTGGCCCTGAGAGAAGTGCAGCCGGCAGGAAAGCAGCCAATGTCCGCGGCTGATTGGTTTCGCGGGATCGGGCAAAAGAACCCCAAGTTTGGTTCGCTCCAATGAAGTCGGGTTCTGCCCGCCGGGTCGCTTACGAGCTGCTTAGGGCAGTGGAAGTTTATGGTGCTTACGCGAACCTCGAGCTGCCAAGGTTGCTCAAAGACTCACAGCTGGATTCCCGAGATACCGCTTTTGCACAGGAGTTGGCTTTCGGAACGCTGCGGAATCAAATCTTCTACGATGCAGTAATCGAGCAGGCTGCAAATCGAGGCATTGAGGATGTAGATCCTCCTGTTCGATGTGTTTTGAGGCTAGGTGCGCATCAGTTGCTCGGGATGCGCGTCCCGTCACACGCTGCGCTCAGTGAGACCGTGGAGTTGGCTAAGCAAGTCCTCAAGCCAACGCTAGCTGGCTTTACAAATGGAGTGTTGCGCCGTGTAAGTGAGAAAGCGCGCGATGTTTGGCTCGCAGATCTTCTTGAACCAATCAGCGATCGATTTGGCCAGTTGGAGCTTGAGTATTCTCATCCGGCCTGGATCATCCGAGCCCTCAGTGACGCACTTCGGGCGGATGGTCGGGTTGACGAGCTGGAGCTGCTCCTCGCCAGTGACAACATCGCACCACTGGTCAACCTCGTGGCGCTGCCCGGAAGGTCCGAGGTTCAAGAACTGGCATCGGTTGATGTTGAGGTTCAGGGGGTATCTCCACTTGGTGCCGTCGTGCTCAGCGGCGAACCGGCCAAGCTAGCGGCTGTGAAGTCGGGGAAGGCGCGTGTTCAAGATCAGGGTTCGCAGCTAGTGGCCTTGGCCTTGGCTGCCGCACCCGTGCTTTCCAATCCGACCAGTAGCCGCAGTGAGGAATGGTTGGACCTATGCGCCGGCCCCGGTGGCAAGGCGGTTCTTCTCGCCGCCTTGGCAAGTGGGTCAGGAGCCGAACTGGTATGTAATGAACTTCAGCAGCACAGGGCTGTTTTGGTTGAGCAGGCGTTGAGGCACGCAGGGCAGGATTGCTTTGTCAGGGTCGGGGACGGGCGCGACCTTGGTGCTGATGCCCCAGAGTCTTTTGACCGTATCCTTCTCGATGCCCCATGTTCAGGGCTGGGGGCTCTGCGTCGACGAGCGGAGGCGCGCTACCGGAAATCAAGTAACGACCTCGCTGAGCTAACGAAACTTCAACGTGATCTGTTTGCCAGTGCATTTGCGGGACTTAGACCAGGCGGCGTCCTTGCCTACTCGACATGTTCTCCTCACTTAGCCGAAACCACAGCCATCGTAGATTGGGCAATTCGTGAATTCGGTGAGCGAATAGAGCTACTCGATGCAAGGGATGTACTGGGCTCAATCAATCACGAGCTCACTGACTCAACACCGGTTCAACTCACGGCGGGCAGGAAGACCATTCAACTGTGGCCCCACGTGCAGGGCACGGACGCTATGTTCCTTGCGCTGCTTCGAAAGACGATTAAGTAGATAGGTTTAGGCTTTTGTCATGGTCGCCCGCATAGAGCCAAGCATTCTCTCTGCCGATTTCGTGAATTTTGAGTCGGAATTCGCCACACTGAAGTCCGCAGACGCCATCCACGTGGATGTTATGGACAACCATTTCGTTCCAAATCTGACTTTTGGGTTGCCTATGGTGTCTCGAATGCAGGAGATAACGCCGGTACCACTTGACGTGCACTTGATGATCGAGAATTCCGACGATTGGGCACCCAAGTTTGCCGAGATAGGCGTTTTCTCTGTCACCTTCCATGCTGAGACCACTGACAACCCCGTGGCGCTGGCTAGGCGCATTCGCTCAATCGGAGCACGAGTAGGTATTGCGGTGAAACCAAACACCGGCGTGGAAAGCATCCTGGATGAGCTCGTCGAATTTGATCAAGTCCTGATTATGACGGTTGAGCCTGGTTTTGGTGGGCAAGCTCTGATTGAGGATACGCTCGCCAAAGTTTCGCAGTCACGGCGCCGTATCGACAGTGAAGGCTTAGGCGTTTGGCTGCAAGTTGACGGCGGCGTTGATGAAAACAATATTTCGAGGCTGGCCGAACTCGGCGCGGACACATTTGTTGCTGGTAGCGCAGTGTTTAGGGCCAGCGATAGGACGCTGCAAATCGAGAAACTTCGTGCATTGGCCGAGTTCGGGCAAGGTCACAGGCACTAGAGTTCGGTAACCTTGGGGGTATGAAAACCTTCGATCAACTTTTCGCGGAGATCACCGACAAGGCCGCTAGCCGCCCCGAAGGCTCGCACACCGTGCAGTGGCTTGATTCCGGTGTTCACGCGATCGGCAAAAAGGTAGTCGAAGAGGCTGCTGAGGTTTGGATGGCCGCCGAATATGAAGGCAATCAGCGAACCGCCGAAGAGATTTCTCAACTCATTTACCACCTACAGGTTTTGATGGTTGCAAAGGGTATTTCCCTTCAAGAACTTGAAAACTGCTTCTAGAGACAACGTGGGACCCGGACACATGCTAAAAGTTGCCCTACCCAATAAGGGAATCCTCTCAGAGTCTGCGATTACCATGCTCAGGGAGGCGGGCTACGCGACTCGACGTGATCCAAAAGACCTTCACGTCGTGGACCGCGAAAATAACGTGGAGTTTTTCTATCTCCGGCCCCGAGACATTGCTACCTATGTTGGTTCGGGGTCACTAGATGCCGGAATTACTGGACTCGATCTCCTCATCGACAGTGGTTCGAAAGCTGAAACGGTGGCTGATTTGGGTTTTGGTAACAGCACTTTCCGCTTCGCTGGTCCGGTCGGTGAATTTTCAGCCCTCTCTGACCTTGCGGGCAAGAGAGTTGCTACGGCTTACCCCTCGCTGGTCAAGTCCTTTTTGGATTCTCAAAAAGTTTCAGTCGATCTAGTTTCACTTGACGGAGCCGTCGAGGTATCGGTGCGGCTCGGTGTAGCTGATGCTGTAGCGGACGTAGTGTCAACGGGAAACACACTGCGGCAGGCCGGCCTTGAGATTTTCGGTCCCGTACTGTTGGAGAGCACCGCTCGCCTAATCAGTGCGCCCGGACGCAGTTTAGAGTCGACTACTCTGCTGCGGAGACTGCAAGGCGTGATTGTGGCTCACGAGTACGTCATCTTCGATTACGACTGCCCCGCTTCACTGGTTGAGCAGGCTTCAGCAATCACCCCGGGAATCGAATCTCCAACAATCTCGCCACTTCGCGATGCGGACTGGGTTGCCGTCCGAGCCCTGGTCAAGGCATCCGAGACTAATTCGAAGATGGATGCCCTCTACGATTTGGGAGCGAGAGCCATTTTGGTTAGCGCTATCCACGCTGCGCGAATCTAGTTACGACATGTCCCTATCGGTTCGAGTTATACCCTGCCTTGATGTGGCGGATGGTCGTGTCGTAAAAGGTGTTAATTTTTTGAACCTGCGCGATGCGGGTGATCCGGTTGAACTGGCGGCCCGCTACTACGCTGAGGGTGCGGATGAACTTACCTTCCTCGACGTTCACGCCACTGTGGACAATCGCAGCACCATGTATGACCTGGTTACCCGTTGTGCCGAGCAAGTTTTTATCCCGCTCACCGTTGGCGGGGGTATTCGTGAGGTTGAAGATGTTGCTCGCTTGCTTGGCGCCGGAGCTGACAAGGTGAGCGTTGGTTCCGCAGCCATCTCTAATCCAGGGCTTCTTAGCGACATCGCAGGACGATTTGGAAACCAGGTACTCGTTATATCGCTCGACATAAAGCGCGGCATCAGCACCCGTTCGGGATTCGTTGTTACTACACACGGAGGTAGAAACCAGACCGACATCGATGCTCTTGAGTGGGTGGCGAAGGTCATCGATCTGGGAGCGGGTGAATTGCTAATCAATTCCATCGATGCAGACGGGACGCGAGCAGGGTTCGACGTCGAACTAATTCACGCCGTGCGGCAAATCTCCAGCGTCCCGTTGATTGCATCTGGAGGTGCCGGCAGATCCTCAGACTTTCCAGTTGCCGCGGAAGCCGGTGCCGACGCAATTCTGGCTGCATCGATTTTTCATGACGGCTCTGTTTCCATCGGTGAAGCCAAAGGAGAGCTGCAACTGGCCGGTTTTGAAACGAGGACGGTATGGACCTAACGTCAATAACTTTCGACAACAAGGGCCTGGTGCCTGCCATTGTTCAATCGGGCAACTCGGGAAGAGTTCTTATGCTGGCTTGGATGAACAAGGAATCGATTGAGAAATCAATCGAGATGGGTGAGACAGTCTTTTATAGTCGTAGCCGAAAGGCACTCTGGCATAAGGGTGCCACGAGTGGAAACATACAGCGACTTCTGAAGATTGAAGTTGATTGCGATGGGGACGCTCTGCTGCTCACGGTGGTCGAGGCGGGTCCGGCGTGTCACAACGGAACGGATTCTTGCTTCGATACGAAGCAGCTACCCCTTACATCCGAGACGAGTGGGGGAGAACGTGCTTAACCTTTCGCTCGATCAGGTGCGTGAGGCCGCATCGCAGGTTAACGTAATTCCCATTTTTCAAACCGTGTTTACCAGCACAGAAACGCCGCTCTCCGTTTACCAGAAGCTAGCGGAGGGAAAGCGTGGCACCTTTCTGCTTGAATCTGCGGAACAGGGGGTTTGGGCGAGGTATAGCTTCATCGGGGTGAACAATCGTGGCAAGCTCGATTGGAATTCAGGCTCTGTTGATTGGCAAAGTTCTGATGGTTGCGCGCCATTGCCCAATAGGTCCAGTGCTCTAGCCGATTCACCCATTGGCGCTCTCAAACAGCTCCAAGAGGAATGGCACTCGCCAATCGGAATGGGACTGCCACCTCTCGTTTCGGGGCTGGTTGGTCTAATCGGATGGAACATGATTCGTGAGATTGAGCATCTCCCAAACGCGCCTAAATCCGATTTCAACGCCCCAACCATGGCCTTTGCGATGTTCCGCGATTTGGTTATCTTCGATCATTTGCAGGGCAACCTACTCCTCGTGAGCAATTTGTTTGTACCTGACCACGATGATCTAGAGGCTGGTTACCAGGATTGCCAGGATCGAATCGCTAAGTTACGCAATGCCCTACTTTCACCAATAGAGGGTCGACTAGCAGAACTGAACCTGGATGCCCCGCTTTTGGTCACAAACAGATCATCCAAACAAGAGTTTTTCGACGCGGTGGCCGAAGCCAAAGAGTTCGTCCGAATTGGCGATGTTTTCCAGGTCGTGCTTTCGCAGCGCTTCGATGTACAAACATCGGCAAGTCCCACCGATATCTACAGTGTTCTGCGTGCGTTAAACCCCAGTCCGTACATGTACCTTCTCAATTTTGAGGACGAGAACGGCGATTACTCCGTGGTCGGATCTTCCCCGGAATCGCTAGTTCGAGTTAGTGATGGACACGCTGTAACGCACCCCATCGCGGGATCTCGGCCCCGAGGTGCCACGCCAGAACTTGATGCTGAACTAGCAGATGGCCTCATTGCCGACGCTAAAGAGCGTGCAGAGCACCTAATGCTCGTGGACCTCGCCAGAAACGACCTACTCAAAGTTTGCCAACCTAGCAGCGTGCAGGTTACCGAGTTCATGCAGGTTCATCGCTACAGCCACGTCATGCACTTGGTTTCAACTGTTGAAGGGGATATGCGTCCAGACTGCAGCCCCGTCGATGCTTTTCGGGCCACTTTTCCGGCGGGTACTCTTTCGGGAGCGCCGAAGCCCAGAGCTCTGGAAATCATTGATGAGCTCGAGCCCGCTGATCGCGGCATCTACGGGGGAGTGGTTGGATACCTCGACTTCGCTGGTAACGCAGACCTAGCTATCGCAATTCGCACTGCGTTTATCCGTGATGGTGTTGCGAGAGTTCAGGCGGGAGCCGGTTTGGTGCTCGATTCCGTTGCCGAGCTCGAGTATGAGGAGACGGTGAACAAAGCCAGCGCTCCGGCCCGTGCCGTAGCGATTGCAAACGCTCGAGTATCGCTAACAGAATGAACCACTTCAGGGCTGTGTGGGTGCTGAGCATGCTATCGCTCGCAGCCCAAGCGTTCGTTTCAAATCAGGTCTACGCCGTCGCCGAGTACCAATTCGACTCTCTTGAGCGTTCGCTATCGCTAACTGCCTACCAGTCACTTGGACTACTCGCACCGTTGCAGATTCTGGTCATGTTGTTTACGCTTCCCCTCGTTTGGAGCAGAAGGATTGTTTCTATCGCACTTGCTGTTGGGGGTGCTTTAGCGAGTGGGGCTCTTGCGTTTCTCGTAGCCGCACCCACTCCGGCATCGGAGCTGTCCAAACGGCTAGCCGAGGTTTCCGGGGTCAGCGATTTGCCTCTGATGAGTGTTGTGCAATATCCAGGTCGAGTCTGGCTGGCTCTTTCGATTGCACTCCTGCTTCTCTTTCAACTTGTTCTCCTGGCGTTGGCAGCAAAATCACGAAATCGAGTCGTTGCCCAATCCAGATTTCGAAGGACTAGCGGGAACCAAACTCCCGAGGATGAGAGCGATGCCCCGAAGGGCGCTATCGACCTCTGGGATAGCCAGCGTTGACGGCTCCAAGCCACCGCCTATTTGGTAGGATGGCAACGATTTAGGAGATGTGAACATGTCAAATCAGAACGATCCAGGCCACGGCAATTCAGTAGCAAGTTGGACCACCGTCATCATCATCATGGTTGCCGCTGCGTTTGGAACCCTATTCTTCTGGTTGGAGATGCCCGACCTCGTCTACGCATCCGCAGGTTTAGCGGTTGTCGGCCTAGTCGTCGGTTGGATTCTCAGGAAAGCCGGTTTTGGTGTGGGCGGTAGCAAGACCAAGAGCCACTAGTGCTTGAAGGACTTTACGCCGGAGCTCTAGATGACGCGGCTGCGCGAGAAATTGAGCTGAGCTCAAGCAGAATTGAAAAGCTAGCGCTAGAGAAACCTCCCGCTCTTGATGCCTTGGCGGCCCTAGCCCGCGGTCCTCGCGTGAAGATCCTCGCAGAGGTTAAGCGCGCCAGCCCGAGTCGCGGAGATCTAGCGGAAATCCGGGATCCAGCAGAGTTAGCTGAAATCTTCGCAAGTAATGGCGCCTCAGCCATCAGCGTTCTAACTGAGATGCGCAGATTTAAGGGCTCGCTAGAGGATTTGAAAGCCGTGAGGGCGAGTGTGTCAGTTCCCTTACTGCGCAAAGACTTCATAGCCACCGAGTATCAGATACTCGAGGCCCGTGCATTCGGAGCGGACATAGTTTTGCTCATAGTGGCTGGGCTTGAGCAGAAGGTAATGAAACGTCTGAAAGTTTTTATCGAGCAGCTTGGGATGACCGCGTTCATCGAAACCCATGACAGGTATGAGCTCGAGCGAGCGCTTGAACTAGACGGTCGTTTGGTCGGTGTAAACGCTCGTGATCTGAGCACGTTCGAGACCGACCGGAACCTATTCGGCGAATTGGTGCAGTACTTTCCAGAGGATGTGATTCGTGTCGCGGAGTCTGCGGTTCGCAGCGCCGATGACGTAGCTCACTATCGTTCAGCTGGGGCAGACGTTGTTCTCGTCGGAGAAGCGCTGGTTACCAACGATCCAGCAGCCATGCTGAAGTCGTTCCTTAGCGCCCCAGTCAGTTAAGGTAAATGCATGACTCAATCACTGCGCGCGCAAACCGGACCGTATTTCGGTGACTTTGGCGGTCGCTTCGTGCCGGAGTCGCTAATCGCAGCTCTAGACGAACTCGAATCCACCTACCGGATTGCCAAGCAGGATCCCAGCTTTGCACTCGAGTTAGCCCATTTGCACAAGACCTACACCGGACGCCCTTCCATCCTGACCGAAGTTCCTCGCTTTGCAGCGCTCGGCAAGCCTGGAGTTCGAATCATCTTGAAGCGCGAGGACCTTAACCACACAGGCTCACACAAAATCAACAACGTACTCGGTCAGGCGCTCATAACCAAACGCATGGGGAAGAGCAGGGTTATCGCTGAAACCGGTGCGGGTCAGCACGGGGTTGCCACGGCCACCGCGGCCGCCCTCTTTGGCTTGTCGTGCACCGTTTACATGGGTGAGGTCGACACTGAGCGGCAGGCCCTAAACGTCGCCAGAATGCGCCTTTTGGGAGCTGAGGTTGTTCCAGTCAAGAGCGGTTCTCGGACGCTAAAGGACGCAATCAACGAGGCACTGCGTGATTGGGTGGCTAACGTCGAAAATACCCATTATTTGCTCGGTACAGTTGCAGGACCCCATCCGTTTCCAGAGATGGTTCGCGACTTCCATTCAGTGATCGGGACTGAGTCGCGTGCGCAAATGCTCGAAGAGTATGGCGGGCTGCCGACTGCGGTAGTTGCCTGCGTTGGTGGCGGGTCGAACGCGATCGGTATTTTCCACGCTTTCCTTGACGACCCAGACGTTCGACTTGTCGGCTATGAGGCAGCCGGTGAGGGAATCGATACAAAGTTCCATGCGGCTACCCTGACCCACGGTCGTCCTGGCGTGCTTCACGGCGCCAGGAGCTACATGCTTCAAGACGAAGACGGCCAGACCATGGAGAGCCATTCTATTTCCGCCGGTCTTGACTACCCCGGCGTGGGTCCAGAACACGCCTGGTTGAAGGACCTCGCACGCGCCAGCTACGTGGGCATCTCGGACGCGGAGGCCATGCAGGCCATGATGCAGCTAAGCAGAACCGAAGGAATCATTCCTGCGATCGAAACCGCTCACGCTCTTGCGGGAGCTCTTAAGTTGAGTCATGAGCTCAACACGGGCGACACCATTCTTGTAAACCTTTCGGGCCGGGGAGACAAGGACATGGAAACGGCTGGGCGATACTTTGGTTTCCTGGGTGGTAACTAGTGTCTAGAACCGCCGATGTTTTGCAGAGTAACCGGGCAAGTGGTCGTGGTTCCTTAGTTGGCTACTTTCCAGTGGGTTACCCAACCCTTCAGGAGAGCATTGATGCCTGCGTGGCTATGTGCGAGTCGGGCGTGGACGTACTCGAACTGGGCGTTCCGTATAGCGACCCTGTTATGGATGGCGCAGTCATCCAGGCGGCGACGCTAGAAGCGTTGGATAACGGATTCAAGCTCTCACAGGTGTTTGAGGCCGTTGCTGCTATTACTGAACGAGTCGAAACGCCAGTTCTCGTGATGACCTACTGGAATCCGGTACTCCAGTACGGGGTGGAAAGATTCGCAGCTGACTTGGCAAAGTCGGGCGGCGCTGGGCTGATCACTCCAGACTTAATCCCCGATGAAGCAGCAGACTGGCTGGAAGCCAGCGACAAGTATGGACTGGACCGAGTATTTCTGGCTGCACCAACCAGTAGTGAGGCCCGAACCAAGGTTGCAGTTGATAAGTCACGTGGTTTCGTCTACGCGGTGAGCACCATGGGGATAACTGGCGCTCGCGAGGAGCTAGATGCGCTTGCCCGTCAGGTCGTTGACGGGGTAAAGCATTCGAGTGCCTCACAGAATGCGTGTGTGGGTATCGGCATCAGTACCGCCAATCAGGTATCCGAGGTGAACTCGTACGCTGACGGAGCCATCGTGGGCTCAGCATTTGTGAAAGCTTACGCGGAGGGTGGGGTTCAGGCCCTTGCCAACAAAGTTTCAGAATTAGCCAGCGGTTTAGCCCGATAGGTAGGAGAGAACGTGCCCAGCATTTTTACCAGCATCCCGAGTCCATCAATTGCGGATTTGCAATTAGGCCCGGTGACTCTGCGGTTCTACGCGCTCTTTATCCTGCTGGGCATTGTTTTGGGTTTGTGGCTCACGGCTAATCGTCTCAAGGCTCGCGGTGTAAAGGCTTCGGTTGCTGTGGATATAGCAATTTGGGCTGTGCCATTTGGCATCATCGGTGGCCGCATTTACCACGTACTGACACACTGGAATGACTACTTCGCGGAAGGCGCTGACCCGAGCAGTGCACTGAGGATCTGGGAGGGTGGACTCGCCATTTATGGCGCTATCGCCTTCGGAGCGGTAGGGGCTTGGATCGGTTGTAGATCAGCTGGCATTCGATTCTTGAGTTTCGCGGATGCCCTCGCCCCAGGGCTCTTGCTCGCCCAGGCGGTGGGTCGTTGGGGTAACTACTTCAACAATGAACTTTTCGGGCTGCCAACTGCGCTTCCCTGGGGTCTCGAAATAGAGAAGATCAACCCTGCGTATCCGGTTGGACTACCCGCTGGTGAACT
>JACCDQ011730443.1_pt1 | contig 16649 bp, 16 predicted proteins | sample 7446031 | NCBI WGS metagenome assembly JACCDQ01 (sample SAMN15323442, study PRJNA562643) | freshwater metagenome | isolation source: river surface water | place: USA:Blue River Watershed | collected 2017-08-17
CACCATGGCGCGATGCTGCTCAAGTACAGCGGCATCAGTTTTATTTCGGGGGCAGTGAACCACGGCTTTTTCAGTGGCGAGCGTTCGCTGTGGACGGCAGCGATTGGTATGGCGCTGTTTGTTTTGGGCGCACTGTTAGAACACCGCTTGAGCGACAGCGACGACGAGCCAGAGCAAACGGGCTTGCTGCGCACATTGGGTATCGGGGCCTTGCTCTCGATCGGTTTGGGCTTTTTCACGGGAGGCTTGCAGCACTTTCCCGATTCGCCAGCACGCAGTGCGTGGGTCGTGCCTTTGGGTTTTTTCATTTCGGTCTTGGCCTTGGCGCTGAGCAGCAGCTATGCGTGGCGTCGCAGCACCAGTGCGTATGTGCTGGTGGTGGGCGCTTTGGTGAGCGTGGGCAGCTATGGCGCGTGGCAATGGTTGGTGCATCACCCCCAGTTGGCTGCAGCAGATGGTCATGGTCATTCGCACGGTGAGGCTGCACCCGACGCTGGCTTGAGCGCGTGGGCTATCACACGGAGTGTGGAACTGCGCATGGATGACCAAATGCGTTTCACTCCAAATCGTGTGGATGTGCAAGCGGGCGAAACCATTCGCTTTGTGTTGCACAACGAGGGCCAAGTCACGCATGAAATGGTCTTGGGTGACGAAGCGCAAATCAAAGCCCACGCTTTAGCCATGCAGCAAGGAGCAGGACATGGCGACGGGCACAGCCATGGCGCAGGCGCGGCCATCTCCGTGCCGGCGGGGCAGCGTGGCGAGCTGGTGGTGAAGTTTGAGCAAGCCCAGAATTTGCAAATGGCGTGTTTGGTGCCCGGCCATTACGAAGCAGGCATGCGGGGTACGGTGAATGTGCAAACGACGCCCGTGCAACCGCAAACGCCACTACCAGCTATGTCGGGCGGGCATCACGACCACAGCCATCACAAGCACTGAGCGACCCCGCTCAACGCCCAGTTTTGCTGCTACCCCACTGGTCCATGATGCGTTGGTCGCGTGCCATTTCGGCTTCCAGCGTGTCTTTGGGCAACTGACGCAAACACTCTTCCATGGCTTGCGGGTCTAGCTTGGGCGTGGTGGGTTGCGCTTGGCGTGTTGGCGCAGATGCGCCATCCCACGCAAAGGGGTTGCTAAAGGCGGGCGTGTCGGGCAAGCAGTCGTCTTTGTAGCTGGGCGGACTGTCGTTGGCGTAGGGCGTGAACGAAATGGTTTTCTCAAAAATCAGCGGTTTGCCGGTGGGCGTGGGTGGCAGTGGCGGCATGTGTTCAATGGCGTGGCGAGCCAATTGTTCGGCTTTGGCCGATGTGCTCCACAAGGTGTCGAGTTTGGCCAAGTGGCCGTTGGGTGCAATCTCTATGCGAAAGCGCACCACGCCTTGGTCTGGCCCCTCGGTGGCCGTGCCCATCATGCTGCGCACCTGTTGGCCCCAGCTGTGGCGATAGCCTTTGCTGTTCTTGTGGGTGTACTTGGCGGCAAAGGCCCACTCTTCGGCGGTGGGGGCTGGCGGTGCGTCCATGCTGGCCGAGGGTTTGTCGGGTGCGGCACTCGCCAAGGTGTCGCGCTGAGGCGCTAAAGCGGGCGGCGGTGCACGCTTATTGTCTGGCGGCAGAGGCTTGAGCTCTAGCAACAAGGAGGGTTCTTCGGGCTTGGGTGTGTCCTTGTGAAGAACTTGCAAATGACCGTTGATCCAAGCAAACGCCAACACGTGCAAAGCTGCGGCTAAAAGTACAGCCGGTAGTGAGACGCGTGGTTGAAAAAACATACACGCATCATATAAGCCATGGCTGATGCAATCGGTATTTATTTGGTCAGAATCAATTTGCCAAAGCGGGTGGTTTGCAGTCGGTACGTCTCACCTTGATGGCGGATGTAGAGCACGCCATGTTTGCCCAGCAAGGTTTGGCTGTCGAGCGTGCGAATGCCATCAGCTGATTCAGACGCGTTGGCTACTTCTGCGCGTGCCGTGGTTTTTGAATCAGAAGGTGGGTTCATGGCTGTGTGGTGACAAAACCTACGCGTTGCATGCCGGCGCGTTTGGCGCTGCTCATGGCTTCTGCCACAAACTCATAGGGCACACGTTTGTCGCCGCGAATGTAAAGCTGGGGTTGCGGGTCTTTGCCGGCTTCGGCTTGCAATCGGATGAACAAGCCATTGGCATCAAGCGCTTGCTTGCCCAAAAAATATTGGCCTTGCGCGTCAATCGACAGTTGCAAGTTGTCGGGCGGTGGTGCGCTGCGTGTGCTGCTGGCGTTGGGCAGGTCCACCTTTACGGCGTGTTGAATCACGGGCAGCGTGATGATGAAGATGACCAACAACACCAGCATGACGTCCACCAAAGGCGTCATGTTAATCTCGCTCATCACTTCATCGCTGTTGTCATTGGCTTCAAACGACATGGCTTAGACCCTTGCAACAAGGTTGCTGTGCACACGTGCACCGGTGACGTAGTAGGCGTGTAGGTCATGTGCAAAACGGTTCATGCGGGCAATGATGAATTTGTTGCCACGCACCAGTGCGTTGTAGCCCAGCACCGCCGGAATGGCCACGGCCAAACCCAGCGCTGTCATGATGAGGGTTTCACCAATCGGGCCCGCCACCGCGTCGATGCCTACATTGCCGGTGGTACCGATGTTGACCAAGGCGTGATAAATGCCCCACACCGTGCCAAACAAACCAACAAATGGCGCGGTGGAACCAATAGAAGCCAAGATGGCTAACCCGTTTTGCAGTTGGCTGGTGTGGTCGTCAATGCCGTTGCGCAAGCAGCGGGTGACCCAGTCACTCACATCCAGTCGGTCGTGCAATTGCTCTTGCGCGGCTTGGTGGTGTTCGGTGGCTTCTTGACCGGTTTGCGCCAAATGGAAAAATAAATTGCCTGAGCGTTGGCTGAGCACGCTCAGGCCTTCTGCCAAACTGGTGCAGTGCCAGAACTGCTCGCTGTTGAGCGCATTTTCTTTGTGACGCCACACGTCAACGGCTTTGAGAAAAATCACCACCCAGCTCACCACGGACATGCTGAGCAACAGCAACAAGATGCCGCGCGTGACCCAGTCACCTTGCAACCAAATGTGCGAAAAACCAAAAGAAGACGGCATGACTTACTCCAAAACAAAACGAACGGGGATGTTGAACCACATGGCCTCTGGCGTGCCGCTGCGACGGCCCGGCACAAAGCGCCAACGCTGCACGGCCTCAAGTGCGGCTTGGTCTAAACGGGGAAAACCACTGGAGGTGCGCACCTCGGCTTTTTCAGGCAAGCCTTGTGTGCTGATGAACACGCGCACGATGACCGTGCCTTGCTCGCCCAAGCGGCGGCTGGCGCGTGGGTAGGCGGGGGGTGGGTTTTTCAAATAGTCGGCATCGGCCGAGGGTTCAACCAAACTGGGTGCGCCTGCTTTGCCCGATGCTGTGGCGGGCGCAGCAGCTGCGGTGGACGCGGCGGCGGTTTCTTGGGCGTTGCTGCTGTTGGAATTCAGTGGGGGCGCATCGTTTTTGCTCACGCTCTTTGTCGGTGTGGGCGCATGCTGCGGTGTTGGTTTGGCAGGTGTGAGCGGCGCAGCGTTGGGGATGTCAGACACCACATCCGCCATCATGACTTGGCCTGATTCATCTGAGGCCGGCAACTCGGCCAATTCGCGTTGCACCACCCACAGCAAGCCCGCGTGTATCAGCAGCACAGCTGCAATGGTGTTGCGCAGCCGTGCGTTGGAAATGTGGTGCGGGTAAAGCGTGTTCATGCGCAGCTTAGGTGTTGGCCCACTGACGCAGCAGGTTGTGATACACGCCCGTGAGCGCCGTGGTCTCGGTCGTTTCGCCCAGTTGCGCACGCAGCTTGAGCAAGTTCATGTCGAGCTCGAACAAGGTGCGGCGTTGCTCGTCACTGCGCACCATGCTTTCAATCCAAAAGAAACTCGCCACACGTTCACCGCGTGTGACGGGCGTGACCTCGTGCACGCTGGTGCCGGGGTAGAGCACCGCATCGCCTGCGGCGAGCTTGACGCCTCGGCTGCCATAGGTGTCTTGCACCAAGAGTTCGCCACCGTCGTAGCTGGCGGGGTCGCTTAAGAAAACGGTGCACGACACATCGGTGCGCACCCACTCGCCGGTGGCTTGTGAGTGCATCACTGCACCATCCACATGCGGGCCAAAGTGGTTGGCATCACCGCGATAGCGGTTGAACAGCGGGTTGAAAATTTTGCGAGGCAATGCCGCAGAAAAAAACAAAGCATCGCGTTTCAACGCACCCAGGATGAGCGCTTGCAACTGCTTGGCTTGCGCACTGCTTTGTGACAGCTGCGTGTTGTTCTTGACCGTTGCGGCTTGCGCACCCGCGCTGATGCGCCCTTCCAGCCAGGGGGCATCAGCGCCCAACAAGGATTGAGCGGTGTGGAGCTCCTCAGGCGTGAGGACATTGCGCAGGTGCAGCAGCATGGGCTTTCCTTTAGAACATCGATTTCCAGCTCAGCTCCACACGACGTGGTGCACCCGGGCCGTAAAAGCCGCGGTACAAGGTGTCGGCGTAGAGCTTGTTGGTGAGGTTGCTTACGTTGAATTTGAGCAAGTTGGCGTCGTTGATGGCGTACTCGGCCATCGCGTCCACTGTGGTGAACGCCGCTGCGACTTTGGTGCGGGCGCCATCTGGGTTTTGTTCACCGCGGTAGTTCAGGCCACCACCTACGCGCCAAGTGGTGTTGATGCGGTAAGTGCTCCACAAGCTGGCGCTGTGTTTGGGGGTGAGTGCGGGGCGATCGCCTTTGCCTTGCGCGCCATCGCCTGTCGCAGCTATGCTGCTCTCATCAATCTTGGCTTCAGGAATCCATGTGTGGTTGTAGAACACTTCCCAAGCGGGCGTGATTCGCCCTGCAAAGTTGAACTCCATGCCGGTGGCATGACGTTTCCCAGACAAAAGGTATTGAGTCCCTGCGCTGTCTGTGTCGGTGTTGCGCTCGTTGTATTTCTCTGAATAAAACAGAGCAACGCCAAACAAACCTTTTTGATCGAACACGTCAAATTTGCCACCCACTTCGATGTTGCGGCTTTTCTCAGGGGGCGTGGCCAATGTGGTGAGATTGGGGTTGCGCACAGTTTGGTTATTGCTCACAACGGTTGGGCTCAAGCCAGAGCTGAGGGCATAGGCATACGAATCACCGGAGGTGTTGAACGATGTTCCATACGAGGTGTAGTACGAGGTCGCAGCGTCAGGTTGCCAAATCGCACCCAAGCGCGGACTGAACAAAGTTTTGTCAACGCTGGCGCTATAACCGACGGTGTCGGTGAAGGTGGCACTGAACTGCTCTGCACGCAGACCGCCGAGGACTTTGACGGTGTCGGTCAGACGGAGGGTGTCTTGTGCGTAAGCGCCCATCACTTGGGATTTGAAGCCCATCATCAAAAAGCTGCGTGTGTCGGTCCGCGTTTCGCCGTCGTCAGGCGTGCCCACCAAGGTGGTGTACGCGGAATTCAAATTGGCGTTGGCGGTGCTGGTGGCACTGCTGTTGTAGAGGGCTGCGCTGGCAGCGTTGTTGTTACGTTTGGCGTTTTCTTTGCTGAGATCCATCCCTGCGATCAATTCGTGTTTGAGGCCCCATGCGCTAAAGGTGTTGGTGTAGTCGCTCTGTATTTGCGTGACATCGCTGATGCCGCGTCGCGCTTTGGAGGTGCGCGTCAGCACCGTGTTGTCGGTAATTTGCGATGCGTTGGTGATCGTGCCTTGTCCCGCACACGCGGCGCGTTGTGCCCAACCCCCAGCAGCACCATTGCCTGTGGTGGATGCGTTGCTGTTACAAAAACCAATCGCATGCGTCCACAAATCGCGCTCATAGTGACCTTGGCGAATCGTTGTTTTGAGTTCACTGTCAGCATCAAATCGATGCTTGTATGTGAATGTGCCGTAGGTACTTTCGGTGCGTAAATAGTCGCTGGCGAGGCCGTAGTAGTTTTTCGCAGAGAGCACAGGAATGATCGTGCCTCGCGTGCCTTCGCTTAACACCCATGGGTGGTTGTAAAGCGGTCGACCCTCGGTTTGAAGGTGATACAAACCAACCGAATATTCATCTTGCTCACCAATTCCCCAGCGATAACTTCCGGCCACGCCTTTTTTATCCACCTTCGCGCCCCAGTTGTCTGCGGTGTGCGTCATGGCATTCAAGCGAAACGCCGAAGATTCGCCGGTTTGCTTGTTCATGTCCGCCGTGACGCGCTTCATGTTGCCGCTGCCAATGGTGACGTTGGTTTCGTTTTGGTCCATCAAGAACGGCTGCTTGTTGACTTGGTTCACCACGCCGCCGGTGGAGCCTTTGCCAAACAACATGGAGGCCGAACCTTTGAGCACTTCGACACGATCCGTGTTGAAGGTGTCGCGCTCAATCAGGGGCGCGTCACGCAAGCCGTCCACATAAATGTCGCCCGCTTGGCCGAGTGAAAAGCCGCGCATGCGCACGTCTTCTTCGCCGGTTTCGCCAGCTTGAAATGTCACGCCAGCCGTGGACTTGAGCACTTCGCGGAAGTCGTCGTAGTTGCGGTCTGCCATCAACTTTTCGGTCATCACCGTCACGGTTTGTGGGATGTCTTTGAGTTGTTGCTTGCCTTTGGCAATGCCGGTTTGTTTGACCAACAAACTTTCTTTCGACAAGTTGGGGTCTTGCGTGTCTGTGACGGTGACGGTTTTGAGCGTCTTGTCTTCGCTTTGTGCTTGGGCGGACGTGGTCACGCCCAAAGAGCCAGCCAGCATGAGGGCTGCAATCGGCAAGAGGGTGTGGTTTGCCTTGGTGGCGATGTCAGTCGTGTGTGCTTGGCGCACAGCAAAGCCTTGGGGTCGTTCCATTTGAAATTCCAACATTGAAAAGGAGGCAGGCAAGCTGCCTGATCAATCGCTGGCTATCAACAACCCGAAGGCGTGAGTGGCTGGCTGTTTGCAAAGTGCTGCACGTGTGTGACGTGCAGCCGGGGTGGTTTTACTTGAAGCCCACGCGGTCCAACATTTGTTGCACCTTGATTTGGTTCATACCCACCGCACTGATAGGCACCAACTCGCTTTTGAAGTTGCCGCCAGTCATGGCTTTGAGTGCGGGGTTCTCTAGCTTCAAGCCTTTGACCACAGGCCATTCGTTGTTGCCGTTGGCAAAGTGGTTTTGTGCTTCGGGGCTGACGAGGTATTCCAAAAATTTCACAGCGTTCGCTTGGTTTTTGGAATAGCGCGCCACTGCACCACCGGCCACGTTCACATGCGTGCCCCAGCTTTGTTGGTTGGGAAACACCACGCCCACGCGTTCGGCCACGGCTTTGTCGGCGGGGTTGGTCGAGCGCATCAAGCGCGCCAAATAGTAGGTGTTGGTCACGGCAATGCCGCACTCACCACTGGCCACCGCTTTGATTTGGTCGGTGTCGCCGCCTTTGGGTGCGCGGGCCATGTTGTCGACCATGCCTTTGAGCCAAGTTTCAGTGGCGGCAGGGCCGAGGTGCTCAGTCATTGCGCCAAACAAACTCAGGTTGTAGGGGTGCGAGCCAGAACGGATGCACAACTTGCCTTTGTTCTTGGCATCGGCCAATTCTTCGTAGGTGTCTACGTCTTCACGCTTCACTTTGAGTTTGTCGTACACCACTACGCGAGCGCGTGTGGACAAGCCAAACCAAGCTGTGCCATCGTCGGTAGCCTTAGAGCGCAGTTGTGAAGGAATGGCGGCTTCGAGTGTTTTGGACTTGACGGGCAAGAACATGCCGTCGACTTCGCCTTTCCACAAACGGGCAGCGTCGACCAACAAAATCACGTCGGCGGGCGATGCAGCCCCTTCGGCTTTCAAGCGGGCGATGATGCCGGCGTCGTCCGAGTCGACGCGGTTGATCTTGATGCCTGTGGCTTTGGTGAAGTCGCTGTACAGCGCTTCGTCCGTGGGGTAGTGGCGAGCTGAGTACAGGTTGATGACTTGTTCTTCGGCCATGGCGGTTGGACAGAACAAGGCTGTGGTGGCAGTGGCAATCGCCAGAGACAAAACTGAAAGCGTGCGGCGCATGAAGCGACTCCAAGTGAACAAGTTGACATGGAGTGTACATCAAATGCGAATCATTATCATTTGATCCAGGTCAAATGCCCCTGCCGTTGACGCAGGTTTAGTCAGCTTCGATTAGTTGCGGCGCAGGGTGCGACTGAGCAAGATGACAGGAAGCAAGCCCACCAGCACAAGGGCCAGCGAGGGTAGGGCAGCTTCGCCCAAGCGTTCGTCGCGTGCCAGTTGATAGGCCATGACGGCCAAGGTGTCGGTGTTGAACGGGCGCAGCACCAAGGTAGCGGGGAGTTCTTTCATCACATCCACCAGCACCAACAACGTGGCGGCGGCTACGGGTTTTTTCAGCAGCGGCCAATGCACGCGGCGCACCAATGAAAAACCTGAGGTACCCAACATACGCGCACTGTCGTCCAAAGAAGCAGGCACACGCGCATAGCCGCTTTGCACCGATTGCAAGGCCACGGCTACAAAACGCACAAGGTAAGCCCACACCAAACCGAGCACTGTGGCGGTGAGCCAAAAGCCCACGCCCGATTGCGGCCAAGTGGCTTGCACCCATCCCACGGGCAAGAGCAGGCCCACCACAATCACAGCGCCTGGCACGGCATAGCCCAAGCTGACCACGCCCATGACTTGGCGTGTCAACCAGTTGGGGTGCAAACGCGCTTGCGCTGCCAGCAACAAGGCGGCACCAACAGCAAGTAATGCGGTCATTCCTCCAAGCGACAAGCTTGTGACAGACCACTGTACAAAGCGAGCCCAAGGCAAGTCCATGAATCCATCGCCTTGCAACAAGGCGCGAAACATAAACAGCACGGGCAACACAAAGCCGCACAGCACAGGCAGCACACACAGCGTCCATGCAAAGAAGGCAGACAGACCTTGCAGCTTCAAAGGTTGCGATTCACTGCCATGACGATCCACGCGCGCACTGGCAAAACGCAAACGCGACTGTGCGCGTTGTTCGGCAGCTAACAACATCACGACCACAACCAGAAGCAATGTTGCAAGCTGTGCAGCGGCCACACGGTTGTCCATCACCAACCACGCCTTGTAAATGCCAGCCGTGAAAGTTTGAATGCCAAAGTAGCTCGATACACCGAAGTCCGCCAGTGTTTCCATCAGTGCCAAGGCGGTGCCCGCTGCAATGGCGGGTCGGGCCAGTGGCAAAGCTACTTCAAAAATGCGACGTGACAGCGGTGCGCCCAACAAACGCGCCGCTTCCATCAAATGGTTGGCGCGCTCAGACAGTGCAGTGCGTGCCAGCAAATACACATACGGGTACAGCGCAAGTGTGAACACACAGGCAGCCCCCCAAACATTGCGCACCTCTGGGAACACGCGGCCTTCTACGCCCAGTGCAGCACGCAGCGCTGTTTGCAACGGCCCGCTGAATTGCAAATAGTCGGTGTACGCATAAGCCACCACATACGCAGGCATGGCCAGCGGCAAGAGCAGTGCCCACTCCAAGCTGCGGCGCATCGGAAAGTCAAACAAGGTCACCGCTGCGGCAGACACCGTGCCCATGCTGATCACACCCACGCTCACCAAGATGCACAACAAGAGTGAGGTGCCCACGTAGTCGGGTAGCACGGTGTGGGCCATCTCAGCCAAGATGCTGGCCGTCGCGTCGTTCCACTGCGCCCAAGAAAAAAGCACGGTCAAGACGGGCAATGCCAAGAGCAGTGCCAACACAACCAAGACCGAGCGAAAAAACAAGCGTGCGCTAAAAACCATGCGGCATTGTAGGTAGCCGCACAAGTCATGGTGTGAAGACGTGGCGTTCTAGCGCCCTCTCTACAATCACGACATGTTTTTAGATGTCGCCCAGCTCTCTGTCAGTTACCCAGAACGCGCCCGTCCCTCGGTGGATCGCGTCACCTTGGGTCTGCGCGCGGGACAAATGGGCGTGCTCATTGGCCCCTCGGGCTGTGGCAAGACGACGCTGTTGCGTGCCGTGGCTGGCTTGGAGCATGTGAGTGCAGGCGAAATTCGTTTGGATCAGTCGGTGGTCAGCAGTGCGTCTGCTCACGTCGCGCCAGAGTCGAGACGCATTGGCATGGTGTTTCAAGACTATGCGTTGTTCCCTCACTTGAGCGTGGAAGACAACGTGAGTTTTGGCCTGCACAAGCAGCCGCGCGCCGAGCGCGAAGCGCGTGTGCGCGAGGTGCTGACACTGGTGGGCTTGTCGAGCAGCGCCAAGCGCTACCCCCATGAGTTGTCGGGTGGCCAACAACAGCGTGTTGCACTGGCACGCGCGTTGGCGCCCAAGCCACAACTGTTGTTGTTGGACGAGCCGTTCTCTAACCTTGACGTGGAATTGCGCGAACGCTTGGCTTTGGAGGTGCGCGGTATTTTGAAAGAAGCGCAAACCACCGCCTTGTTTGTCACACATGACCAAATGGAAGCCTTTGCCATTGGTGATGTGATTGGTGTCATGTCTGAAGGCCGCTTGCACCAGTGGGACGATGCCTACACGCTGTACCACCGCCCTGCCACACGCTTTGTGGCCGAGTTCATTGGGCATGGCGTGTTCACGCCTGCCACCTTGCGCGAGGTGAACAACCAAGTGGTGGTGCACACCCCCATGGGTGACTTGGTGGATGTAGCCGAGTGCCCGCTGCCTTGCACCTTTGCTGCAGGTGAGTGCGATGTGCTGCTGCGAGCTGACGACATCGTGCACGACGACGATGCACCGGTGAAGGCCGAGATCATTCGCAAAGCCTTCCGTGGCTCGGAGTTTTTGTACACCTTGCGCTTGAAAACGGGCGAGACTGTGATGGCCCATGTGCCCAGCCACCACGACCACGTGGTGGGCGAGTGGATTGGCATTCGCGCTGAGGTGGACCATGTGGTGACCTTCAACCGTTCGTGCCCTGTCAATGGCCACGACTTGTGCAACATGCCGTGTGCCGACCATGTAGCGCCCCAAGACCAAGCACAACCGATTCACTTTCAAGTGAAGGCCTCGACGTAAACAAACGGCTTCACGGCGAGCCAGCCGCGCGCATCAAGTCTGGGTATTAGAGAAACGCACCGTGAACCGCGCGCCCGGCATCGGCTTGCCGGGAAACGCATCTTCTAGCGTGACCACTGCTGCGTGTTGATGCGCAATTTCAATCACGATGGGCAAGCCCAAACCCGAGCCATCGGCCTCGGTGCCCAAGGCTCTGTAAAACGGTTGAAACACCAAATCGCGTTCAGCTTCGGGAATGCCGGGGCCCGAGTCTTCCACTTGCAAGACCACCACTTTGCCAAACTTGTCGGCGAGCAACCGCACGGTGATGACCCCGGGCGTGTCTTCGCTGGAGGGCGTGTAGTTGATGGCGTTGTCCACCAAGTTGCGCACCATTTCTTTGAGCAACGTGGGGTTGCCCATCACGCGCACGCCGGTGCTGCCCAGTCCTGCGCCTTCGTAGCCGAGGTCAATGTATTTGTCCATCGCACGTGGCAGCGAGTCTTGAATCACTTCGCTCACCAAGCTCACCAAATCACACGGGCTGCGTGCAATGTTGCTGGTGCTGCTTTCGGCGCGGGCGAGCGACAGCAGTTGATTCACCGTATGTGTGGCGCGAATGCTCGCGCGGCCAATGAGCTTGAGTGACTGTTTCAATTCGTCCGCGCTGGAGTCTGCACGTTGCGCCAAGTCCGCTTGCATGCGCAGACCCGCCAACGGTGTTTTGAGCTGATGCGCGGCGTCAGCCAAGAAACGTTTTTGCGTGGCGATGGATTCTTTGAGGCGTGTGAGCAAGTCGTTGATCGACGCCACAAGCGGGGCCACTTCTTGAGGCACGGCTGACTCGTCCAGGGGGCTCAAGTCATCGGGCTTGCGCAGGCGAATGCGTTCTTCCAGTTTGTTCAGCGGTCGAATGCCGCGCGCCAACGCCAGCCACACCAGCAGCACGGCCAACGGCAAGATGACGAACTGCGGCAGCATGACGCCTTTGATAATTTCCGTGGCCAGCACCGAGCGTTTCTCTAGCGTTTCGCCCACTTGCACCAGCACAGGTTTGGCACCTGGCACGTCCACGCGCACCCAGGTGTAGGCCACGCGCACATCAGCGCCGCGCATTTCATCGTCGCGAATGCGGACTTCACCGGGTAAAGGTTTTTCTTCATCGGGCGGCAGCGGGAAGTCGCGTTCGCCACTGACAAATTCGCCACGCGTGCCCAGCACTTGGTAGTAAATCAAGTCGGCTTCGTCGGCTCGCAGAATTTCGCGCGCGGGCAATGGCAAGTGGAAATACATGCGCGTTTGGTCGCTCTTGACGAGCTGTGCAAGTGCTTGCACGTTGTATTCCAAACCTCGGTCAAAGGGGCGGCCCGCAATGTTTTGGGCCACCAACCAAGTCAGCGCCAAGCTCACGGGCCACAGCAGCAGCAGTGGCGTGAGCATCCAATCCAAAATCTCGCCGAACAGCGAGTGTTGCTCGCGCCTAAACAGCTTGGCCATGCGCGTGCGTGTGGCTGTTTAGCCCGGAATTTTTTCGAGGCAGTAGCCCAAGCCGCGCACGGTGGCGATGCGGATGGGGCCTTTTTCAATCTTCTTGCGCAAGCGGTGGATGTACACCTCAATCGCGTTGTTGCTCACCTCTTCGCCCCACTCGCACAGGCGCTCCACCAACTGGTCTTTGCTGACCAAGCGACCGCTGCGTTGCAACAGCACTTCAAGCAAACCGAGTTCACGCGCTGAGAGCTCCACCATCTTGCCGTCGATGGTGGCCACGCGACCCGTTTGGTCGTACACCAGTGGGCCGTGTTTGATGGAGGACGATGTGCCACCCATGCCGCGGCGTGTGAGGGCGCGCACGCGGGCCTCGAGCTCTTGCAGGCTGAAGGGCTTGGCCATGTAGTCGTCAGCCCCGTAGTCCAAACCTTTGACGCGCTCTTCCACGCCATCGGCGGCTGTGAGGATGAGCACAGGGATAGAGGACCCGCGTGAGCGCAAACGCTTGAGCACTTCAAGACCGTGCATCTTAGGGAGCCCCAAGTCCAAGATGAGCAAATCAAACTCATCGGTGGTCATCAAGGCGGCATCAGCTTCTGTACCACTGGCGACATGGTCAGCGGCTGCGCCAGATGCGCGCAAGGTACGCAACAGGCCGTCGGCCAAGACCAAGTCGTCTTCTGCAATCAGGATGCGCATGTGTTGTCTCCAGCTTCTTCGTGTAGGTGTGGGGTCAAGAGGGTGATTCTAGGCTGGAGTAACCGCCTGCATAGGCCTCTAGACCTAGGCTAACTACGGTGGCGACGTCTGCGCCGACCTCCTGTTTGAACTCATCCTCGGCTTGTGCCACCGCTTGCTCAAACGCATGCAGCCAGGCCAAACCCGTGTCAGTGAACATAATGCGCCGCGCCCTTGCGTCCAGCGGGTCAGGCATGCGCTGCACCAAACCCCAAGCTTCGCACTGGGTGACCAAATCGCCCATCGCTTGTTTGGTCATCCCAGCGCTGTCGGCCAGCTCGCTAAGGCGCGAACCTTCTAGGCTCAGATGGCGCGTGATGTGGATGTGCGCGGCGCTCACTTGCGCACGGGCCGCGAGGTTAGACAAGGCCAGTGGCACCTCGACGTTGTGCGCCATCAGGTGCAACACGCGTGCGTCAAAGCGGCGCATGGCGTGGCCTAGCAAGCGGCCGAGGTGGATTTGTCGCCAGTCTTGGTGGCTTGGTGGAGGAGGGCGTGACAGCATTTCTAAATGGTAAGGCAAACTGACCAAAAAAAGTGTTTGCAAGTTTTGACTTTGCGTTAAAGTACTGGTCAAGCATCCAGCTGTTGATTCAATCAGTGGTTGGAAACCAAACCCCAAACTGGAGAACACCATGAGCACCAAACCCGCCGTCGATAGCGAAAAAGCCAAAGCCTTGCAAGCCGCCTTGGCCCAAATTGAAAAGCAATTTGGCAAAGGCACCATCATGCGCTTGGGCGAAGGCGAAATCATTGATGACATCCAAGTCGTTTCTACGGGTTCGCTGGGTTTGGACATTGCCTTGGGCGTCGGTGGCTTGCCACGTGGTCGCGTGATCGAAATCTACGGTCCAGAGTCATCAGGCAAAACCACACTCACTTTGCAAGTGATTGCTGAAATGCAAAAGCAAGGTGGCACTTGCGCGTTTGTGGACGCGGAACACGCCCTCGACTCGCAATACGCCCAAAAGCTCGGTGTTGATTTGCAAGACTTGCTCATCAGCCAACCTGACACTGGCGAACAAGCGCTGGAAGTGGTGGACAGCTTGGTGCGCTCCGGCGCGGTGGATTTGGTGGTGGTCGACTCGGTGGCTGCCCTCACACCCAAGGCCGAACTCGAAGGCGATATGGGCGATTCATTGCCAGGCTTGCAAGCCCGTTTGATGAGCCAAGCGCTGCGCAAATTGACGGCTTCCATTAAGAAGACCAACTGCACGGTCATCTTCATCAACCAAATTCGCATGAAGATTGGCGTGATGTTTGGCTCGCCCGAAACCACCACCGGTGGTAACGCGCTCAAGTTCTACGCGTCTGTGCGTTTGGACATCCGTCGCACTGGCACCATCAAGCGCGGCGACGAAGCGGTGGGTAATGAAACCAAAGTCAAAGTGGTCAAAAACAAAGTGGCGCCACCCTTCAAAACCGCTGAGTTCGACATCTTGTTTGGCGAAGGCATCAGCCGCCAAGGCGAAATCATCGACATGGGTGTCAACGCCAAGGTCATTGAAAAGTCAGGTGCTTGGTACGCCTACAACGGCGAAAAAATTGGCCAAGGCCGCGACAACGCCCGTGAGTTCTTGCGTGAAAACGAAGCACTCGCCTTTGAGATTGAAAACAAAGTGCGCGAATCATTAGGCATTCCTTTGTTGGTGGGTGGCCCAGACGCTCCTGCCGCCAAAGAAGAAAAGGCGCCCAAGGCCAGCAAGGCTTCCAAAGAAGCCAAGGCTGCCGATGTCGACGCCGATGGCGTGGTGCTCTAACCCTGTTGTGTGAGTGACCACGTGACAGCCAACACGCAAGACATCTCAAAAGCGGAGGACCCACCCAAGGCGAAAAGGGCCAACGGGTTTCAGCCTTCGCTCAAAGGACGTGCGTTGCGCTTGCTGTCGCTGCGCGAACACTCGCGCCAAGAACTCGAACGCAAGCTCAAACCGTTTGAAGAAACGCCTGGCGAGCTGGCCGAGGCCTTGGATTTTTTGCAGGCCAAAGACTTCATCAACGAGCAACGCGTGGTGGAGTCGGTGGTCAACAGTCGCTCTCGCAAGCTCGGTGCATCCCGGGTGCGTCAAGAATTGCAAGCCAAAGGATTGCCCGCTGAGGCCATCGCCGAGGCCGTGCAAACGATGCGCAGCACCGAGCTAGAGCGAGCCCGCGAAGTTTGGCGAAAAAAGTTTGGCGAACCGCCTGTGGATGCAGCGGCCCGAGCCAAGCAAGTGCGGTTTTTAATCAGCCGCGGCTTTGCGGCTGAAGTGGTGAAGCGTGTGGTGGCTGGCGCCGACGAGCTCTAAACGCAGCGCTTTAAACGCCCAACATCAGCTGCAAGTTTTGCACCGCAGCGCCGCTGGCGCCTTTGCCCAAGTTGTCTAAACGTGCGATGAGCACGGCTTGGCGATGGGCCTCATTCGCGAAGACGCGAATCTCTAGTTTGTTGGTGTCGTTCAACGCTGTGGCGTCCAACTTGCCGTTGTTGGTGGCAGGGTGCACGCTCACCCAGCCGTCTGGGCTTTGGGCGTAGTGCTTGGCCAATGCGTCATACAAATCAGCCGCCTTAGGCTTGCCTGGCAGCTCATCCAGATGCAGAGGCAGTTGGACCAGCATGCCTTGGCGGAAGTTGCCGACCGATGGCACAAACAGAGGGCGACGTTTCAGGCCGGTGTAGGCCATGATTTCGGGGATGTGTTTGTGCTCTAGGCCCAAGGCGTAGGCTTCAAACAAAGGGGCTTTGCCCGCTTCGTAGTCTTCAATCATGGTGCGTCCGCCGCCCGAGTAGCCGCTGACCGAAGGCAGGGCCACGGGGAAATCCGCAGGCACCAAACCCGCATCGACCAAGGGGCGCAACAAGGCAATGGCGCCGGTGGCGTAGCAGCCGGGGTTGGCCACGCGCTCGGCGTTGACCACGGCATCGCGCTGGCCCGCGGCCAACTCGGGGAATCCGTACACCCAGCCAGGTGACACGCGGTGCGCGGTGGAGGCGTCGATGATTTTGGGTTTCTTGCCGCTCAGGCTGTCGATCATGGCGACCGATTCGCGGGCGTGGTCGTCGTGCAGGCACAAGATGACCATGTCGACGCCAGCCATGAGCTCGCGTTTGGCTTCTGGGTCTTTGCGTTTGGCGGGGTCAATGCTGACCACCTGCACGGCTGGCATGGTGGCCAAACGTTCGCGAATTTGTAGACCTGTGGTGCCGGCTTCGCCGTCGATGAAGACTTTAGACATGGATGTCGCCAAAAAGTACAAAAAAGTTGGGCGCCGCTCAGCTCTTGTAAGCCAGTTAAAAGTTTGACGCGATGCAGCATGATACAGTCATAAGGCTTTGCGCTGTGCGGCTTTTCGGAGTTTGCGCATGTGCAAAACGTTACAAATCCACCGATTACTAAGAGAGATCTCATGAAGATTCACGAGTACCAAGGCAAGGAAATCTTGCGTCAATTTGGTGTGCCAGTGCCCCGCGGTATCCC
>JACCDQ010184311.1_pt1 | contig 16647 bp, 13 predicted proteins | sample 7446031 | NCBI WGS metagenome assembly JACCDQ01 (sample SAMN15323442, study PRJNA562643) | freshwater metagenome | isolation source: river surface water | place: USA:Blue River Watershed | collected 2017-08-17
CAAAAAACAAAAGAGGATAGGCTTTAACTTTCCATGCTAATCTATTGCTTCCCAGAATTGTGCTGAAATTAACCAAACCCCAAAAATTATGACGCGCATTGTCATCATTGGAGCCGGTGTGATTGGGGCGGCGATCGCCTACGAACTGAGTGCTATTCCCCATTTTCAGCTAACCCTCCTGGAAAAGGGGCAGGCGGCAGAGGGAGCGACCGGGGCGGCCCTAGGGGTGATGATGGGCGTGATTAGCCACAAAACGAAGGGAAGGGCCTGGCGATTAAGACAAGCGACCCTAGAGCGATTTGATGCCTTGGTGACGGAATTGGAGCAAATTACGGAAGAAAGCCTACCCGTCAACCGTCACGGTATTCTCAAGGTAATTCCTGCCGAAGAACAGAGCCAATGGCAACGGTTACAAGAAACTAGAGCCGTCCAGGGCTATCCCCTCGAACTCTGGTCTTACGAGCAACTCCGTGAACAATGCCCTCACCTAACCCCCAGTGCCGGCCAAGGAGCCGTTTATTCCCCCTGCGATCGCCAAATTCATCCCCAAGCATTTACCCAACACCTATTAAAAGCCGCCCAAATCCGAGGCGTGACCTATTGCCCAGGGGTAACGGTTCAGTATTTAGCCCATCAGAACGGCCTTTGTGTCGGACTCGAAACCAGTCAGGGATGGATAGAAGCTGATCGGGTCATTATTACTGCCGGTCTAGGCTCTCCCGCCCTCATCCCCTTCCCCCCCATTGTCCTCCAACCGGTGCTAGGCCAAGGATTACGGGTGAAACTTCAGCAACCGTTAGGATCTCCCACACTTCGACAAAGCTCAGTGACCCCCTGGCAACCGGTGATTACTCGCCAGGATGTGCATTTGGTTCCCTGGGGAGATAATGAATACGCGATCGCGGCCACCGTTGAATTTCCCCTAGAGGATGGTACTCTGATCGCCGATCCTCAAGGTATAGAAACCCTTTATCATCAGGCGATCGCCCTTTGTCCCGCCCTCGCCCAGGGAGAAATTGTGAACACCTGGCAAGGTAAACGCCCCCAGCCCCTTGGAGAATCAGCCCCGATTCTGCGATCGCTCCCTAGCCTAAGCAACGTCCTATTGGCCACCGGCCATTACCGTAATGGGATTTTATTGGCCCCCGCCACCGCCCTCTGGGTAAAACAAACACTCACCGCCTAAGGCCAACCAGCATCTCTTCTTGGACGCTCCCAACCTATGACTTTTGTCAACAAAACCCGATATTCTACTAGATAGACCTTTCAACTGCCCATTGAACCATGCAATTTTCCAAAATTCTCATTGCCAACCGAGGGGAAATCGCCCTACGGATCTTGCATAGTTGTGAAGAATTAGGAATCGCTACTGTTGCTGTTCACTCGACCATTGACCGCCCTTCTCTCCACGTCCAACTGGCCGATGAAAGTGTCTGTATTGGCCCACCCCCCAGCAGTAAAAGCTATCTGAATATTCCCAACATCATTGCCGCCGCCCTTACCCGTAACGCCACGGCCATTCATCCCGGCTACGGATTTTTAGCCGAAAATGCCAAGTTTGCCGAAATCTGTGCCGACCATCAAATTACCTTTATTGGGCCTTCCCCAGAAGCGATCCGGGCCATGGGCGATAAATCCACCGCTAAAAAGACCATGCAAAGAGCCGGGGTTCCCACTGTCCCCGGTAGTCCCGGCCTCATTGAATCGGAACAGGAAGCCCTCAGACTGGCCGCGGAAATTGGCTATCCTGTGATTATCAAAGCCACTGCCGGGGGAGGGGGTCGAGGGATGCGCCTAGTCCGTCAAGAAAGCGATTTTTCCCGTCTCTTCCAAGCGGCCCAGGGAGAAGCAGAAGCGGCCTTTGGTAATCCTGGCGTTTATTTAGAAAAATTTATTGAACGTCCGCGCCATATCGAGTTTCAAATTCTGGCCGATAATTACGGAAATGTCGTCCATCTAGGCGAGCGGGATTGCTCTATTCAACGTCGTCATCAGAAATTATTAGAAGAAGCACCGAGTCCCTTTTTGACTCCCCAACTCCGCAAAAAAATGGGAGAAGCGGCCATTAAAGCGGCCAAATCTATCCAGTACCAAGGGGCAGGAACCGTCGAATTTTTAGTAGATAGTTCAGGGAATTTCTATTTCATGGAAATGAATACTCGGATTCAAGTCGAGCATCCTGTGACAGAAATGATCACGGGTCTGGATTTAGTCACTGAGCAAATTCGTATTGCCCAGGGGGAAAAATTAAGCGTCAATCAATCGCAGATTCATCTGAACGGTCACGCGATCGAATGTCGGATTAATGCCGAAGATGCTAATCAAAATTTTCGTCCCCATCCCGGTAAAATTAGTGGTTATTTGCCCCCCGGTGGGCCAGGCGTGCGGATTGATTCCCACGTTTATACTGATTATGAGATCCCCCCCTACTACGATTCTTTGATCGGTAAGCTCATTGTTTGGGGGCCAGACCGGAGTACTGCCATTAAACGGATGGGACGCGCCCTGCGAGAGTGTGCGATTACGGGGATTCCCACCACGATTGACTTTCATCAACGGATTTTAACCACTCCCGCGTTTTTGGCAGGTGACGTTTATACCAATTTCATTGAAGAACACTTACTGCCCAGTGTTAAATAATCGCTTAACCCAGGCTCACCCTTCCGTCCTTGAGATTAGCTTAAGCGTCTGAGTCTAACCCGCAGGTTCAGGGAAGATTGGCTCTTTTTCAGGCGGAAATTGGCAATCCGCACAATCAGCGATCGCAGAATTTGTTGTTTAGCTTCCTGATCCAAAGCCGGACGTGACTCCTCTTGCGACAATAGCAAAAGACGCTCTAAGTCCTCAGCCGTTTCAAAGGGAAGCACCCTGGGTAGAGGTAAAGGGGCAAGGGAGGAATGAATCGCATAGGTCGTCTCTAGCATAGGAATCGCTCTCAGATAAAAGGTCATCAGAAATACTGTTATCTATAGTGTTGGCGACTTTCCCTGATTCTGCGATAGAAACAATCACCCTTCCCTCGTGATATTGATCACAGCCAAAACCATCCATGAATCATTAATGCCCAAAAGCAAACTGTCCGGCAGAACTGGGAGGGCTTCTAAAAAAAGAAAACCGTATAAATACGGAGGTTAGTATTCAGCCTTTTTAAGGACAATAAAAGACACAACTCCTCGTTGGGCATCAAGCATTTTCTTTTCTCCCTGACCTTTGTGTAGAAGGCATCCCTCTTTTTGACTTCTTTCTTCTTTCTCTGTACTGCCCATGCCTAATTTTTCTGAGCTTGGTAACTTAAAACTTGAATCGCTTCTTCAACAGGGATTGGATACCTTTCTCAAACGACAAAGTAATACTCCCGAAAAAGCGAATAAGATTGAAAAAATCCTCCTCAAAAAGCGATCGCTGGATCGCAAAGGAGAATTATACGAATTACCGCCAACCCATGCCATTACCCTCGTGGCCTATCAAATTCGTCGTCAGGACAGTGAAGGCTCAATCTTGGTTACATTGGAACATCTTAGAAAACTCTATCAAGAACTCAATCAAGAAATTTTACGGTACGCCACCAATGGCCGATTAGCCAAAGCCGAAAAACTCTGGCAACAGCAAAAAAATGTTGATATTCTTCATTATACCCATCGTCTAAAAGCCTTTCGGGTCAACCAAAAAGCGAAAATTCTCAACTGGATTATTGATTTAGACTTCCACAAAGAAACCTCCGATGAACAGTCCTATGGTAGTGGGACAGCCAAAGCCGTTTTAGAATCGTTAATGACGATTTTTCTTGATGAACCCTCAGCCAAAAATAGTGCCAAGGATTACCTTGATACGTTAATTGCAGAGGATTGGATGGCCCATATCACGGAAGTGAGTCGCCCGTTTTATAAGCATAGTCAACTCCGCTATAAGATTGTTTTTCGGAAACCCCCTCGGTTTGCTTTTTAAAAAACTTACATTTTGCCCAAATTCACTCCAAATTCACCCGTCACCGATTACAGGGATTGGGTTGCTAACCAAACTTCGTGGCGACACTTCAATTGGTAAAGTTTATTGGCCATCAATCCTGCCCAAAGACGACTAGCCTTCGGGGTGATTAAATAATGGCTATCCTGGGGAATCACTTTCTGAAAAGTTTCGACTAAAAAATAGGCAACCTGTTTTGCCGTAATATCACTGCCGGCAATTTGTCCTCTAAACAGTAATTCCCTAGGGCGATCGCCGGTTATCCCCTGATACACCATTGAAAAATCATGGGTAGCCTGTGGGTGTAACCGTTCCGGCGAGGGAATGGCCGCATTAGGGGTCGTCGTGATGAGTTGTGTCACCAGAAAAGCATAGTGGTAGTCCGGTACCCCGCGTAGCATTCCGGAATAATAAAGCAACATAGGCAAGGTCACCTGTTGAGATGCCTTGAAAGCCCAGTGGGCCTTATCCAAAGGCAAATAAGTTAAGAAGGTTTGCCACTCTGACATATTTCGACCACTGGAATTACAACGATTTTGAAATAGGATTTGAGCGGATATTCTCTGAGCTTACCCCAAGACTGACCCGGCGAGTTCTTGCCATTGATCTGCCTTTCAGGTTATCGAAAATTTGGGTCTAAAACCCCGTCCTTTAGGACGGCTTTGAGCTAGAATACATTTGGCAAGCGAAAACCAAGTTTGCTAAAAACATTCTGTCAACGCAGTAAGTAAGTCGCCATAGGGCATTGGGAGACTCTAAATGGACGTGGAGCGATTGTAAGACTACTTCGGTAGCACATTGCTGTGAAGCGTCAAGGAATCCTCTTTCTTTAGGAAGAGGAGGTATGTCAAAGTCAGGTTAACATGGCCGTCTAAGATAGCCCAACATCAAAACACTTCGGTTAATCCCCTTTAGCTGTCTTTCGATCTACCCCTCAAGCAGTTAACTTGAACACTGCACCGGTAGTCAAAGAACGCCCCGACTATCTACCACTCCAAAACACATATCAAGGTTGAAAGTCCTGTTAGGGTTGCAGTCTGGGAAAAGCCAAGGGAGGTTCAACCAAGGTTCGGATCTCATTCTTAGACGCACAAAAACTGAATCAAAACCCTGCCTTGCTGTCGCGGGACGACATTCCGAGACGTTAAACGGGCGTATTCCAGACAATCACACCTTTCCCAGAGAAGGGGCTGTCCTACGAAACGTCAACCCACCGCAAGAACTCTAGTTCTAGTCGGAATCCTCATTTACTGAGTGAGATGGATGTCACGACCGCCTCCTGCGGAAAGATTTGAGCATTGATTCATCACCTCGCTATTTCTCCATTCCCGCTTTGGAACTTCTCGACCGGCTTTTTGTCTCTCTTACCGAAGCAGGGCAAGCCTCCGCTAGTTTCCTAGGTCGTTTTGGGCATTGAAAAAAAAGCTACCGAGGACGTTTCTAGGATCAACGCTCAATCTTTCCCCTAACCAGAGATCTTGTTTCTGGTTTGACCCTTTTACAACAGAAGATGTAACCAAAGCAGACAGAATAATACGCCCCTCTAGGAATGGTTCCCTAGTTACCGATGTACCAGGCCAGGGAAGAAATCCCTGTTAAATATTGACTGTGATGACACTGACTAATCGTTTTCAGTTAATCCGTCACTGATCTTAAGTCCCCATTAAGAACGTTTCTGTGGCCACCCGGATGGCTTTTCCCTGGGGAAGTTTTCTCGGTGCTAGAACGACGAGTCCTGGGTGAAGGGACTGGATTCCTAGAGTCGCTTGCCGGTGAGTGGAGACTGCTCCTGACGGTGGCGATCGCGTTGAACTCTCTGAGGCTTGGGAGGGTTAGCCCCCTATCTTCTCCTCTACCTTTTAAGGAACTGTAACTTTCATGCCAAAACAAATTATTATTGCCGAACATCATCAAGTCGCGGCGGTTTATTGGGAAGATCAAATTCAGGAATTAGTCGTTTCTACTGGCAATCAACAGGTTAGTGATATTTATTTAGGTCTCGTCGAGACAGTGATTCCGGGGATTGATGCGGCCTTTGTGAATATCGGTGATACGGAGCGCAATGGTTTTATCCACGTGACGGATCTTGGCCCTCTGCGGTTAAAGAAAACGGCGGGGGCAATCACGGAGTTATTGGCTCCTCAGCAAAAAGTCCTGGTGCAGGTGATGAAGGAACCCACCGGCAGTAAAGGGCCTCGCTTAACGGGCAAAATTAGTTTACCGGGACGATATTTGGTCTTGATTCCCCATGGTCGGGGAGTGAATCTCTCTCGACGCATTAGAAATGATGAGGAACGGAATCGCCTACGCGCCCTAGCGATTTTAGCCAAGCCGGCAGGCATGGGGTTATTGGTCAGAACGGAAGCAGAAGGGAAGGGAGAAGATGCGATTTTAGAGGATTTAGAAAGTTTACAGAAGCAGTGGGAAATGATTCAACACCAGGCGGTTTCGACCCGGGCCCCGGCGTTACTGAATCGTGATGATGATTTTATTCAACGGGTACTCCGTGATATTTATAGTGCTGATGTTAACCGCATTGTGACCGATTCGCCTTCGGGAATGAAACGGGTCAAGCAGTATCTCCTGGGATGGGGTGGCGGGCGGCCACCGGTGGGAGTCGTGATTGATTACCATCGAGAACCTCAGAATATTTTGGAGTATTTTCGAGTTAATGCGGCGATTCGTGAGGCGTTAAAACCCAGGGTGGATCTGCCTTCCGGTGGATACATTATTATTGAACCCACGGAAGCCTTGACGGTGATTGATGTTAACTCCGGTTCTTTTACGCGATCGGCGACGGCCAGGGAAACGGTACTTTGGACGAATAGCGAAGCGGCGACGGAAATTGCCCGCCAGTTACGTCTTCGTAATATTGGGGGGGTTGTGATTGTGGACTTTATTGACATGGAGTCCCGCCGTGACCAGCAGAAGCTTCTAGAGCATTTCCATCGGACATTAAAACAGGATAAAGCGCGTCCTCAAATTGCCCAGTTGTCGGAATTGGGATTGGTGGAGTTAACCCGGAAGCGTCAGGGGCAAAACATTTATGAATTATTTGGCAGTCCCTGTGCCCACTGCGGCGGTCTGGGATACTTGGCGGCTTTACCCGGCGAAGCGGAGGCGGTGTGCCTAGAAAGTCCTATGGTGCCCATTATTCGTTATGCCTCTAGTAGCCCTAGCCCTAATCCTAGCCCTAGTCCTAGTTTACTACCTCGTGGTGGAGATAAAGGGGTGAGTAGTCCGCCTTTGGTGAAGTCTGCGCCCCTGCCAGAGGTCGGATTGGATACCGAGTTTGATTATGGGGGTGGCTCCGGTACGGGGATGGATTTGATTTACCATCCTAATTATCAGGAGCAGGCGGGTAATGGGGGTAATCGTCGTCGTCGCCGCCGGCGGGGGCCAGAAGCCTTTGCGAAGGAGGAGGGGACATCGAAGGGGGTTACTCCTTTGGCCAAAAGTACGCCGCTGATGGTCGAGTCGGAAGGAGAGGAACGTAAGGAGCGTCGGGAACGCCCGTCTCGTCGGGAAGAAGTTGCACGGGAACGGGTCGTGGTGGAATTAACGCCCAAGGAACAGGATGTGTTTGCGCTACTGGGGGTGTCTCCTTTGCTGAAGTTAGACCGGGAATTTAAGGATCCTAAGTCGGTGATTGTTTCGGTGCGGACGGCCAGTGGGGAACACCGTGAACTGATGGAGGGCGGAACGGTCAGGGATACGGGGGCTTCTGAGGTGAGTGAGGAAACCCCTTCGGCGATCGCCTTACCGACCCCTGAAGTGCCGGCTATCCCAGAGGTTGAGTCCTTCAAGGAGCAAGTTAATTCCCTAGGAGACGCAACAGCGTTAAAGTCGGAGGAGGTTGATTTCCTAAGTTCTCTGGCTCAAGCGGAGCCGGAACCCGTCGAGATCACCACCGATCACGCCCTAGAGGAAAGCGGGTTAGAGTCCGAAACCCTGGCTCTTGAAAGTGCGGAATCTTTAGCGGGTCGTCGTCGTCGTCGTCGGTCATCGGCTCAGGATGAGTGAGGGATACCTACTGGCGGGGGTAGATGAGGTGGGACGCGGCTGTTTGTTTGGCCCGGTGGTGGCGGCGGCAGTCCTGGTTCCCCAGGATTCCTTATCTGCTTTAGTGTCTTTGGGAGTCAAGGATAGTAAACAGCTTTCAGCTTCCCAACGGCAGACTTTAGTCCCACTCATCCAAGGCACGGTTTTGGCCTATGGTATTGGGCTGGTAACGGTGGCGGAAATTGAACGGCTGAATATTCGTTTGGCTTCGTTGTTGGCCATGGAACGGGCTTTGTCAAGATTGCCCCAGGCTCCTGATCGCTGTTTAATTGATGGACGAGACCGAATCCCGGATTTACCCTGGGAACAGGAAACACTCATTCGGGGGGATCAATCCTCCCCGGCGATCGCCTCTGCTAGTATTCTGGCCAAGGTTTGGCGAGATGATTTGATACAACGTTTGGCCCTCAAATATCCGGATTATGATTTAGCCAAAAATAAGGGATATGGTACAGCGAAACATCGTCAAGCGTTACAGCAGTTTGGTTTAACCCGGTTCCATCGTCCCCGTTTCTGTCGCAAAAGTCTGTCTGCTGGGGCCGTTAAGGAGTCTTCTCCGGATTAGGCCGCAGGGGCGATCGCTCGATATTGTTATAAACCATGACCCCCAACCCGCCACTTAAAAGACCCAATAGTACCAACAGAACGAATAATCTACTCTGACGGGCCCCAGACGCTTCCGCAAGTTGCGCGATCCATTGCCCTAACCCCTGGGGTAACCAACGAGGGAACGGAGTGGGCAAATAATAGTCTTCGGCAGAGGCCGCCGATGGGGGAGAGGTTTCCGGGGTAGGGTGTTGCCGACGGTGGATTTGGGAAAACAGCCAATAGATAGGAGTCCCCACGCGGCTTAATTGTAGGGTTTTTAGACCTTCCACCTCCACAATGGGAATTTCCGAATAGAAGATTTGATGGGGAATTTGTCCGGTCTGTAGTCGCGTTAGCAGAGGATGTAATCCCTGTTGTAATCGTTGCCAGGGTAACGGGTGGGGCGATAATTGGTCACATTTCGTTAAGACTAAGGCTAGGGGTAAGGTTAATTCCTGGTTTGCGATCCAGTCCCCTAGAGCCTCAAAGGGCTGGAGGAGACGAGCTAAACGAGGGCGATCGCTGGCTAATTGCACCAGTAACGACGCATCTAAAAAAAGACAACAGCCATCACAACGAGTCAGTAAATTCGTAAAAGCCGGATTCGTCATCTGACAAGCTTCCCCCGGTACATCCCACCATCTCACATGGGCCAGGGTTTGATTTCCCCATTGATGACGCTGTTTTAAACAGAAATCAAAATTAGCAATTTTTAACGTTGCTGGTGGATATTCCCCCGTTTTCGCAACGTAGATCAATAAATTATCAATCGTCCGACGTACCTCTCGGTCTTCGCAATCAAACCAGAGTAACCGTTGTTGGGAATGATCCCGATGACATTCCAAATAACAAGCCGCTAAAAAGACTGTTTTACCGACTCCTCTAGGGCCAATACTGAGAAAACTATAGAATGGTTTTTCCTGTTCAACCGATGAAGCCATAGAAAAGGGCAGGCAATATTTGCGTTTTGCTGATTTTATCTCAAATTTCACGTTTCCCTGGTGAGTCAATCAGTTCGCTAATAGGCGTACAGCACTGATTTGATTATTAATACCTCAACAGTAAGCGGGTGAGGGGAATCGAACCCCTATCATTAGCTTGGAAGGCTAAGGTTTTACCACTAAACTACACCCGCAAGCGGCTCTACGTCGCTCACAATTTCTACAGCATACCATAATCAGGGGAGAAAGGAAGGCTGAGCACAATTTTTTTTTGATGGAGAGTCTGGATTACCCGCGTTGTTGATACTTCTATCGGGATAGGGAGGCGATCGCGGCGATAATTAATTTGGCATGGTTGACACCGGATTTCTCCGTTATACCAATTCTTCAAAAAATGACTACAGATAGTGTGGACTATAATAATAGTAGAGTTATAGGACAAACATGGCTGGAGTTTACAAGTTAGACATCTTGGAAAGTGAAGCAGAACTCAAGGAACTGCTCAGCCAAGAAAAGGTGATAGTTTCAATGGTGGGACGACCTCATATTCTGGAGGCCCTATCTATAGTTAACATTTAGAGAATTGGTATAATATCATCAGGATTAAGTCATTGGCGTTTTTCTATATTAATACCTGATTAAAGATTAATTGTCTTGAACGGTGAATTTACGATAGTTTACTGGCTTCGATTTCCCGGCGGATTTCATCGAGGGGAGATTCATACTGTTTGACTTCTGATTCATCCGGAATAAACTCAACAGTAATATTGATTTTAAGCTTACCGGATTTCCAGCCACTAGAGCCAGCTTGTAAGATTTTACAGTCAACACCTTCATCAAACCATTGATTAACGTTATTCAGAGATAACGAGACTCCTTGGTTACTGCAATGACGATTTAGAGCATCAGGAACTGCGTTATCAAATGCAGACTCCAAAGCTTTTTTGACTTTTCCAGACTTGAAAAGATTTTCATTCCGATCAATTACATCATCATCACTAATGTTTTTTAGGTAGTTGTTATAGTTGAGTTCCATAAAATTGGCTCCTTGGGTGAATTAAGGTAGTTTACTGGCTTCGATTTCCCGACGGATTTCATCGAGGGGAGATTCATACTGTTTGGCTTCTGGTTCATCAGGGATAAACTCTAAGACTAATTTTGCTTTAAGTTTACCTTTTTTCCATCCTTGGGACTGAGGGTCTAAAATCTCACAAGGCGACCCATCACTAAAAATATTTGATGGTATTCTTAGTTCATTTTTTTCTAATTGTTGGTTGATGATAATTTCAAAAGAAATATCTCTATTATTTTCCTGTTTCCAACCACTACTAAACATCCATTTAAGTCTGTCCATTACAGTCACCAGCTTGTATATTTCAAGCCTTTGAGTACAACTAATAACAGCATCTTTAGCTAGTGATTGAAGATAAGGGTTAAATTCAACTATCATAAATAAAACTCCATTAATTTTGAGTAGGGAGTAAGGACACAATATTATTATGTCCCTACGGGGGGCAAATGCCAATTAACAGTTAAGTCAATCCCTCCTCTAAGTTATTTTCCGTTTCGACCCATTCCGCATCAACAATCACTTCAGGCTGATGTAACATATCCGTTGTCGTTAAAATGGGTAATTGATAGGTAATTTGCATCGCTTTCAGACAATCATTAATCGCCGTCACACTTTGTTGATAACGATCAATTTTTTGCTGTACCTCCGACTGCAAACGAGCATTACGCGCAATTTTTTCTTCCGCTTCCTGCTCCAAGGTTTTTTCCAAATAAGCCCTGGCTACATCATATTGCTGTAAAATAACTTCTGCCTGTTTAACTGCCATCGGGACTAAATGCGTTTTCAGACCATTATTGATGGTTTGACGGAAATTTTTACGCACAGTGGTAAACACCTTCGGTTCAAAATCGAGTTTTAATAACTCCTTGATCGCCGGTTCCGCTTCGATAATCGCCTGGGCATCATAACCCTGGGACGTTTTCTCTAAAGTTTGTCGAAATTGATAAATCGAAAAAGTTCCTTCATCATAAAACCTCGGACTTTCTCGCACATAGCGATCGCACTCTGTCCGGGCCTCACTAATGAGAGCTTTCGCTAAATCTACTTCAATTTGTTTTAAATAACTTTCGATACCGGCATCATTGCCCAATAAACGATAAATTTCATGGTAACAATCCGACTTATGCAATCGGTCAAAAAGACGCTGAAAGAAACTTTTCATCAAAGCTTCAATTCCGATAATAAACGCATCTTCTAATTGATTCGCCAGATAATAAAGAGCCTCCACCAATACCGCAATAAAAGGAGCCGTTGCATTGCGCGGATGATTCATGGTTGCCCGACTATAGGCATTCATAATCGAAAAAGTCGTAATCAACTCATCCAGATAGCTCACCATGCGCGATTTTAACCGTAGAAAATCCTCATCAAAGTCCTTATCTACGCCAATCACCACATCATTCACCTGTTCCGCAATAAAAGATTGAAACTTAACCCCTAAATCCTGCATAGATTGATTCAAAAGGGTCAATTCCTGGGCTTTCATCGCCTCAATTTCACGAGGTTGACTATCTAAAATACGATAATTCTCCAAATAAAATTGTCGTAATAAAATACACAAAGGTTGTAAATCTGTCGCTAAATTTGCAAATAATTCAGGATATTTTTCCTTCGTTAAATAATTACGAATGGCCACCCGAAATGATTCAATACCACTATCATAGATTAATTGATCCAATAAAGGATTGCCCCACTCACTTAAAATCCGGACATAGTTTTCATTGGGGGTTTCATAACCATTGACCGATACTCGAAAACTTGTGGCCAATAACTTCCCCGAATTAGCACAATAATTATTAAATTCACTCACAAATTGGGGCGTTTCCTCTTCACCGCCTAAACCCTTAACACTATCCGCAAAAATCGAGTTTAACCCAAAGCGATCGCCGCTAGAGGTTTGTTTTAATTGACTACCATAGAACCCCAATAAACCACTGGTCTTATAGAGCCGATTGGTTCCTCGAAATTCCGTTTGAATTAACTCTTCTAAACGTTGTCGTAACTGAGCCGCATACCAGGTTTCATCAATGCGATTAAACACATAAAAAACGCGATCGCGGATACCCGGATTTTTCCGAATACGCTCTAATAACTCTGTTTCTTCCGTCGCTAAATCCCCAGCGGCCGCGGCTTTCAACACACAGACAACGGCAGACGTATTGGGATCTTCAATTTTGCGATAAGCCAATTCTTTATCCTTTTGCACCGGCGCATCAATTCCCGGTAAATCCACCAAAACATTGCCATCCTGTAAGAGAGGATGATAACAATGATATTCTAATTTTTTTAAGACCGAACTATTAATACCTTGCCGAGCATAACTCGCCGCTTCTGACAAATTTTTGAAATTCAATTGATCCATTGAATAGGTAGCATTTTGAATCGTTTGAATGCGTTCTCGATTGTGGCGATAGCCTTCCAATAATAACAATAAAGCATTCGCTTGTTTGGCCCGTTCTGTCTTAACTTTTCCGCCTTCTTCAGCAATAATGCGCTGACAAAATTGCTTTAACGTCTCGATAATCTCCGAATTATTAATATTAATCTCATTCGTCAGTTTTAATCGCTGACAAAGCACCGCCACTTGTTCACGAATTTCCGCTTCACTGAGAAACGTTAATACCACCTTTTCCTGATTCGGTTCAGCATATTCAATATGACATTCTGTCCCTGTTGCGTGACCCTCGGCACTATAGAGCAATTCCCGTTCCAGCAGAGCATTAATCAGCATAGACTTGCCGGCACTAAACGCCCCCGCAAAAACAATTTCAAAACGAGGAGATAGAGCCTTACCCAACGCTGTTTCGACAATACTGGTGTCCTGTTGCCGGCGGAGACTGGGTTCTTGCCTGAGTAACTCGATTAATTGGTTAACGTGTTCTCTGAGATTTTGGCATTGAGGGGCGATCTGATTCATAATAATCTTGTCTGATGAGGGGAAGATATAATACAAGTCTAATGATTTCCGTTTAGTCAGAGTCACCTTGTAATAAAACTTAATGGCGGCATCTCTCAAGGCTTGTTGAATATCTTCTATTTCGAGATAAGAATCGTCAAAGTGGGTAGGATTGAATGATTTTCAATCTCTACAGGAAAATTAAGATTTTGGTCGGAATATCATAACACTGAGATCAGATTTTATTGAGATTACCTGTTACGTTAGGAATGCCAAAAAAGTGGACAAGACGATGATCAATTTTGGATTTAGTACAGCTAAACGTAGATAACCTAGGAGAATTGGGGGACAAGATCTTCTATAATTCATAAGTTATTCCAAGAATTTCACTGCTGATGTCCCTACTGCCCCAACTGCCCAAAATTCCCTCTGTCGCTTGGCAACGTCCTATCGGTCAAGGGTGGGAAAAACCCTATACTGTCCGCTATGCCAGCAATTTGGATGATGGGCCTTGGCATGGGATGCCCCTGGGAGGCTTTGGGGCGGGGTGTATCGGGCGATCGCCGCGTGGAGATTTTAATTTATGGCATTTGGACGGAGGAGAGCACGTTTTTCGGTCGTTGCCTGCCTGCCAATTCAGTATTTTTGAACAAGTTGAAGGGGAAAAAGCCCAGGCCTATGCCCTCTGTACCGAAGCTCCCGAAGATGGGAGTTTAGCCCGTTGGCAATGGTATCCCAAAGAAAAGGGGACTTATTCAGCCCTATATCCGCGTAGTTGGTATGAATATCAAGGGGTATTTCAAAGTCAAATTATTTGTGAGCAATTTTCACCTATTTGGGCAAATAATTATCAAGAAAGTAGCTATCCTGTTGCGATTTTTAACTGGAGTTTTCATAATCCTACCGATAAACCGATTACCCTCAGTTTGTTAGTGACCTGGCAGAATGTGGTGGGTTGGTTTACCAATGCCATTAAATCCCCAATCGTTAAATTGCGCGATGATGGCAGTCCTGTTTATGAATATCAACCACGCTGGGGAGATAGTACAGGCAATTTTAATCAATGGATTGAAGATAATTTTCGTGTCGGCTGTTTATTTAACCGCATTCAATTACGCGATGAAGTGGAAGAAGGGGAAGGTCAACTCTGTATTGCTAGTGTCCGTAATCCCAGTTTAGAAGCCTTTTATCATAGCCGTTGGAATCCCCAGGGGGATGGTTCCGAGGTGTGGGATTGGTTTGCCGCTAACGGTTCTTTGCCTGATATTCAAGAGGAAACACCCGCCGAACCAGGGGAACAAATTGCTGGGGCGATCGCCTTACGTTTTACCATTCGTCCCGGCAAAACCCGTCAAATTCCGGTTATTTTAGGGTGGGATTTTCCGATTACAGAATTTAAGGAAGGGGTGAAATATTATCGTCGTTATACCGATTTTTATGGTCGTAATGGCCAGAATGTTTGGGGGATGATTCGCACGGCGTTAAAACATGGTGATACCTGGCGCGAAAATATCGAAGCCTGGCAAAATCCCATCCTACAAAATCCCGACCTTGCGGATTGGCTGAAGATGGCTTTATTTAATGAGTTATATCTATTAACCCAGGGGGGAACACTCTGGACAGCGGCCACGGAAACCGATCCCATTGGACAGTTTGGGGTTTGTGAGTGCATGGATTATCGCTGGTATGAAAGTTTGGATGTCAGACTTTATGGTTCCTTTGGGTTAATGATGAATTGGCCAAAGTTAGATAAGGCCGTATTATTAGCATTTGCGCGGGGGATTTTTGAAGAGGATCAAAGTCTGCGAACTATTGGTTATAATCTGGTTTCTGCACCGCGAAAAATTAAAGGAGCTACGCCCCACGATCTCGGTGCGCCCAATGAACATCCCTGGCAACAAACCAATTACACGGCCTATCAAGATTGCAATTTATGGAAGGATTTAGGCAGTGATTTTGTTTTACAGGTTTACCGTGATTTTTGTTTATTACCGGAGAAAGATTACGAATTTTTAGGGGAGTGTTGGCCCAGTATTGTCGAGACTTTAGCCTATTTAAAAACCTTTGATTTAGATAATGATGGCATTCCTGAAAATGCTGGTGCGCCGGATCAAACCTTTGATGATTGGCAGTTAAAGGGGATTAGTGCCTATTGTGGAGCTTTATGGATTGCGGCCCTAGAAGCGGCGATCGCGATCGGCAAGCTCTTATCAGAAAACCCACCGACAGAAACGGCTTTAAAACCGACGGAAATTGAACAACAATTAACCATTTATCAAAGCTGGTTAGAGCAATCCCGCGCTATTTTTCATCCCACTCTCTGGAATGGGGACTTTTATCAACTAGATAGTGAAAGTGGTTCGCAAGTGGTAATGGCCGATCAACTCTGTGGTCAATTTTATGCGCGGTTATTGGGCTTACCCGATGTTGTAGAAAATCAGTATGCAGAAACAGCCCTTAAAAAAGTTTATGATACCTGTTTTCTCAAATTTGCTGACGGAAAGTTTGGGGCAGCCAATGGTTTAATGTCTGATGGCAAACCCGAAAATCCTTCTGCAACCCATCCCCTGGAAGTTTGGACAGGGATTAACTTTGGATTAGCATCTTTCTTAATTCAAATGGGCATGAAAGACGAGGCTTTGCGCTTAACCGAAGCCGTCGTCAAACAGATTTATGAAAATGGCTTACAATTCCGTACTCCTGAAGCGATTACTGCCGTAGGCACTTTTCGGGCCAGTCATTATTTACGGGCTATGGCGATTTGGGGGGTTTATGGCTTATTAGTAGGTTTTCAAGTGCCTCAAAACGAGGTTTAATCACCGTTAATTCTGCTTATTTTTAAGCGGTTCATCCCTCAATGGCTCAGGGGAAAGGGGCTTAATCCTGGCGGAGAATGCGATACATAAACGTTTGCGGATCGAGATCATCTAAAATGGCAGCGATCGCCGTACTGGCCCCCAACGGCCCCCAACTACAACCATTGGCGAGATAATATTTGGCGGCTTGTCCCACCCGATAGGCACTATAACCGGCGATTCCTGCCTGGAAAAAAGCGGCGCTGGCATAGGAGGTAAAACTACCAGCACTTTCCCAAAAATGACTGGTTTTACTGAAACCCAGAAGCA
>JACCDQ011670296.1_pt1 | contig 16642 bp, 6 predicted proteins | sample 7446031 | NCBI WGS metagenome assembly JACCDQ01 (sample SAMN15323442, study PRJNA562643) | freshwater metagenome | isolation source: river surface water | place: USA:Blue River Watershed | collected 2017-08-17
CGGTGACGGTGATGCGCGGCACATAGGCCTTGCCGTCGGTGGCGTTGCCGTCCAAGGCTGCTGGGGTGCCGGTGACGGTCTGGGTGATGCCGTTGGCTGCGGCCTCGATGGCGGTCTTGCCGACCTGGATGCTCCACCTGCCGTCGGCGTCGGCCCAGGTGGTGTAGACCGCGTTGCCCGTGGCGCTCCATGCGCCGCCGGTGCTCGTGCCGATACGCACGCTGACCTTGGCATAGGCCTCGGCCGTGCCCGTCAGGATCGGGGTGGTGACGTTGGTCAGGGCATCGCCGATCGTGCCGCTGTCGCTCGAAGCCACAGCCTTCAGCCCCACGCTGACCTGCGCCGCCTGCGTGGGTGTGGTGTCGCGGGTGAAGGTGATGGAGTTGAGGTCGCTGATGTTGCCAGCCTTGTCGATCTGGCGCACAAAGACGGTCTTGACGCCGTCGGTGGCGCCGGCCATGGCTGTTTCGTAGTCAGCCTGGCTCAGCCAGCTGCCGCTCGAACCGATGCGGTACTGCACAACCGCACCGTCCTCTTGGTTGGTAATGCTCAGGCGACCGTCGTTGGTGATCTTGTCAGTGCCTTGACCCAGAGAGGCGGCACCACCGTTGGTGCTGTCATTGCTCAGGATCACGTCCAGCGCGTCTACCTTTGTGTCCTTGGTGAAGGACAGGCCAGTGGATACGCTACTCTCGTTACCGTTCTTGTCAATCACGCGTGCGAATACGGTCTTCGGACCATCGGCAGCTGCCGCTATGGCGCTCTCGTATTCACTTTGGCTCAACCAATTGCCGGTATCGCCAATACGGTACTGAACGATGGCACCTGCCTCGATGGTGTAGGGAGTGCCCGAGGAGGAGTTCACCAGCTTGAGCGCGGTGCGGTTGGTCAGCTCGTCGCTGGCGTCGCCCGCGCTGTTGAGGCTACTGAAGGTGTCGTCCGCCAGCACCAGGGACGGCGTTTCCGGAAGGGTGGTGTCGATGGGCAGCGTCAGGGTGTTGCTGGCGACGTTGTCGTTGCCGGCCAGGTCCTTAAGCGCGCCTGCGGCAATGCTGACGGTGTAGTCACCGCTCATGCCGCTGGCGGGCGTGAAAGTGGCTTTCCAGATGTTGCTTGTGCCCTGGCGGGTCAGGCCCGAGATGGTGCCGGCCGAACCGGAGATGACGATATCCTCCCGCGTGAAGGTGCTGGTGTCGATGCTTTCGCTGAACGTGAAGGTCAGCGTTTCGGTGCCGTTGTTGGCACTGACGGTACTTAAGACGTGGTTGCCAGCGCGGGTGATGGTGACCACCGGCGCGCTGGTGTCCACCAGGTGGCTGTTGTTGTCGCTCACGCCAGCGGTGAACTGCAGCCGCGCGGCGTTGCCGGCAGCGTCCTGGATGGTGGCCGTGCCATCGCCCAGCGTGAGGCTGTTGGCGTTGATGCTCACGCCGTCCACGTCGTTGTCGCCAGCGGCGACGGTGTACTTGAAGCGCAGCGTGCTGCTGCCGGTGCCTGAGACGTACTGTGCCTGCACCAGGCTGGAGCCGACCTTGATGTTGATGTAGGGCGGCTTGCCATCCGTGCCTATGCCCACATTGACTGCTTCGCTGAATTGCACATCCACCAGGATGTCGTCACCAGCCTTGTAGGTGTTGTTTGTGGTTGCCGAGCTGGCCAGGCTGACGTTCTGCACCGTGGGGGTGACAGCGTCCACCGCGAGGCTGTTGGTGCCTGCGGCGATGGCAGCCACCGAGAGATCAGCAGCGTTGCCAGCCGCGTCCTTGATGGTGCTGCTGGCGGTGTTGACCAGAGCCGAGGCGGCGGCGGTGATGCCGCCGACTGCATCCAGATCACCGCTCTTGACGGTGTAGACGAACACCATCTGCGTATCGGTGGAGAGGTTGGCGTCGTAGACAGCCGATTTGCGCGCGCCGCCCACATCGATCGTGTACGTGGGCTGGCCGGTCACCAGCACCGGCTGGCTCATGTTGACCTTGACCCAGACCTTGTCGCCGGCCACCAGGGTGCCGCTCTTGAGGGCATCGTCCGCGTTTCGACCCTCCAGCACCACAGTGCTGACGGTGGGTGCAGATGTGTCCACCGAGATGTTCACGCTGGCGGCGCTGGTGTTGAGGTTGCCTGCGGCGTCGGTGAAGGTGCCGCTGCCGATGTTGAGCTTGACCTGGGTGAGGTCGGTGGCCGTTGGGGGTGTCCAGGTGATGGTGTAGCGCAGAGGGTTGTTACTGTCTGGCTGTGGATCGCCAAAGGTGCCGCCCGTCAGTGTCGTGCCGTCCGAGGCCTTGAGCGCACTGAAGTCGCTGGCTGTCAGACCCTGCGGCGCTTCGCTGAAAATGAGCGTTAGCGTCACACTCTCGTTCGCTTTCACCACCGACTTGTTTGCACTCACCGAAACGGTGGGCGCAACTGTGTCTACGGACGTGAAGGTGAGCGTGTTGTTCAGATCATTGCCATCGGCATTGGGGTTACCGATCAAGTCGGTAAAGCGACCGCTCAGGATCATGACCTTCGCTTCGCTTTGCACATTGGCGCTGGGTTTGAGAGTCGCTTCCCACACTAACCGGTTAGCCGTACCGTCTGGATTGGTCGTAGCGTGCAGGTTGCTCAGCTCGCCGTTGATGACGGTGATGTCGCTGAGATCGAAGTCCTTGGGCTCGGCGCTGAATGTGAAGCGAATGGTGCGCCCATTGGCCATTGAACTGATGTTGAGTGGGGTCGTGTCTGTCTGGCCGTTGATGGCTGTGGTGCCATCTGAGCCGATGGCGCTTATGGCGACTGTGGGTGTGCTGAAGAGCACCTCAAAGCTTTTGCCGTTGTAGGTGCTGACGTTGCCGGCGGCATCGGTAGCCTTGATCCACGGGTGGTAAGTCCCGTTGTTCAAAGCCATGTTGCTCAGCAGCGAGGTCGCCCAATTGCCTTGGGCATCTGCTCGGACAGTGAGCTTGAGCGGCTCGCCGTTGCCACCTGTGGCCAAGGTGTTAGCAGCGCCACCAGGGGCTGTATGAAGCTCAATCTCTATTTGCGCAAAGGCTTCGGATTTGCCAACGATTTCGGGTGTTTTAAGACTGGTCTTGAAGTCCCGGATTCCTGTGTCTGCATTTGCTGAGAGGGCTGCACCATTCTCTTCGGTCGTCGGGAGTGCTGGTGCTGTCGTGTCGATGGTGAAAGTTCGGCCATCGACCGTCGTGCTGTTGCCGGCCGGGTCGGTGACGGTGATGCGCGGCACATAGGCCTTGCCGTCGGTGGCGTTACCGTCCAGCGCCGCAGGGACAAGCTCGTTGCCTGCTGCGTCGGTGACGGTCTGCCTGATGCCGTTGGTCAATGCGTCGGCTGCGCTCTTGCCGACCTGGATGCTCCACCTGCCGTCGGCGTCGGCCCAGGTGGTGTAGACCGCGTTGCCCGTGGCGCTCCAGGCGCCGCCGTTGCTCGTGCCGATGCGCACGCTGACCTTGGCATAGGCCTCGGCCGTGCCGGTCAGAACGGGGGTGGTGACGTTGGTGAGAGCGTCACCGATCGTGCCGCTGTCGCTCGAAGCCAAGGCCTTCAGCCCTACGCTGATCTGCGACGCTTGTGTGGCGGTGGTGTCGCGGGTGAAGGTGATGGAGTTGAGGTCGCTGATGTTGCCGGCCTTGTCGATCTGGCGCACAAAGACGGTCTTGACGCCGTCGGTGGCGTTGGCCATCACGGTTTCGTAGTCGGTCTGGCTCAACCAGTTTTCGCTTGGGCTGATGCGGTACTGAACCACCGCACCTTCCTCAATGTTGGTAATGGTCAGATGCCCGTCGCTGGTGACCTTGTCAGTGCCCTGACCCAGAGAGGCGTCTCCACCGTTGGTGGTGTCGTTGCTTAGACCTACGCCCAGCATGCCCGCTTGCGTGTCCTTGGTGAACGAAAAGCCCGCGGAGGGGCTGCTAATGTTGCCGTTCTTGTCAACCACGCGCGCGAATACCGTCTGCTGGCCATCAGCAGCTGTCGCCATAGCGCTCTCGTATTCACCTTGACTCAACCAATTTCCGGTATCGCCAATACGGTATTGAACGATGGCGCGGTCCTCGATGGTGTAGGGAGTGCCCGAGGATTTCACCAGTTTGAGCGCGGTGCGATTGGTCAGACCGTCGCTGGCAGTGCCGGCACTATTGAAGCTGCTTGCGCTGTCTTGTGACAAAGCCAAGAAAGGTGTCTCCGGAGGCTTTGTGTCGATGTCCAGTGTTAGGGGAGCGCTTGCAGTGTTTCCATTGCCTGCCAAGTCGTTGATAGCACCTTCTGAAATGCTGACCGTGTAGTCGCCGCTTTTGTCGCTGTTGGGTGTGAAGGTGGCCGTCCAGGTGTTGCTCGTACCCACGCGGGTCAGGTTCGAGATGGTACCGGCCGACCCCGAGATGACGATGTCGTCTGCCGTAAATGTGCTTGCGTGAATAGCTTTGTTAAAGCTGAACGTCAAAATTTCTGTGCTGTTGGCGCTGACAGTGCTCAGCACATGGGTGCCAGAGCGAGTGATGGTCACTTCAGGTGGCGCCGTGTCAATGGTGAATGCATTGCCAGTTAAGCGAGCCAATTTGCCGTCTGCCTGGGTGACGGTCATGATCGGGTTGTAGGTTTTATCAGGCAGTGTCTGCGCTCTCAACGTCCAGCTAGTACCGTCGTTCCCGTTACTCTCGATAGCTAAGTTTGGGTCGTTTGGGTCGCTTCTTTCGCCGACATCGGTGCTGTAGGTCTTATCACCGATTTTTACCGTAACGACTGTCACGCCTTGGGGTGTCTTGATGTTGAAGACAGGACGTGCGTTGTTTGTGAGGCTGTCGTTTGTGTTGTAACCCGTATCGTTGACCGAGTCGTGTTTTAGATTGATTTCTGCATCGAGAACAACCGAAAAGGCTGCACCGCGTACCACCTGAGATATGTTCCCTGCCGCATCAGTGACGATCACTTCTGGTACATAAGGTACACCATTGCCACCAGCGGTTGGCAGTGGGTTGGTGATCTTGACGCTCCAGATGCCGTTGGTGTCGGCCTGGGTGGTGTAGCTAATGCCGTTGAGTTTGACGGTGACGAAGGCATTGGCTTCGGCCGTGCCGGTGAGGGTTGGCGTGGTCTGCGAGGTCTGGCCGCTCTTGCCCGACATCCACGATTCGGTGGCCAGACCCACCGTCACCGCGTCCTTGGATGGGGCCACGGTGTCGATGCGCAAGGCATCGCCCTTGTTGAACAGCGCGTATTCGGGCGAGCTCACGCCCGAACCCGTCACTTGCACCGTCGCGTTCAGCTGCCCTTGCCCCAGCGCCTTCCAGTGCGATGCGCTCACGGCTATTTGCGCATAGCTGTTGGCCACATCGGTAGCCACCACGGTGTAGGTCAGCGTTTGGGTGGCGCCATTGGCGCTCAGGCGCAGAGTGACCACATCGCCCACACGGGTGCCGGCCGGCAAGGCCACCGGCAGGCGCAGGCCTTCAGTTGGGATGGCCGCGATTTCGGCTGCGCTCAGGGTGCGGTCGGCCAGCGCGTTGGTACTGGATGCGTTCGGGTTGACCGTGCCGTTCGAGAGTTTGGCGGCACCCAAGAGTTTTTCTGCAGCCAGATAGCTGTCAGCCAGAGGTGCTGCCAGACTGCGTGCGCTGGATGTGCCGGAATCGACCAGCCCAGCGACCTGGCTGTTGGAAGATGCCACCACACTGGCACCCGTGTTGAGCAAGGCACCTACTTCGTTGTTGTTCGGGTCTGCAATGGCTTTTTTGAGGGCAGAAACGAGTGTCTCGAACGCTTTGTCTGACCCGGAAGATGCCAGATCCAGACCTGAGAGCTTGGCCAGCACCTGGCCGTATTTTTCGGAACTCGAGAGACCGTCGGCCGCATTGAAAGTTTTGGATGCGGCACCTGTGGTATCAATCACTGGGGTGACTGGCGCCAGAATGTCCTCAATGTCAAAAAGATTGCCCACAGCCTTATTGATGGAGCTGACCACGGTGGACTGCAGTGGTGCTGCAGCCGTAGGGGGGTAAGTCAGCTTGCCATCGGCCACTGCCAGCTGAACTGCCGCTTCGGTCACTGGCGTGACCGAAACCTTGTAGGAGGCTTTGCCAGCTTCGACCACATACATGGCACGCAAGGGTGCCGAGCCCAACGAAACCTGCTTGCGAGTTGCTTCGTCTACATAGTCGGCCTGATCGCCGTTGACATCGAAAATCTCGATCAGCACCGCACCGGAGTAGGTAGACGGCAGCAAAATGTTGGAGACACCGTCTTTCATGACCCCCGAGACGAGGATCGTGCCGTCAGCACCCACCACGCGAACATACTGTTCATTCACGAAAGGACCGGCTACGCCTTCGATGCCAAAGTTCGGCGTCAGTGCTTTTGCCAGGGCTGCGGCACTCTTGGCGGCACCCATGGCCCCAGCGGCCACAGCACCCAAACCGCCCGCGCCCCATTTCCACCAGTTGGTGCCCGGTGGCTCGGGCAGTTCCACCCGCAGCACGGAGCCAGAAACCACCTCGGGGTTTTGCACATAAACCGATGCATTGCCTGCCTCGGCCTCTGGTGAGCGTTCGGTGGATGAAGAGACGGTGGCGCTGCTGAGGATTTCTGTTCCTGAGGCAGACGCATCAGAAAATCGGATCACGAAATCCGGATCGGATGCGACGCGTATGGCGCCATCACGGATCAGAACTTTGGAGCCATCGCTCAGCTCGATCGCAATGTCTGTGTCCACCACCTTGACCGCAACGACTTCATCACGTGCAACGTTCAGTGCAACGGTGTGTGCGTCTATGGTGCTGACTTCAATGTTGGCGTTACCCCGACCATCAGCTTGATTTCTCGCTGATTTATTTGTTTTGTCGGAATTTTTGCGCTGCTTGGGAAGGTTGTTTTCGGTGGCCATTCGAATGTCACTTATGCGAATTTGATTGGCGTGGATATTGCGGTAAGTCGTGGATAAAGAAAATTGTCATGACTCACTAGCAATAAATAGCAATGTCTGGATTGACTGATAAGTCATAGCATCGCGCCACTTAATTGAAAGCATTTCTGACAAAACCACCATGAAGACAAATATTCGGTCAGCCATTGCCTGTATGGCAGTGGCGACCTTGGCAGGCATGGCCCATGCCGCAGCACCGTCACCCAATTTATTGATAAAACTGCTTGAATCGGCTGAAGCCAACAATCCGGACATCAAGGCTGCCCGCAACCAGCTGCAGGCGTCTGACCGTGATATCGATGCGGCCAAGTGGAAGTTGTGGCCTTCGGTTTCCTTGGTGTCTGAATCCAACACCGCCCAGAGCCAAAGTGCGAGTGTTCGGTCAAACAGCATGCGACTGGAGCAAACGCTTTACGACTTTGGAAAGGTTCGATCGCAAATCAGCGAATACCAGTCAGCAAGGCAGTCGAGCTCGGCGCAGCTTGATAGCAAAGTGCTCGACATCAAGCTGCAGATCGTCAACCTTTGGCAGTCCTTGTTTGTCGGTGTCCGGAAAAAAGAGATTTCGGATCGGCAAATTCAGCAACTTGCCAATTACGACCAGCAGATCAACAACCGCATCACCAAAGGAGCCACGCCCATCATCGAGCGCGAGCTGACGACCTCACGCCTGTTGCAGGCAGGCATTGAAAGAAAGAGCGTCATCAGCGGCATTGACAACGCTTTGCTCAAGCTCCAGGCCCTGACGGGCATGTCGAGTCTGAAGGCGGAGATTTCGCCAGAAAAAATGCTCATTCGCAGCCACGACCCGCTGCTGCGGTTCATGCCGCCGCAAGGTCTGGAAGACCTGGTGTCCTTGCATCCGGCTGTCATGAAAGCCGAAAACGACAAAACTGTTTTGTCTCACCGGCTGCGAAGCATGCAATCGGATCAATTGCCTCAGCTTTACATGCGTGTGGACAAGCCGCTGCAGCCGACCAGTGTCTACCCCAACACGAGCCCCAGCGTGTACACGGGTTTGCGCTTTTCTTTGGATGGTGGACTCTCCGGCCTTGAGAGTTTGCAAGCCATGTCTTCGCGGCTGCAGGCGGCTGAAGAGGCGGTCGAATCCTCCCGACTGGATGTGAGACAGGCTGTGGAGTCAGACATCAGTGAGCTCAATGCCAACAAGGCCAAGATCGGTGACGCCACCCAAGCGATCAAAAGTTCGATAGACGTCTTGCGTTCGTACGAGCGGCAGTTTCAGGCTGGCAGAAAGTCGTGGCAAGACTTGCTCAATGCCCTTCGCGAGCTGACCCAAAACGAGTTCGCACTGGCAGAAACCGAAGCCGCAGGCTTTGCCGCGATGTACCGCATTCAGCTCAGAAGCGGTCAGCGGCTAAGCGAAGTGCAATGAGGTAAATGGTTTGTCAACGTCGCCGCTGCATCTCATCTGGGCCATCGAACAGGCGGCCCGGATTCGAAAATTCAAGATCGATCCGCTCAAGCTCGAGCAGGCGCGTGGGCGTTTGCAGGACCAGGCCCTCTCGGACCAAGACCTGGACAACCTGTTCCGGTTTTTGTCAGTCAACCTGCCCATCTGGGACCCGCAACCTTCGCCCGCGCACTTGCCATATGCCATTTATGACGAGGAGCGCGGCTGGAGCGTGGTCCACAAGCACAAGGTGGCGCGCGATGAATGGCAAATTCTGTCGCACGATGGGCCGTGGACATGCAATACCGAGCGTTTGTGCAGCTATGCACTCATGGTCATCCGCTTTCCGGAAACCCGGTTGCCCCTCACCCTGTACCAGCGCTCCGGCGATCCATTTTCTGAAAAGCAGTTTTCGTTCATTCTGCGGGACACGATTGGTGGCTTTGGAAAGCAGCTGCGAGAGGCAGCTTTTGGCACCTTGCTGATGGGTGTGCTGGCCATGATCACATCGATGTTTTCGATGCAGGTCTATGACAGGGTGATTCCGACCAACAACGTTTACACACTGCTGGTGCTTTGCTCGGGTGTGTTGTTGACCATCGGTTTCGAATACGCGATCAAGATTGCCCGCTCCAAACTCATGAACCACGTCACGGTGGGTGTGGACGGCATCCTGAACGAAAAGATTTTTTCGCGGCTTCTGCAGATTCGCATGGACCAACTGCCTGCATCGGTGGGCTCGCTGTCCAGCCAGATCCGGGGTTACGAGCAGGTGCGCAACTTCTACACATCCAGCACGCTGTTTACCTTGATTGATTTTCCGTTGGCGATCTTGATCGCCATCGCCATGGTCATGATCGCCACGCCTGCTTTGGCATTGGTGCCTCTGGTTTTTGGCTTGATTGCGTTGGCTCTGGGTCTCGCTGTCAATAAGGAAATCGGTCGCCATGCAATGGAGGGCGCACAGTATTCCAATCTGAAGACCGGGCTTTTGGTGGAAACCATTGAGGGCATGGAGACGATCAAGTCTTCTTACAGCCATTATGGGTTTCTAGAGAAATGGCTCAGGATCAACGCCAAGACCATCGTGACCGATCTCAAGTCCCGTCACCTGGCCGATCACACCAGCTACCTGACGGCCAGCATGCAGCAAGTCAGCTACGTCCTGCTGATTGCCGTGGGCAGCTGGTATGTGATGAACGGCACGATCACCACAGGTGCACTGGTGGCTTGCTCCATCCTGAGTGGTCGGGTTTTGTCACCCGTCATGGCCATTCCTGGCTTGATCATCCAGTACTCGCATGCTTCGGCCGCCATGTTGGGCTTGCAGCGGCTGTTTTCCCTCAAGGTCGAAAACAGTGAAACAGCACATCCTTTGACCCCCGACTCCCTCAAAGGGCATTACGTGCTGAGCAACGTCAAGTATGCGCATGCCGAGAGTCCGCCTTCCATTCAGATCGGCTCTCTCAGCATCGAGTCGGGTGAGTCCGTTGCTGTGGTCGGCCCGATTGGCTCGGGCAAGTCCACATTGCTGAAAATCCTGGCAGGCTTGTACACCCCGCAATCCGGCAAGATCATGATCGATGGGCTCGACATGTCCATGATCCATCGGCAGGTCGTCTCGGAGTCGATTGGTTATTTGCAGCAGGAGCATCGCCTTTTTCATGGCACCCTGCGTGAGAACCTGCTTTCGGGTCTGGCCGACCCGGGGGATGACAAGCTGCTGGAGGTGCTGAAGCTCACCGGTTTTGACGCAATCGTGGCAGCGCACCCTAAAGGGCTTGAAAAGAACATTCACGAGGGCGGCAAAGGCCTGTCCGGAGGGCAAAAGCAGCTGTTGGCCTTCACCCGGCTGCTGCTGGCCGATCCCGCGATCTGGCTTCTGGATGAGCCCACCACCGCCATGGACCAGCACCAGGAGACGGTTTGCATGAACCTGCTCGCCCAGAAAATCTCCAGTGGCAAGACCGTGGTTCTGGTGACGCACAAACCCAATCTGCTGCTGCTGGCCAAGAGAACCATTGTGGTCAACCAGAACCAGATCGTTTTTGATGGTCCGACGCAGGAATTCCGCGAGCGGATCGGGGGCAAACCGAATGACTAACGCCCTTGTGCCCACCCCAGCCAACCAGGTCTTGCCGCACGAGCGTTATCACGATGACCGTGAACTGCTCATCGTCGAGAAATCTCACAAGGCAGGGCAGATCATCCGCGCCTCTGGTGTTTTCTTTGTGGCGCTGGTCGTTTGGGCCTATTTCGCAGAAATCAACCAGGTTACCCATGTCAAGGGCGAGATCATCGAGGCTGAACATCTGCAGCAGATACAGTCGCCCGATGGTGGCGTGATCACTTCCTTGCTGGTGCAGGAGGGCACACAGGTCGTCAAGGGCCAGCTGCTCGCCACACTGCAGAGCGAACGTGCCGCCGCAGCAGTCAAGGACAGCGAAAGCAAGGTGGCCGCCTTGCGCATCACATTGCTCCGACTCCAGTCGGAGGCGTTCGGAAATCCATTGCAATTCCCCCCCGATCTGAAAGCCTACCAGGAGTTCATCACCAATCAGACCCAGCTCTATATCAATCGGCGACGGGCTTTTGTCGATGACATCGATGCTCTGAAAGGCATGCTGCGTCTGGCAGAAGAGGAGCTGCGCATCAATCTGGACCTTGAAAAGAGCGGCGATGTCAGCAAGTCTGACGTTCTGAGACTCAAGCGCTCGGTGGCAGAACTGGTGGCCCAGATTTCCACCCGCAAGAACAAATATTTTCAGGATGTCCAGACCGAAATCACCAAGGCCCAGGAAGACCTCAATACCCAGCTGGAGCAGTTGCGTGACCGCATGCAGGTGCTCGAGAACGCTTCCATCTTCAGCCCGGTCGATGGCGTTGTGAACAACATCAAGATCAAGACCATAGGTGGTGTGGTCAAGCCGACCGAAACGGTGATGGAAATCTCACCTTCTGGTGAGAACCTGGTGCTTGAAGTGAAGATTCCGACGCAGGAAATTGCCTATGTCAAACAAGGCCAGCCAGCCACCATCAAGCTCGACGCCTATGACTCGTCGATTTTCGGCACCCTGACTGGCCAGCTGACCTACATCAGCCGCGACGTGCTGACCCAGGAAACCCGAGAAGGCGCCATGAGCTACTACAAGGCCCGAATCCTCATGGACAAGGCCACTGACAGCAGGAGCACTGAGCGCATCACGTTGCGCCCGGGCCTGACCGCAGGGGTGGACATCAAAGCCGGTGACCGCTCGGTGCTGAGCTACCTGACCAAACCCATTTCGAAAACCATTTCCAACTCGCTCGGTGAGCGCTGAAGCTGGCGACAACCGTTTACACATCAACTCCAATGACTTCGCGAACCATCATGTCCCATTTGAAAAAAACCAATGTATTGACGCTTGCCAGTGTGATCATGCTCGCGGGTTGCAGCACGCCTGAACCCCAAGCCACCGCGAAAGACAAAGTGGGGTTGAGCGCCCTCGATTGGCAATATGCCAATTGGCGAAAGTCAGTGATGTTGCCGCCGCAGATCCAGGCCATGCCTCTCGGCCTGGACAGGCAAACAGGCGATTCAGAGGCAAAGCAGCTTTCGGTGCTCCCGGTTGCATTGCCCGGCTCAGCCAGCGCCATGCCCAATGCTGCAGCCGCCCCAGCCGATCAGAGCGCCAAGCCTGCTGTATCGAACAGCCCAGCATTCGCGCAGGACACGGCAGCTCCAGCGGATGCTGCCGTGCCCATCGCTGCTTCACCCCAAAACGGCATCTCGGTTCCGCCCAACCAATGCTGGGCGCAGGTCGTGATTCCGCCACGACGCACCGAATCCAAAAAGGTTTTGACCCTGCGTGAAGAGGCGACCCGCCATGAAATCACTCAGCCCGTGCTGGAGCAGGGCGTTCAGCAGGTCGTTGTCAAGGATGCAGCGAGCGTTTACAAGGTCGAGCCGCCACGCTTCAAGCCGGTGGCAGAGCGCGTTCTGGTCAGCGAAGCCGTGCCCAAGCTGGTGATTGAGCCTGCTGTTTATGAGACGCAGCATGAGTCGGTCGAGGTGGAGTCTTCGCAGATCACGATGCGCGATTGCCGTGGTGCCGGACCGGCCGCATCCAAATCGGCATTCCAGCGCAATTCGGTGTTGTGTGCAACCGAAGTGCCGCCCCGCTACAAAAACGTTTCCAGGCAGGTGCTGGTCAAGCCGGAGACTGTGCGCGAAGAAGTCACGCCAGCCGTCTACAAGACGGTCACACGCATGGTGCTCGATCAGCCCGCCAAAGTGACCGAGGTGCCGCTGCCCGAAGTGCGAAAGACCATGCCTTTGCAGACTCTGCAGCGCCCTGGTCAGGCCCAGGCACAGACAGTGCCCGCGCAGACCACCTCCGTTCAGGTGATCCAGCACGAAGGCTTACCCTTTCTGACCTGGCGACGCACCTTGTGTGAGCGCGACATGAGTCGCGACCTGATCAGCCAGTTGCAGGAAGCCTTGAGCAGCGCCGGTATGGACATCGGCAAGGCCGATGGAAAAATGGGCAAACGCACCTGGGTGGCTTTGCAGAATTACCAGCAGCAAGAGGGCTTGGCGTCTGGTCATCTGACCTATGAAACCCTGGAGCGCCTGCAGCTCAAGGCGCCCTGAGCGTTTTCTCTGTTGGGCTTTGTGGATTGGAATGGCCTGAGGCTGCTGTTCTATTTCAGGGGGAGTCTGCAGGTCACGCAGGTGCCCTTGGAGCTGCTCTGAATCGACACCGTTCCGCCTTTGCCGTCCATGCGGCGTTTCAAACTGGCCAGACCCAATGAGCTGGGCTGATGTTGGGTTTGGGACTGTGTGACCTGATCCCAATGGGGGATGCCGACACCGTTGTCTCTGACCGAGATTTGCACATCCAGGTCAGTCTGCAAAAGCTCAATCTGCACTTGGCTGGCCTGGCTGTGGCGGATGACGTTGGTCAGGCATTCCTGCGCCGACTTGTACAACTGAATGCCCAAATCGGGGCGCACCACATGGGCAGAGCCACGTCGTGCGTAAGTGATTTGGAGATGCCCGGCATGGCTCTGCAAACGCGCACACAGATCCTGCAAGGCCTTGTGAAGCGTTTCCTGGCCGGACTCGATGGGGTTGATGGCAAAGCGCAGTTCGTCCATGCAACGCTGCAACTCCAGCTCCAGCTGCTCCAGGGAGGGCTTGCTGGATCGCAGGCCCCACAGCAGAAAATTGATCCTGGAACCGACGCCGTCGTGGATATCCGAGATCATCTGCTCGCGTTGTTGTTGCAGTTGCCGCTCATGCGCCTGAGTGGCTTGTGTTTTTCGGAAATGGTCCTGAGCCAACATCCAGAGGGCCATGATCACAAAGCTGGGCAAGGCCAGATGCGTCAGATAGACAGGCTGCAGCAGGGCGTAAAACCACAATGGCTGGGTAGCTTGCGGCAGCGCAACGGGCAGCCACCCAGCTTGAAGAATGTAGTCGTGAACGGCAAACACCGAAGAGATCAGGGCGTGCATGAAGAAAGGCACCAGCCTGCCGATCTTTCCTTGATGCAGGGATCGGATGATCAGCCAGACCGTGGTCAAGACATAGATGCTGACCGCCAGGCCCGTCCAGTAAAAATCCAGCACGTACTCGGTCTTTTCACCGCCCAACGCAAACGTGAGCCATCCCAGATTCAAAAAAGTGAAATACGCCAGATGCCAGCCTCTGGACAGATGCTGGTCGAAGATTCTGAACATGAAAAGACTGATGAAGCAGATCAGCCAACCCGTGCACAGGTAAAGCGTCAACCGCCAGTAAAACCACTGCGCCGCAGGGATCTCGCTCATGAGCGCGAGTGAAAACAGCAGGCTCCAGGTCATGGTGGCCAGACCGCTGTAAATGTAGGTGGCTGCCCGGATTCGCCAGCCAATGCCCAGCAGAAAAAGCCCGATCAATCCAGACAGGACGTTGATCGTCACCGATAGTGTTTGGCTCAGCAGGGTGTAGCCGTCAAACCAGGGCCGCAAATCAGCCAGTTCGCCGGCGAACATCGGCGCCACAAACCAGCCTCGAAGATGACCGGCTTGCATCACTCTGACCACCGTGTCTTGCGATGGGCTCAGCAAGTGCTTCGGAATGGAAATCAGGATGGGGCTGTACCAGTTGCGAAGCGCGTTCTGATCGGAAATGGCAATTTCATGGATCAGCTCATCACCAACCCAGAACGTGGCGCCTTGCACCGGCTGCGGCAACAGCACGGTCGGAAGCCGTGCTTGGTGCAGGGCGGCCGGCAAGCGAACGCTCCAGTTGAACTGGGCATAACCCGATTGCGGCTGCCTGAGGAAATGCGGCAGCAGCACTTCGGTGTTAACGCCCTTGCCCTGCTGCAATGAAATGGCGTGAATGGGCCATATTTCCGCATGCGCGGCGCAAGCAGCGAGGGCCAGAAGAAGTGAAAAAAATCCGCGCTGCAGTCGCAGGCCAAGCGTCACAGAATGCCCTGTTGGCGTGCCGCTTGCACGGCCTCCATCTTGTTGCGTGCGCCCATCTTGGCGTAAATGCTGCGCAGGTGCTGGTTCACCGTGAATGCGGAAATGCCAAACAACGCAGCAACTTTTTTAGTGGCCGCGCCGCTTTGCACCACTTTGATGATTTCCAGCTCTCGGGGGGTCAGGGCGGTCGTTTCAGTCCGTCGGACTTCATCGGATGTCAGCAGTGCCTGTAACTCGGGCGCAGTCAGCACGGCTGTAGACGGTGAGTGTCCCTGGTGGTTGGAAGATTGGGTAAAGCGGTCAATCAGCACCTTGCTGGCATGTTGACCCAGCGCACCTCCATCGTTGGCGACAGACACAATGCTATGGATGATCTGGCTCGGGATTTCCGACTTGAGCAGATAGCCGGATGCGCCAGCCTGCAGGCTCATGAGGATGTGCTTTTCATGGCCCAAAGTGGAGAGCACCATGATCTTGGCGTCTGCGTGCCGGGCGCGGATTTCGCGCATCATGTCAATGCCATTGCCATCGGGCAAATTGATGTCCACCAGAAACACGTCTGCCACCTGGTCTTGCAGGAAGGTGCGTGCCTCAGACAGGGTGCATGCATGTCCGGCCACGTCGAACAGCGGGTTGGACATGAGCAATTCCAGCAGGAATTTCGCAAAATCCAGATCGTCTTCGATCAAATAAACAGACAGTTTCATGTTGGTTCACGCGAGCTGAGTAGGGCGCCAGCCAGACCGACTGGGGTGGATCGACTTTCTGTCAAAAATGGAGTTTTCTGCAAGATCGTGTGTGAAAGATCCAGCGTCATTTCCTGTTGTATTCCCGGTAAAAGGCGCACGAGGGAATATAAATGAGAACGCAAAATACAACTACAGCATTCGCATAGCTAATATTTGCTATGGCATCGCAAATATGGGTTATTTCGTGCTGCAGCGCAGTCACGCCGTGCCCGCCTCACCGCGAAGACATCAGCTGAGCTGAATCTGCCGGACTCGCACCTGTTTGCGCAAACGCTCGATGTCCAGAGCCTGGCACAGTGCGGTACCGCTGGCCATGACGGCGGCGGCACCAGCGGCCATGGCGGTGGCCAGGGCCTGGGCCAGATCGTGCTGCTGGTCCAGCGCCCAGACCAGAGCCGCCAGAAAGCTGTCGCCCGCCCCCACGCTGCTGGTCACCGGCACATGCAGCGCATCGGCCTGCAGGCACTGCTCGGCCGTGATCAGCATAGCCCCTTCGGCCCCAAGAGAAAGGGCCACCATGTGTGTTTGCCCCTGCTCGATCAGTTGCCGTGCTGCGACTTGCTGCGCGGCGCTGCTGGTCAAAGGCGCACCGGACAATTCCGAGAGTTCACGCAGACTGGGCTTGATCAGCCAGACACCGGCTTGCAGCGCCGCCGCCAGGGCGGGGCCGGCGCTGTCGACCACCATGCGTGCGCCCAAGGCCTTGGCTACGCGGGCGATCTGGCCGTGGCCATCGGTCGGCACCCCAGGGGGCAGACTTCCACTCGAAATCACCCAGGCTGGCGCTGGTGAGAGCTGCCGCAGACAGCTCAGAGCGGCCTCCCACTCCGATGGAGCAAGAGCAGGGCCGGGCAGCACAAATCGGTATTCGTGGCCGGTCTGGCCTTCGTGCACGGTGAAGCTCTCCCGCGTCTCGCCTTCGATCGCCAGCGTTCGATCGGGCACGCCTTCGCTGTGCAGCAGCCGGTGCAGCCGCTCCCCTGTAGCGCCACCGGCCGGGAAGACCGCCAGCACATCGGCCCCCAGCCGGTGCAGCACCCGGGCCACATTGATGCCGCCACCCCCTGGATGCACCTGCGGCGCTTCGCAGCGCAGCTTGTGCGC
>JACCDQ010557347.1_pt1 | contig 16628 bp, 13 predicted proteins | sample 7446031 | NCBI WGS metagenome assembly JACCDQ01 (sample SAMN15323442, study PRJNA562643) | freshwater metagenome | isolation source: river surface water | place: USA:Blue River Watershed | collected 2017-08-17
ACTTCAATGTTCGCAATGGCAAGCCCGATAATTTCAATGAAAGTAATGATGCCGGACTTCTGGTTGAAGTGATGATTGACGGCCACATGGGGTACGGAGCCACTAGCGAAGTCAACGCGGACGGAATTCGTTACGCCTTTCAAAAAGCGAAAGAGATGACCAAAGCCGCCGCAAAAATTCCCGTATTTAAATTTGATCAAAAAATTCGTCCACCTTCAAAAGGTCTTTATGAAACAGATCGCAAAGAAAAGTTAGATAGCCTTTCAATCAGCGAAATTTACGACTTTTTGATTAAGTGTACGAACGCAACTAAAACAAGTGATAAAATCATTACTGCAACAGCAGACGCGATGATTGTCGAGTGCGAACAAAATTATATTTCTTCAGCCGGTGCTGAATTTCGTCAGCAATTTGATATTGTTGTGAATGCCATGGAAGCCATCGCGCGCGAAGGCTCTGAAACACAAACTCGTTCACTTCACGGTGGTCGTGGAAACTGCGTGCAAACAGGTGCAGAATATTTCAAAGCCAAAGGGGCCTTAGAAGCCGCTCTGCAGTCATGCGCTGAAATTTCTAAAGAAGCGATCGAACTTCTAACCGCCGAAGACTGCCCGACTGAAACTTGCGATTTAATTTTAGCCCCGGACCAAATGTTGCTGCAAATTCATGAATCAATTGGTCACCCGTTAGAGCTAGATCGTATTTTAGGTGACGAAAGAAACTTCGCTGGCTGGAGCTTCGTTCAACCTGAAGACTTCGGAAAACTACAATACGGCAGTTCAAAAATGAATGTCGTTTTTGATCCAACAGTTTCTAACGAATTGGCTAGTTATAAATTTGATGAAGTTGGAAATCCATCTGAAAAGAAATATTTAATTCAAAACGGAATTTTAAAGGCAGGTCTTGGCAGCCTTGAAAGCCAAGTGCGCTCAAAAATTCCGGGTGTTGCTAACTCGCGTTCAAGCTCTTGGAATCGCGCGCCTATCGATCGCATGGCCAACATCAATTTAGAAGGCGGAGACCTAACACTAGAAGAAATGATCAGAAAAGTTGAACGTGGAGTGATTATGTTCGCAAATCGTTCTTGGTCAATCGATGATTACCGTCGTAAATTTCAATTCGGTTGCGAGTACGCAAAACTTATTGAAGACGGCAAAATCACAAAAACTTTAAAAAATCCAAACTACCGTGGGGTGACAGTTCCGTTCTGGAATTCATTGGCCGCAGCCACAAAACCAAACACAGTTGAAACTTACGGGTCTCCGTATTGCGGTAAAGGCGAACCAAGCCAAGTCATTCGCGTTGGTCATTCGTCTCCGTATGCACTTTTCAAAAACATCGAAGTTTTCGGTGGGGGCTAACATGACAGATATCAAATCGTATTTAAAAAAATTCTCGGAAGATCTTTTCAGTAGTCTTAAATCGGACGAAGACGTTTCGTTAAATCTTCACTCGGAAGAAAGTGATTTTATTCGCTTCAACGGATCAAAAGTTCGTCAAAACACTTCAGTGAATCAGCACGATCTGAACTTGGTCTACAAAGCAAATCAGCGTCAGTACAACTGCCATATGAGTTTGTCTTTAGACCTTGCGAAAGACATGCTATTCGCAAAAGCGAAGATCGAAGAATTACGTCGTGAGCTTCCAAAAACTGACGTGAATCCAAAGTTTTCTCCGATTGTGAACAACGGAACATCTGAAGTTTACAAAAAAAGCGAAAGACCTTCGACACATGAATTGATTCAAACAATCAATTCGACTTTCTCTGATACTGACTTAGCTGGCTTCTGGTGCTCAGGCCCGATTCGCCAAGCTTCGGTAAACTCAAAAGGTCAGTTTCATTTTTTCGAAAACGATTCTTTTTTCTTTGATTATTCGCTCTATAACGGCCCACGCGCGGCTAAAGGTTTTTTCTCTGAGCCGAACTGGAACGAAAAAGCATTCGTGGCGCAAGCTCAACAGACGAAAAACACTTTGTCTTTGCTAACTAAGCCTCAGGTCAAAGTAAAACCCGGCGCACATCGCAGCTATTTGGCTCCGATGGCGGTGGCTGAAATCATGGGAATGTTTTACTGGCGTGCTTTAAGCCGGTCTTCTTACGAACAAGGCTATGCTCCGTTGAAAAAGCTTTACCAAAAGGAAAAATTATTCTCGAAACAATTCACTTTAATCGATAACAACATGCTGGGACTTGATTCTCACTTTAACTCGATCGGTGAAAAGGTTCCGGATCAAATCACGTTGATCGAAAACGGTGAAATGAAGAACTTCATGACAAGCACAGCTACCGCAAAAGAATATAATTTAGTTTCAAACCAAGCTGAACCTTTTGAAGGTTTACGCTCGCCAGAAGTTAAGCCAGGAACATTAGAAGAAAAAGATATTTTGAAGACATTAGATCAAGGACTCTATTTATCGAACCTTCATTATATCAATTGGAGTGACCCACAAACGGCTCGTATCACAGGGATGACCCGCTTTGCTTGCTTCTGGGTTGAAAAGGGCGAAATTGTTGGCCCTATTCAAGATTTACGCTTCGACGACACCCTATTCAATATCTGGGGTGACCAACTTGTAGGCTTAACAAAAAACCAACAAATTTTCACCAGCACGTCGACCTACGGAAAACGCGATAAAGGCGGGATGAAAGTTCCAGGAGCTTTGTTAAATCAGTTTAATTTTACGTTGTGATTTGTAACATTAGGGGCTAAGGTTGATTCGTTAAACAAAATTTAAAGGAGATCAGCATGGCTCTCAATAACAAAATCCAAACATTCATCAAAAAGCTTTCTGAATCACAAAACGTAAAAAAAGTGGTTAAAGATATCCAAACTTTATCGACAAACGTTCAAAAACGCGCTCAAGCTTTGAAAACTGACGAAGCTGTTAGAAAGTACAAAGATATTTTGAAAAAAGTATCTCAGGCTGAAAACGATCTTGAAAAAGAAGTGAACAAAGTTGTCGTTAAAATCAAAAAATCAGCTACTGAAGTTGAAAAAAACTTGGGCCTTTACAAGAAAAAAGCAGTGGCTCAAAAATCAAAAATCGAAAAAATCTTAAAAGGTCAAAAAGCAGCGGCTAAATCGGCTGGTTCTGCAAAAAAACGCGCGACTAAGAAAAAAGCTAAAAAATCTGCAACTAAAAAATAGTTTCTAGATTTTAATACTCAAAAATACAAAGCCCACGTTGAAAAACGTGGGCTTTTTTATGTCTCAAACTGGTACCACTAACTGGTACAATTCATGAATCTATTGTGACGAAGCCCCACAAGGAGAGCTATTGCGCATTTTAAGCGTTTTCTTCAGCCTTTTGTTCGTAGCCGTTAGCGCTTTTGCGTCGAGCGAATACTTTGACGTCGTCTTCGACATCGATTGGACGATCGCTTATAAAACCTCGGCCGAGCAAGTAGCGAAAGACCCTTCCGGAGTTTTTCAGTTTGATAACGAATACTACCGCGTTTCACCGGGGACCATCGAGTCCTTAAGAAAACTGCACTCAACTCCAGGAATTCGCGTCTCTTTCAATAGCGGAGGCACCCCAGAACGCAACGAGGCCTTTCTGCAATTCGTTTATTCGCAGGTTAACGCCGATCCAACAAAGCCAGCCTACTCTCCGCATATGATTTTAGACAAACATGATCTTGAAGACATGGTCGCAAAAGGGGAAGCCCTACCCTCCGACTCATTTGCAGTACGCTACAAGAAAACACTTTTAAAGATCAGTTCAGACCTTAAAAAAGTCATTCTAATCGATGACATCAAAAACTTTCTTTTGAAGGGCCAAGAAGCCAACATGCTTTGGACCGGAACTACTTTCGAAGACCTACTTAGTTTTGCTGAGTCACAACAGAAAATGAGATTAGCCCCTGAGGCCGACAAAAAGTACTTTCCTAAGAGCGAATTCGAGTACAAAAACGAGCGCAATAAAATTTCACGTCTAGTCGATTTAATTCTGAATGCTTACAGAATTTCGCCCGACAATCCTGTGGCTGTTCTCAATGGATGGACACGAAATTCTAAGGGTGTTCAATTTGATCAGTCACGTGGTCAAGTTCGCTGCGAAGCTTTATTCTAAATTGCGAATAATTTTTGTAATTAAGTTTTTTTCGTCGATTCATATTGACGAAAAAACTGCTAATGATAAGCCTAAGTTTTTTCGAGGTCCATTTGAAAAAGCTTATTTTTACGAATATTATTCTATTCGCCGTTTCAATTTATTTTTTTCTTTCAAAAAATAAGAATAAATCCACTGAAATTCATCAAGTTTTTTCCATTTCTAAAATATCTCAATCAAAAAAACTTATTGATCAGGTCAAAGATTCTCCGGGTCTTGCTCAGGCCAATCTTTCTTCTGAAGAGATGAATGGTCCATGTAAAGAATCTTTATCCGCCATTGAGACTATGCCTCTAAATACTTTGGTTTATGATTTAGGCCACGGTTCTTTGAAACTTGATACGAATTGTCTTTTTAAATCCAAAAACGACATCAAAGCCTTAAAAGGCTTTCCGGAAGTTTGCGCAAAGATTGAAAACTCCCAGCCTTCTCAGCAGTGCATTGAAAAAATGTTTATGTACAAAGCTCTGCGAATTCATCACGCAACTATTAATGACTCGATTGAAAATATGGCGACCGACGTTTTAATTCATAAGTTTATTGGTATTTTGGCCGAAGATGGCTTTAACAGTCCTGTCGGCTTAAGACAACTGAAAGAGGCAGGAGCAATTCTGCAACAACGTCTGCCTGAATCAGAATCTGCAGCCAAAGCCGCACTTGTAGGCTATATGGCTTCTACAGAAAATATGATCCCAGAAGATCAAAAAAAATTCGAGGATATGCTTTCAGAATCGCGCAAAAAATTCCCCGAAAATTGGGAAATCTACGAGATGACCCTGGCCCAGAAGAAATCAAAGGGCGAAGAAGACTTTAAAAACGAAGTTTTGAATAACTACAAAAGCCGCCCAGATTCAGCCGTTTCGCTTTATTTTATGGGTTGCTTAAAATGGAGCGAAAATCAGGTCGCCGAGGCTCAAAACTTCTTTAAGCAGGCTTTGCAAAAAGCCCCTCAGCAATCAAGATTTCAGTACACTTTAGACTTATCTCAGAAGGCACAGCCCCCAGAAAAAATATGCGTTCTTCAGATGAACTTCGATCCTGACAAATTCTAGGCTCAAAGCTGCCCAATTGTCGGGCGAAGACCCTTTCCGTGAAGCCATTTGTCATTTCTTTAGTTTTTAACTGGCTTCGTGCCTGAAAGCCTCTGCTGTGCTATAAAATCCGTGATCTTTTACAAAAGGGGCATCCATGGATTTTAACTCATCCCTCAATCATTTATCTTCTCAAAACGATTTTCAACGCCGTCACGTCGGTCCTGCTGAAACTGAAAAGCAGGCGATGTTGAAAGAACTTGGTTTTTCAACCACCGACGAAATGATGTCGAAGGTTGTTCCTAAGACTATTTTTAATAAAGAAAAAATGAATATCGGTGACGGAATTTCAGAATACGAGATTTTGGCTCAACTGAAAAAAACGATGTCGCAAAATAAAGTTTTTCAATCTTTAATCGGCATGGGTTTCTACGACACCGTTACACCTTCTGTGATCTTAAGAAATGTTTTCGAAAATCCGGTTTGGTACACAGCTTACACGCCTTACCAGCCAGAAATTTCTCAGGGCCGCTTGCAAAGTCTTTTGAATTTTCAAACGATGATCACTGATCTGACCGGAATGGAAATTTCAAATGCGTCTTTGCTTGATGAAGGCACTGCGGCAGCAGAAGCTATGGCCATGGCCCATTCGGTTTCAAAAAAACAAAATGTGAATACTTTCGTCGTTCATCCTGAAATGCATCCACATGTGATCGAAGTTTTGCGCACGCGTGCCGAACCTTTGGGGCTGAAAATGATTTTGCAAGACCCGATGACTTACGACTTCAAAGAAGAAATCTTTGCCGCTTTCTTTCAATACCCAACGACTTCGGGAAAAATTGAAAACTACCGCGAAATCACTGAAAAGCTTCACAACCACGGAGCATTCGTTGTGGTTTCGGCTGACTTGCTGTCGTTAACACTTTTGACTCCTCCGGGAGAATGGGGCGCTGACATGGTTGTGGGTAACTCACAACGTTTCGGAGTGCCATTGGGATTCGGTGGGCCTCACGCCGCTTTCTTAGCAACAAAAGATGCTTACAAGCGTTCATTGCCGGGCCGCCTTGTTGGTGTGTCTGTTGATGCTCAAGGCAAAATGGCTTTACGTTTAACTTTGCAAACGCGTGAACAGCACATTCGTCGCGATAAAGCGACTTCGAACATTTGCACGGCGCAAGTTTTATTGGCGAATATCGCTGCGATGTACGCAGTTTATCATGGACCAGAAGGTTTGAAAAAAATCGCGCTACGCATTCACCGCATGACTCAGATCACAGTGGCTGGTTTGAAAAAACTAGGGCACACAATTGAGACTTCTGATTACTTCGACACCGTAAAAGTTAAAACCGGTGATGTTTCATCTTTAAAAGCTTTGGCTGAGAAGAACGAGATCAATCTTCGCATCTACAATGACGGAGTTGGTTTTTCATTCAACGAAACTTGCAACCTTCAGACGATCGATACATTATTTGCAGTATTTAACAAAGGCGCTCAGGCTAACTTCAAAGCTGCCGATCTTGAAAAGGATGTGGTGACAGCGATTCCTGCTGATATGGTTCGTCAATCTTCGTACATGACTCATCCGGTGTTTAACTCTTATCACTCAGAAACTGAGTTGATGAGATACATCTACGCTTTACAAAACAAAGACATCACTTTGACTCATTCAATGATTCCATTGGGATCTTGTACGATGAAATTGAATGCCGCGACTGAGTTGATTCCGGTTTCATGGCCCGAAGTGAATAAGATGCATCCTTTCGCGCCCAGCGAGCAAACTTTAGGTTACCAAGCCTTAGTTAAAGACCTTGAAAACAAACTTTGCGCGATCACGGGCTTCGCTGCTGTTTCGTTACAACCAAATTCCGGAGCACAAGGCGAATACGCAGGTCTTTTAGTGATTCGAGAATACTTCAAATCTAAAAACCAGACACACAGAAATATTTGTTTGATTCCATCTTCGGCGCACGGAACAAATCCCGCATCTGCTGTGATGGCGGGTTTTAAAGTTGTGGTAACAGCTTGTGATGAAAACGGAAACGTTGACGTTGCTGATCTAAAAGCAAAAGCTGAGCTTCACAAAGACAACTTGGGTGCCTTAATGGTGACTTATCCATCGACTCATGGAGTTTTCGAAGAAGGTATCGTCGATATTTGCGAAACAATCCATAAATTCGGCGGACAAGTATACATGGATGGCGCGAATTTAAATGCGTTGGTCGGCGTGGCTCGTCCTGGAAAATTCGGTCCAGATGTTTCCCACATGAATTTACACAAAACATTTTCAATTCCTCACGGCGGTGGCGGTCCGGGTGTTGGCCCAATCGGTGTAGCTGAGCATTTGGCTCCTTACTTGCCAAAACACTCTTTGGTAAAAGAAGCCGGCCCAGCTACAGGCGTCAGTGCAACAACTTCAGCTCCTTGGGGTAGCGCAAGTATTTTACCAATCAGCTGGTCTTACATCACTATGATGGGAGACGCCGGCCTTCGCGATTCAACTGTAACAAGTATTTTGAATGCGAATTACATCGCAAAACGCTTATCTTCGCACTACCCGATTGTTTACAAAGGCAAAGAGGGCTTAGTTGCGCACGAGTGTATTATCGATATTCGTCCGTTAAAAAAATCGCATAACATCGACGTCGTTGATATCGCGAAACGTTTAATGGATTACGGTTTTCACGCTCCGACAATGTCTTGGCCTGTGGCTGGAACGTTGATGATCGAACCCACTGAATCTGAAAGCAAAGCCGAACTTGATCGCTTTTGCGATGCCATGATTGAAATTCGCAAAGAAGCTGACAGCGCTCCGGATGTTTTACGAAACGCTCCGCATACAGCTGAAATGTTAATGGCGACTGACTGGAAATTTAATTATTCACGCGAGAAGGCTGCATTCCCAGCAAAATGGGTTAAGGCCAACAAATACTGGCCGCCTGTGGGTCGCGTCGACAATGCTTACGGCGATAAAAACATAGTTTGTTCATGCCCACCACTTGAGGACTACCAGTAATTGTGCCGAAAAAAAAAATCGTTCTTATTCGTTTAGATAAAATCGGAGATTTGATCTGCTCTTTACCAGTAGATCAAGTCATCGACTCGAATGAGTACGACGTCACTTGGATCGTGCAAAAAGGCATGGGCCATGTCGTAGATCTTGGTATTCGCAAACGCAAATACTTCGAACTCGATAAAAACAATCCGAAATCTTCAGCCGAACAACTCGCGAAAATTTTAAAAGATATCAATGCCGATGTAGCGATTAGTTTTCAAGCTCCATGGTGGGTGAACTTTGAATTGTTCCAAGCACGTATTCCTATTCGCAGCGGGGTACGCAGCCAGTGGCACAGCTTCGTTTTTTTAAATCAAGGAATTCGCCAAAAACGCAGCCGTGCGATTCAACACGAACTTCAATACAACCTAGATCTGGTACTTAAAACTTTGAATCTTAAGCCTACACGAGAATTTTTATTTTTTGAAATCGCAAAGCCTTTAGAAACAAATGTTCTTGAAAGATATGGTCTTCAACCTGAAGGCTATATTGTGGTTCATCCCGGAATGATGGGATCCGCCTTAAACTGGAAACAGTCGCAGTATATCGACTATATTCATCAGCTTATTCTTCGAAAAAAGAAGATCATCATAACCGGTACTTCAAGCGACGAACCTTACCTTAATGAAATAAAAGCGAAATATGAAAATCAACCTGAAGTCTTAATTCTGCAATCACGGTTAAACATGATTGAGCTCATTCAAGTGTTGGCGAACTCTGAGTTTGTTGTAGCCCCCTCGACGGGCGTTGCACACTTAGCTGCAAGTGTTGCCGCAAGAGTTCTAGCCATATTTTCTCCGATTCGCGTGCATCACCCGCGCAGGTGGGCCCCGCGTGGTCCAAGGGTTGAAATTTTTCTTCCGAACGAAGACCTTGCTAACGATCCAAACTGTATGGACCAAATCAGGCTTCCTTTAGAATAAAAACTCATTTTTAGTAAAGCTGGCATTTTTCTTAGGACCAATTTTTGTATAATTCAAATTTTTTAGACAGACAAATATTGGTTCTGAGAGCTAGTTTTGACATCTAGATAGCCTAGAATCTGATTTATCGATTTTGGCCTGGAACGCTACATGCATTCGACAGGGTCATGAATCTAATGCGGTTGTTTAAAAACTATATTTTGTCTATTTCAATTACTCTTGGCCCACTTTTGGCGAAAGCCGAATACCCTAATCCGTTTCTACAATATACCCCCGAGCGAATCAGCCAAGTAAGTACACTTCACCCAAGTCAGAAAATGCTGGTCGCACCAAAAGGAAATCGATCTGCATTTATGCCCGAATTTCCAACCTATACCAAAATGAGATTGGCTTTATTCAACGGAAATTTAAATTTCTTTTCAGAGCAATCGCGAACAGAAATTTCAGTCGAATTAGCTCAAAAAAGAATTCCCGAAATAATGAATCGACTCAAGAAAGAACACCTCATTGAAGAAGCGGTTCGAATCGCCAAAAAATTTAATATAGACCCATTGCTTGTTATAGGTCCCGTCGTTGGTGAATTCGTTTTCAACGGCTTTCTTGATCAAGCTCTTCAAAACATCAAAGCGCGTAATGATTATGTAAAAAGTCAAAAGAATCAAAAAACACATCCAGATATTTTATTGATGTCTCAGAGAATGTCAGAAATTACGAATCATCCCTCAACACAAGAATGCTTAAATTCTCAAATTTCAAACTATTGGAAATGGAGATGCGTCTTATTCTATTCAAGCCAAACAACCGGAAACAATTCGAATTCAGATTTGCTTCAAGGCTTTTACAAATTTAATAAAGACAAAAACGGAAATACGGCTAGCTTTGGAACATTCGGTATCGGTCAAATGCAACCTTTTCTAATGTGGAGTGTGAACGATATCGTCGCTAGTAAAATGAATACTCGAAAATTTGAAATAACCGACTTAGATGTTCCATTCGAAATCATTTTTGATAATAAACAGATGCTTTCATACATTGCGGCTATTTCTTTGAACTCAATTCAAGTCTATAAGCTAATTGCAGGAGTCGACATCAGCCAAAACCCAGGCTTGGTTATTACACTCTACAACCTAGGTGATGAGTACATTCGGGCTTACAACCTAGCGCAACAAAGAAACCATAATTCAACAAATATCTATCCTCAGGAAAATTATATGGGTTGGTTTATCAATACATACGAGTCTCAAATTAGATCATATCTTTAAAATAAAAATTGGGCCGCGCCTCTCAATTGTGACTGTCTCAAAGTAGGAATTTATTTTTGAAACCTATCAAGAAATTCTCCGTTCTATTTACAACATAGAAACACTTTCATAAGGAGAATTTTTATGAAAAAGTTACTTATTCTTTTAATCGCTATCGCGGTTACTAGCTGTAAGAAAGCTAACGAAGATATTTATTCAGTCGATTCAACCGCAGAAGCCGGGCAGCAAGTTGGCGATGCGATGGCCGCGATTGACGAATCTGGTGGCGCCACCAATGGCGGAATTGCAAAATTAGATTTTCAAGCGAACCAGCGGGCATTTGCACGGATAGCTCCGAACCACATTTCAACTTCTCAAGCTTTGATTAACAGATTCTTTTCAAAAGCCGAAGCTACGTCTTGCAGCGCTGTTACATTTTCAAACTGCGCCTCAAATCAAAAAGTAAGAACTTTTGATGGCTGTACAACATACGCTGGTGGCCAAATGAGCGGAAATATCACATTAAACTTTAGCGGCACGGGTGCAAGTTCGTGCACAATTCCTGCGGCAAATGATGTGGTTTCTCGCGTTCCGAATTTTTCGATTACCGGTCTACGTGGTGCTACATTTTCTGTATCTGCGACCAGCTCAGGACAAAGCCTAACCCGCAGCGGCTCGACCACTTTCAATTTTACAAACTCGGGTATTCGTCGAAGTTTTGTGACCCCAAAAGGCGATACAATTTTAGATATCACAACAGCAACAGGGTCTGCAATCCAGGTTACCGGAAATAACCGGGCCAACCGAACCGTCAATGGAGGCAGCCTTATCGTCACAAACAATATTTCAGGCGTCTCTTGCACCCTAACTCCGTCATCTGTTCAATGGAGCTCGGGATGCAATTGCCCGACGGCGGGTCAATGGGCGGGATCATGTTCAGATTCAAGTCAGTTCACAGTGGCATTTGGAAATACTTGCGGTGAAGCAACAGTCACTAAGGGTTCTGGTTCAAGCACAATCGTCATGGATCGTTGCCAATAAAAATATCTGACAGCCGAGCCTTAGAAAGAGATCTAAGTTTCGGCTGTTTAATTTGAATTCTTAATCTTCTTTTTTGTTTTGCTGAATGTAGTTTTGCAACAACCACAAACGAATTTCTTTCTGAAAATGATCGGTCATCGCGTAAAAAATAAATTGATGAAAGAAAATATTTTTATCTCCAGGTTGAGCATTCTGCGCTTTTTCTTCAAAATGGCAGAACGCCGGAATTTCAATTGCATTTTCATCATTACCGGTAATAAAAATAAATTCACGAAACGAATGTAGCTCAAGCTCTCTTGAATAGAAAAAGTTAATATACACCTCGTTCACTTCGCTTAATTTTATAGTGTTCGCCGCTTTGATGACTTCGTGACATGTTACAGAGGTCAATTTGAGCTCTTCTTTAGGAATTAAATCAGCAGCATGAATTTTTAATTTCTTGTAAAAATAAGATCGATCCAAAGGAGCTGGAAATATTTCGCGATAGCCCGCAGCTGCCAATTCTTTTAAGGACTCTTCTTTTATTTCAGACTTTGGCGTCCAAAGAAATGCCGTTCCTTCTTTAAAATAAGTTTTTATAAGCTCTGATTGTAACTCAGTGGTGTTAAGAACAATTTTGTGTTCTGAAACCTTAGGCCACGTGTCCATTTTTTCACAGTCTAAAAATTCGAGATCCAAATTATTAAACCGATCCTGAATTTCTTTATAAAATGAATCCGTTTCAACACCGTGAGCTCCGATAAATCCTATTTTCACCTTAGGTTCAGGTGACTTTTTACTATCAAGGTGCCAGATTGCACTCGAGGTCTCTTGGGGCTTCATACTGATCACATATTTACGAATTTGATTTAAAAAATCTTTTTTGACGTAATAAAATTGAAACTTATTAACAAAATGGCCTTTTTTGTTGGGGTGGGCTAAGCTGGAAATGCATTGAGCCCAAACACTTCTTTTTTTGCCCACAGAAAATAAAGGGCTAAAGTATTTAGTCAATCCATATTGAGGAATCTGGGCATCACTGACCGTCATAAAACCAAGTTCAGAAATCGCTTGTAACTCAACTTCTTTAAGTACACCTATAAATGCTGACGATTTTTGAGATTGTATTTCGATTGATTTAGCAAGCTTACCTTTTTGTAAGGCTAAATTGATCGTTTCTTTTAAAATTAAAGGATCAAACGGCTTATAAACCACGTTAAAGATATCTAAAGATTTTAGAAAGTTAAGCGGCGCACCTTTATTTTCGTATGTCGTGATACAAACAAGTGCATCCTTATTTGTGCCGATAGATCGAATTCCATCAATTTTTTCTTTCCACTCTTTAGCGGAACTGTCTGCAACATTGATGATGTATAAACTATATTTTAAAAACTCAGGCTTTTCTTGATCTTTAAGCTCTTTAACTTTTGCATGAAATTCGGCCGCCGATGCAAAAGTTAGAATTTCCGCATTATTGTCGATAGATTTGACAGATTCTTGAATGAGCTCAACTAGCTTGGGCTCGTTTTCTATAACCAGATAGCGTCCCATAATTAATCATAGCAAGCTAAATCATTGTAATCTAGTAAGAACCCAATAAATCTTGTCAAGGTCTAGAGAATCCAGTTAACTAGCAGAATGTTTCAGATCGAACCACGTCTCTCTTTAAAACAAATTGCTGAGTCTGTTTTAAAGTTGTCTGACTTTTATATCAAATACCCCGAAGCAACGACTCCGTGGGATGAAGAGTTTTGCCAAATCGCCTATCGTCACTATTTCTTGCCTTTAAATTTTCAACGCAACTATCGAGTCGTTCAAAAAGGTTTTGAAGTCGGCTTCTTTAAAGATCTTTGTTCGTTTACTGATTGGGGATGTGGTCCGGGTACGGCAAGTTTTGCTTTAACCGAGCACGTCGGACTTAGACCTCAAATCAAGAAGCAAATTTTGATTGATCAATCTGATTTGGTATTAAAACATTTTTCAGATCTACATTCTCAACTGATCAATTGCGAAAAAACAACCAATACCAGTCTTCGAAAAACACTCTCTGAAAAAGATACAGCGTGTTTAGTAATGTCATATTCTTTAACAGAAGTCTCACAACTTCCAGAAGGATGGGAACAATACGAAGCGCTCATGATACTAGAACCCTCAACGGCAGAAGATGGTCGGCATTTAATGGAACTTAGGCAAAAACTTATAGCTCAGGGCTATTCAATTTGGGGACCATGCACTCATCAACAGAATTGCCCCTTATTGCTCGAATCCAAAACCGACTGGTGTCACGATCGAATTGAAGTGAGCGCTCCAGACTGGTTCCTTGAACTCGAAAACTTTCTTCCGATGAGAAATCGAACTGTAACAACAAGTTATATTTTGGCACGCAAGAAAAAAGCGCCAATTTATTCTTCTTTAGTCGGTCGACTCGTCGGAGATTCTCGCGAAGAAAAAGGGAAAACTCGCCAAATGTTTTGCCGAACTGAAAAACGAGAATTCTTAACTTGGATGCATAAAAAAATTACTCCGCAGATTTTTCCTCGAGGTGAAGTAATAGAAATTCCATCTCAAATAGAAGAAAAGGCTAACGAATTGCGCGTCGATCAAGAATGTCGACTTGTTTTTAAACGATAGTTTTCGAATTAGCCTATAACTTAATTTAAAAAGGGCTGACGCTATTGTGAATCAACTAATTTCTGCTTTAAGCTGACGAATAAATTCTTCCATAAACCGTAAACGTTTTTGCGCCTCTTCTTGACCCGATTTTGTTTTCATCGTCGTTGCGATTACAAATAGTTTTTTATAAAAGTGGTCTAGGGTGTATTGTTTATCATCGGGTTCACGAGAATCGCAAAATGGATCATTAATATTGTAAAATGGTCTTTGCAATTGAGTACCAACAGCGAAACAACGAGCAATACCAATCGCACCTAAAGCATCCAATCGATCTGCATCCTGCACAATACAGGCTTCAATTGTACGAGGTTCAATTTTCGCGCTGAAACTATGACTTTCAATGGCATGGGCAATCTCTTTGAAGTAAGTTTCAGGGTACTGAATCGCTTTTAAAAAATCGACAGCCTTAATCGCCGACGCCTGCGAAGCAGTTATTCGACGCAAATCACTTTTGGGCAAATTAACATAGTCATGAAACCAAGCTGCAGGCACTACGACTTCCATTTGAGCTTTCTCTGCTTGCGCCAAACGACGCGAAAGCTCAACAACCCGCTTGAAGTGAATCATGTCGTGCGCGGGGTCTGTGGCCGTCGCAACCGAATCAACTTCTTTTTCAAACATGGGTTCAAATTGCTCTAAAGAAAACATATTGCCTATTACAAGACCACTTCTTTGAAATGGCAAGCCAGACTTTAATTTGTCGTGACTGTAAATCGCAGCAAGTGATAAAAAATCGGCCATGTCAAACACTCCACAAAAAACTCCACTTTATGATGAACACGTTAAACTTGGCGCCCGCATTGTCGATTTTGCTGGCTGGATGATGCCCGTGCAATACCAAGGCTTGAAAGAAGAACATGCCTACACACGCAATCATGTCGGTCTTTTCGATGTTTCTCACATGGGAGAAATCAGATTCAAAGGGCCAAAAGCCGTCGAATCTTTGCAATGGCTAACCTCAAATGACGTTTCTGTTTTAGAAAAAGGGCAAGCCCAGTATTCGCTTTTACCAAACGATCAGGGCGGTTTAGTTGACGACATCTACGTCTACTGTCTTGAAAAGAATGCCGACTATCTAGTTTGCGTGAATGCATCAAATGCCGAAAAAGATTTTGCTTGGATGCTGAAACACAATAAAGGTGCTGATATCACGAACGAATCAAGTTCTTGGGGACAAATTGCAATTCAAGGCCCAGAAGCCTTGAAACTTTGCGACAGTATTTTTACTCAACATACAAACTCTCCGATCAAAGTTTCTGAAATGGGAAAAAACGAAATTCGCGTCGGAAAATTTCACAACCACACAATCATGATTGCGACCACTGGCTATACAGGTGAAAAAGGTTGTGAAGTGTTTATCGAAGCCATCGGAACTGTTGATCTTTGGAAGGCCTTGTTAAACGATCCTCACACACGCGCCTTACCAATTGGTTTAGGAGCGCGCGATTCACTTAGAACTGAGATGAAATTTTCGCTTTATGGTCATGAAATTGATGACACAACGAATCCTTACGAGGCAACTTTGGGTTGGGCTATGAAGCCAACAGCAAAAGACTTTATGGGTAAATCGATTATCTTAAAAGCTAAAGAATTAGGCCTTAAACGTAAGTTGGTTGGATTTAAAATGCTTGAACGCGGAATTCCTAGACAAGGTTACGAGCTTAAAAACCAAAGTGGCGAAAAAATAGGCGTAGTAACCAGCGGAACCCACTCTCCAACTTTGGATGAACCTGTGGGTATCGGTTACATCACAACTGATCTTTCAAAGGAAGGCTCTGAATTTTTCGTAGATATTCGCGGAAAGTTAGTTAAAGCTTGTGTCGTTAAAACTCCTTTTGTAAATAAAGGGTGATCATTTTTAATTTTGATTTATATTGCTTACCTCTGAAGGAGATCAGCCATGCCTACATTTCATGTACCAGAAGACTACTACTACTCTAAAGATCACGAATGGGCTCAAGTAGACGAGAACATCGTTACTGTCGGAATCACAGAATTCGCTCAAGATCAATTAGGCGAAGTTGTTTACGTGGATCTTCCAGAAGAAGGACAAAAAGTAACTCAAAACCAAACTTTCGGAGTTGTTGAGTCAGTTAAGGCTGTGTCTGACCTTTTTGCACCAGTTTCTGGAACCGTTATCGAAGTCAACTCAGCCCTTTTGGATGACCCATCTTCATTAAATGACGATCCAAACAACGAAGGCTGGTTAGTTCGCATCGAAATGGACTCTGAAAAAGAACTTGCTAACTTAATGCGCTCTCCGGACTATAAAAAGTTAATCGCTGAAAAGTAGTTTTTGCTTTTTGGCGAAAAATTGATTAAAAAGATTATCTCTTGAATTCGTCTGTGCCCAGTTGGTGGAATTGGCAGACACACTAGGCTTAGAACCTAGCGCCGCGAGGCATGGGGGTTCGACTCCCTCACTGGGCACCATTTCTTTAATAAAATCAATAACTTAGGTTCTTCTCTTTTTATGGTGGGTCACACCAAAAACATCAAAAAACACAAGCATTTATAAACCTTAAGCGATAGTTTTTTTCGTTCTTATATCCAAAAGCTCTGTTTTTTACAAGAC
>JACCDQ011371281.1_pt1 | contig 16625 bp, 17 predicted proteins | sample 7446031 | NCBI WGS metagenome assembly JACCDQ01 (sample SAMN15323442, study PRJNA562643) | freshwater metagenome | isolation source: river surface water | place: USA:Blue River Watershed | collected 2017-08-17
AAATTCAGTCTTTAATTAAAGGACCACTTTTTGCCGATACTCCATTTACAATTTTTAACTTTATTTTCTTAATTGTTTCAACTTATACTTTTTTAAATTCTATTTGGATGGGGATATATTTTATAACTGAAGATAAAGAAATTCTTTCACCATGGAGAATTTTAAAAGGAATGGCAATTATCGGTGTAACTTTTCTGATGCTAGGCCTCGTTTTTTGGATTCCTCCACTTATTATTTATGTGATTCGTTTTCTCCAAAATAACATGCTTACTCAATTTCTTTTTGAAAGTTTTGATTTTGCTAGACCATTATTAACTTATGTCATGAATGTCAATTTGAAGAAATCCTATTTATTAAATTCAAATTTTTTACATATTTCATTTGTATTAACTTATTTTACACTTTTATACCGATGGCTTTTTTCTTTTAAAATTTCTTGGAAGCAATCATTTTTTTCCTCAATTGTCTTTACTTTATTTTTGTTTTTAGGAAAGTCGATTTTTTGGCTTTATTTTTACTATTTAAGAGGTGGGCTAAGAAACAGCTATGGTGACTTATATACTTCTGTATTAGGCGTAATTTGGATTTTTTACTTAATGTGTTTTTTCTTTTTTGGTGCTTGTGTTTGTAATTATTATCGTAAAAAAGATTTAGAAATTAAAGATGAGGCGATCGCATGTCCATCATAAGAACTGGTTTATCCCTTTATATTTATCTGGTTATTTTGGATACTATTTTAACTTTTATACCTAAATGGGAAAAAGAGAATTGGAGATTGAAAATTAGAGATTGGTCTAATTACACATTAAATCCGATTAGAAATAAAATTGAGATATTGAAATTACCAATCGATATATCTCCTCTTGTTCTTATTTTACTTATCCAACTTTTAAAAATTCTCTGGTAACAAAATATTATTCTACTTGTCATTAAATATTTTTTTCTTCAAAATAGTAATTATAGACAGATTTATCAAAGGAATTGATGAAAATGATGAGTGAAAATGAGTTTGATCTAGATAAATTATTACAAGAAACCCTTTCTCTATCAGAGTTCATTACGACTCAAGGGGAGAATAAGGCTCATGGTTTTGATTTTCCAGAAACAGATCATTTAGTTAAAAAACATCTAGTAGATTCGGATTATCTATTTGATCTAGCAGATTCAATAGTTGAAGATGATCTGATTGAAACACATCCTACGATGCTTCAAGAAATAGAAGACTTGCCCCCAGTTTTTGATTTATTAAAATATCCTACTGGTCCAGGGCTAATTTATAAAATTGATCAAGCTCAAGGGACATTTTGTGTTCGAGGGGTTGTTTCTCGTTCAATTCGCGGAGACATGTTAGAGCTTTCTAACCTAAACTCTAGCTTGCGACCGATTTTAAGAGTGGAGCCTTCCGCTGAATTATCAGATATAGCCTTTTTTGAAACCAAAAATGCCGAATTAGCAGAAGCGATTAAAGAACAAATCATCAATCGAAGATTTCCAAAGTTTGAAGATTCTCTTTGTAATATTGCAGATCCGGGATTTAGTTGGTGGATGAACGTTTCAATGACTGAAGTAGAGGGTCGTTTTGAAATTTATTTCAAATCACATGGAGTCAATCGAGCTGAAAAATATATTCAATTAGGACCAATTGGTGATGGTGGGATTGCTGAAGTAAGATTGAATCAAGCGAAAGATTTAATTCAGAGTTCATTCCCAGTAACCGAGTATTATGGTACAGATAAAAGCTTGGTCGTCGCAACGTCAAAGCCTGACCATTTAAGTTTCTTAACATTTAAAAATATATTTTTACTAGGTGAGAACCACACGGCCTTAGATAATTTCCCAGATAATAGTATTGGGCGCACTTTATTTTATTATTTTCAAGAGATCGCAGTCATTAGGAAATTTTGGATTGAAGTGCAAAAAAAATTGAATTAAAATGTAATAAAACAGGATGTTTTTGAAAAACACAGGAAGTAAGTTTGGAATTCTCATTCGATCGATCTCGAGCAACAAATCAAAACATAAAAAAAGAATCAGCTCCACAGGCTGAAGCAAATCAATTTCAAGACGAGATCGATACTTCGACCATTCAAAATGAACGTTTAAGAAAAGCCATTGAAAGAAATAGAGCTAAGCAAAGAGAAAGAGAAACTCAATTGAAAACCGGACGTGAGCCTTCAGCACCTCAAACTTCAGCTCATTCGGCAAATCCAGCTTACGCTCAACATGCCGAAGCACAAGCGAGAATGAGTTCTCCTCCAAGACGTCCAACGATGTTCCAAGAAAGTGCTGAAGCAAAAATGGCAGCTGAAACAGTTCAGCAAACCAAGGAAACTCAGCGTGGTCTTTTTGATCAAGAAGAAGTGAAAGAGACTAAAATAGCGAGTACACCTCAAGTAGAAGAGGCCGAAGAAGCTCCTGAAGTGGAAGTTAAACCTATCAGAAGATCAGTCGCCAGACCAGAAGATACAGAATTTACACCAGTAAAAAGAACTTCTAAAAAAGTAGCAGCTCAACAAATTAGTTATCAGACGAATAAAAGAAAAATAAAAGCGATCGATGCATCTTTGGCAAGTTTGTCATTTAAATTTATCTGGGCCTTTTTTGCATTTTTAATTTTAAGATTATTTTTTGCCAACGGTGGAGTGACAGATTATTGGTCACAGCGATCAGTTTTAAATGATAGAATGAAAGAATTGCGTTCAATCAAAAAAGAAAATATGCAACTTGTTTCTGAAATTGAAAAAATGCAAACAGATGCAGCTTTTCAAAAGAAATTAGTGAGAGATAATTTGGGCTTTATCGCTAAGGACGAATTTTTGATATTATTTCCGAAAGACTCTTCGGTTCAGTAAACTTTAATACATCTCCAACCTTTAAATCTTGAGAAAACTTAGATCCACTTTTACACTCTAAGACAAATTGAGAAAGATAGACTTTTGTACGGTAAATTTCGGGTGGTTCATTTTTGCCAGGGTGGGCGGGCACGTTTTTTTCTATACCGACGATTTTTAAATTTGAATCCAAAAATATAATATCTAAATTAAAGTAAGTATCTGGCATCCAAAACTTTTTAGGACTCATGGTTTTATTTACAAATAACATCCCTTCATCTAGAGCAAATTGCTTAGGAGATAAGCCACTTAAGCCGGTTGTTTGCTCCTGAGAACTGATTGCTAAGCGCAATTTTACTTGAAGTCCAGTTGGATTAACCATTTGGTAGGGAGAATTTACTTTGGCTAGTGCTGTCATTACCGAGAATAGCATTGATAAAATGATGAAAATTCTGGTGAAAATTGTAATGAGCTTTAAAGTCTTTTTTGCTATATTGTTCATAGGCTAAATTCTAGCTAGATCGATAGGAGAAGACAAATGACAACTTTAAAAGGACTAATGAGAACCCATCATTGTGGGGAACTTAGAAGTTCAGATATTGGCAAAACCGTTATACTTTGTGGATGGGTTAATAAATATAGAAATCTTGGAAGTCTTCATTTTATTGATTTAAGAGATAAATTTGGATTAACTCAATTAGGTTTTGTTAACTTCAAAGGTAATTTAGAAGAGTTAAAAAAATGTTCATTAGAATCAGTTATTTTGGCAAAAGGTGTCGTACAAAGTAGGCCAAATGAAGCGAAAAATTCTGATATGCAAACAGGGGAAATTGAAGTTCAAGTAGAGGAGCTAACTTTACTTTCTCGTTCAGACATAGACACAATTCCTTTTCTGCCCTTTGGAGCAGTGGGAGCAAGTGATGATCTTCGACTTAAATATCGTTACTTAGATTTAAGAACAAAAAAATTACAGGATATTTTATTACTTAGATCTAAAACCATGAATAAAGTTCGAAATATTTTATCTGAAGAAGGCTTTGTAGAAGTCGAAACTCCGATTTTATATAAATCAACTCCGGAAGGAGCCAGAGACTATATCGTTCCTTCGCGAGTTCATCCAGGGCAAGTTTATGCGCTTCCACAGTCACCTCAAACTTTGAAGCAATTGTTGATGATTGGAGGAACGGATAAATATTTTCAAATTTGTAGATGCTTTAGAGATGAAGATCTTCGAGCTGATCGACAACCTGAATTTTCACAAATCGATATTGAAGTTTCATTCTCTACTCAAGAGTATATGAAAAATTTAGTTGAAAAAGTTTTAAAAGGTGTTTTTTCACTGCCGGAAAACTTTACTCTTCCAATGATGAAATATGCAGATGCTATGCGACTCTACGGATCTGATAAGCCAGATACTCGTTTTGATCTTTCACATATGATTGTTACAGATGTTTTTAAAACTTCTGAGTTTGCTACTTTTAAAACGGTAGCTGAAGACAGTGGATTAATAAAAGCTATTTTTGTTCCAGAAGCAATGGGGCAGTTTACACGTAAGGATACAGATGCCTTTGTTGAAATTGTAAAACCCCACGGTGGAAAAGGTGTTGCCTTTTATAAAACGTCAAAAGGTGAGCGATCTACTGGTATTGCTAAATTTATTACTGACGAAATTGAAAGCAAATTATTTTCAATGACAGATGCAAAAGGTGATGGAACGTGGCTGTTTTTTGCAGACACAAATCATTCAACTGTCCATGCTTGTGCCGATGCCATGAGAAGAAATTTGGGTGCTAAGTTGAATTTAATCGATGCAAGCAAGAAATCATTTTTATGGGTTTATGATTTTCCACTTTTAGAGTGGAGTGAGGAAGATAAGAGATATGCAGCTTGCCACCATCCTTTCACGATGCCTACAAGAGAAAAGCTTGAAACCTTTATGAAAGCTGATCACAAAACAGGAGCATCAGCACTTCGCGAATTAACGGCTGAAGCCTACGATGTTGTTTGTAATGGTTATGAAATTGGCGGTGGTTCAATTCGAATTTTTGATAACAATGTACAAGCTAGAATGTTTGAAGTGTTAGGGTTTTCGGAAGAAGAAGCGAAAAAGCAGTTTGGCTTTTTTATTGATGCTTTAAAATATGGCGTACCTCCACATGGTGGATTGGCATTTGGATTAGATAGATTGATGATGATCTTAGCGGGCACTGATTCTATAACGGATGTTATTGCATTTCCTAAAACGACATCAGCGACAGACCTCATGAGTCAAGCCCCAAGTCGTCCAAGCGATGCTCAATGTAAAGAATTACATTTTAACTGGAGTAAATAAGTGAAAAAAATATTGGTATTAATGGCTTTAATTGTTTCAACTTCTATTTTTTCACAAGAAAAAATTAAAGAAGTTGGTAAAGTCGTGTTTGAAAAACAAACCAACTCTTTTATTTTTTATTTTTTAAAAAATGACAAAGTTCAGTCAGTTATTTTAAATCCAACTGATAAAGCCCAGTTAAATCTGCTTAAAAAATTAGAAAATAAAACGATCCTTTTAGAAGGGGAGATCAAGCCTTACGTGAACACTCAAGAAGGGATTGTTTATCGCGAAGAAGTCAATAATCCATTAATGAAGGAATTAGGAGCAGAGCTTTTAAAAGTCGATACAAAAAAAATCTTAGAAGATCAAAAATATATTTCATCTGATAAAGCATTAAAAGTTCAGACTGGTGAAAAAGTTATTACTATTTCTAATAAAGCTGCAAACACGATAATCGCCATCGCTGGAACGGTCATTGGCGTTGCGGTTGGGCCAGTAGCCCTAGTACCAGTGTCTGTTTATTTAATTAAAGAAAAAATGGAAAAGAAATGATGAGATTACTAATTCTTTTTCTCTGCATATTTCAAATTAATTTAGTAAAGGCTGAATCATTTGAACTTGGTGCCATTTTTGGATCACCTACAGGGATAAGTGCAAAATATAATTTAAATTCTAATCGTTCAGTAGATTTTGCATTAGCTTATTCGATTAGGGATTATTATGGATTGCATTTGCATATGGATTATTTAATTGAAAATGCTTATCAATTGTCACTTGGTTCTGGTCATAGTGCAGCTTTGTATTATGGGATTGGTGGAAGACTCGCAGAGCTTAGAGCTTCGAAAAATAAAGATGATTTAACATTTGGGCCGAGAGCTCCCATTGGACTTGAATACGTTTTTTCAAATCCCAAAATAAAAATGTTTCTTGAAGCGGCAATTATTTTAGAAGTGATTCCTGAAACTGATTCTGATGTCGAGGCAGGAATTGGTTTAAGATATACATTCTAATGATTTGGTCCTTTATCATCATTTCTTATTTAAGCATGTTTACCTTTGGCATAACTGATAATATCAGGGGGCCTCTATTTGATTTAATTCAAAAAAATTTTCAAGTTAGTGATTCATTTGGCGCACTCATTTTCTCTATAAGTTCATTGAGTGGTTTTTTGATGAGCTTTATTTCAATGAAATTATTTAGAACTAGAAGTAAAAAACAAATTTTAATTGTTTCAGCATTGGTAATGATGATGTCAATTTTAGGAATGGCCGCAAGTCATAAGTTTGAGATTTTTTTGTTTTTTACGATTACCTTTGGATTAGCTTCCTCTTTAATCGGATTAATTCCAAATATCTTAGTTCCCCAAGGATCTAAAAAAGAATGGACGCAAAGATTTTTGTCCGGGCTTCATGCCATGTATGGAGTCTCAAGTCTCATCGCTCCGATGTTTGTGGCATTACTAATGTATATTTTTGGAAGCTGGAAGATGGTGTATGTGGGGGCGAGTTTATTTCCACTGACATTATTAATCATTATTTTAAGCAATAAAGATTCTAAGCTTTTAAAAGTTGAAGAGATTTCTCACGAAGAACGTAAGAGTCGAAGTAAAAAAAACAAAAAACAACAAATGTATTTGGCCTTAACATTAAGTTTTTGTGTCATTGCCGAAGTTCTAATTTCTTCAAGACTTGCCTTGTATATGACGAGAGTTGAAGCTAAAAATTTATATGATTCAAGCTTATATTTGACTTACTTTTTTATAGCTTTATTGTCTGGTAGAACTTTATTTGCTTTTATCACTCCTAAATTTAAATTAGTTTTTCAATTGCAAATGATATTAGTGCTCTCCGTAATTTGCAGCTTACTTGGAGTTTTAATTCACCCTTTCTTTTTCGTGCTAACAGGATTTACCGTTGCACCTTTTTATCCATTGATGATGACTTATTTATCAGAGGAATTCCCGCTTGATTTAGACAATGCTGTAGCTTATGTTTTGGCCATCGATTCATTAATGCTAGCTGGGATGCATGTTTTAATCGGATTTTTAACCGATGGATTTGGACTTAAAAACGCGATGTTGTCTGGATCTGTATTCTTTTTAATTTCTTTGATACTTATTTCATATCATAAGCGAAATAAAACTAAGCAGCTTTCGAATCATGTTCATGAATAGTATCATCGTCAGAATTTTCATTCATACAATCAATTAAAGTTAATTGAAATTCTGTTTCAGGAATTTTAGCCATTTCTGTCGTTATATTGATGACTTCAGTTTTTGAAAAATAATCAGGAATCCCTTTTTGATCTTTAGTGAAAATCGGCATTGAAAGTAAAAAGGCTAGCGGTGAAAGAAGAGTATAAGTCAAAGCACGGATCATAGATTCTTTTAAGCTTAATTCTTCGTTTAAGTTATTTGAAACTTGTAAATTGAAAATCATTTTTCCCATAGTTTTGCCATTGGTGGTGTAATAAAAGATAGAAAAATAAGCAAACATGATTCCAAGCAAAGAAACACTATTCATCATGTTAAATTTTTCAATAATATAAATTTGTGTAGCGATATTTAAGTGAAAAAAAACTACCTTTAAAAAATTGGTGAAACTGGCCATTAAAAAATAATTCATGGAAATGATGATTGCCAGATCTACAGTAAAGGCGTTAATTCTTTTTTTTAGGATTGGATTAAAGTAATTCATTGGCATTCCTCATTTTTCTACTTTTTCCCGCTTTTTTCCCACTGTTTTCTTTTCGGTTTTGAATAGGAATAAAATGAATTTTACTTATCCAAGCAATCTCGTCGGGTAAAAAGTTCCTAAAATTAGGATACTCTAATGCAGATCAATTTGATTTTTAATGGAGTTTAGCTTGATAAGTGCATCAAGGGGAGTCATTTTAGAAATATCAAGTTTAGCAATTTCTTCTTCAACATTTTTTAAGTACTCAGGAATTTTTATTTGGTTTTCGCCATCATTTTCAAAAAAGCTTAACTGACTTCCTTTTGGGCTTTCTTCATCATCATTTATTTTTATTTGATGATGTTCTTCTAAATTAGAAAGAATGGCTTCCGCTCTTTTTAGTACGTTGTGTGGAATTCCAGAAAGTTTCGCCACATAAATACCAAAACTTTGCGAAGCACCTTTTTCGATTAATCGATATAGAAATTGAACATTTCCTTTATGATTAACAGTTTCAACAGTTAAATTTTTTGCATTAGGATTTTTTTCTGCAAGTTCAATCAGTTCGTGATAATGAGTCGCAAATAATGTAATGGCTTTTACATTAGAAATAAAATGTTCTACTAAACTCCAAGCGATTGAGAGCCCATCATAGGTTGATGTACCACGACCAACTTCATCTAAAATAATAAGTGAGCGATCTGTCGCATGTCTTAAGATCTCTGCGGTTTCGGCCATTTCCACCATAAAAGTTGAATGCCCCTTTAAGATATCGTCACTAGCACCAAGCCGTGAAAAAAGGTAATCGCACAATGAAAGGTCGGCCTTTTCACAAGGAACAAATGAACCAATTTGAGCCAGAAGTTGAATGATAGCCACTTCACGCATTACGGTCGTTTTACCGGCCATGTTAGGACCAGTGATTAATCCAAAAAAGACAGATTCATCTAAAAGTATATCGTGGCAGACAAATTGATCTTTTATATTGGCCTTAATGAGAGGATGAAAACCATTTTTAATATTTAATATTTTTTTGTCTGGATGAAGATTTGGCTTAGAAAAATTTTCATTAATGGCGACAATACTGAAGCTTAAAAAAGCATCCAAAATGGCAATATGATCTGACATTTTTAAAATGTGACCTGATAAATGACTGGCTTGTTCAATTAAGTTATTAAAAATTTCTCTTTCTAGTCGCTCTAATTTATCTTTAGCACTAATTGTTTCTTTTTCAAGTTCTTCTAATTCTTTAGTGGTATATCTTTCAGCATTGACTAAAGTTTGTCTGCGTTCAAAGTCTTTAGGAACTTTATGAGTGCTGCCTTTTGAAACTTCAATAAAAAAGCCATTTACGTTATTGGATTTAATTCTAAGTTTTAAAATGCCCGTTTTTTCTTTTAGACGGTTTTCCATCTCAATGAGTTCATCAGCTACATTGGTGTGAAGCTTGACGAGTTTATCTCGGGTTTTATTCACGCCTAATTTGATGAGATTTCCTTTCTCAAGACTAGCTCCAATTTCATCGTTTAATGTATCTAAGATATTTTTAGAAAGATCTAATAAATTTTGAAAATCATTTTTAGCGATGGGTGATTTTAACTTAATCGTTTTAAGTTCATTTTGTATTTCATGGTAACTATTAATAGCAATTGCGAGATTAATTAAATCTGATGAGAGTGCTTTTCCCATGGAAAGTTTGGCCAGTATTCTTTCGATATCGCGAATTTTAGCCAATTGATCTTTTAGTTTGTTTCGAGTTTCGGTATGCTTAATGAAATTTTCAATTATGTTTTGTCTTTCAAGAATTTCATTTAAGTTTTTAAGTGGGGTTGTAAAAAAAGTTTTTAATTTTCTTGCACCCATTGCGGTAAAAGTTTTATCAAAAAATCCAAGTAGCGATTGAGCATAGGTTTCGCGAGATTTTGGTAAAATTTCAAGTCCGATTAAAGTTGGCAAAGTAACTTTAAAAACCCCTTGCTCACCAATTAATTTAAAAGGACGTATATGCACAAAGTTTTCAATTTTTTGCGTAGACGTGATGTAATAACTTAAAGCTCCGATGGCATTTAAGATGGCTCTTTCTTCATTTAAAATTTTATCTCTTTTAAATCCAGGTATAAGCTTTTCTATATAAATTTCAGTAAATTCTTTTTTGAAATACTCTTCAGATAATAAAGTTTTTAATATACCTGAATTTTCCACAATAACTTTGAGAGTTTCTTCTTGGGTCGGATCTTCAAATTGCCCCATGAAACTGACCATTTCTTTTGGAGAAATAAGTCTTAAAGTTTCAATAAAATCCTCAAAAGAACTTAATTTAAATCCTAAAAATTCACCTGTAGTGAAATCAAGTGCAGATAAAAAATAAAAATTATTTTCTATCGCAACTGAGACCATATAGCGGTGATCGTGCCCACCGGCTTTTTCAAGATCAAAAGGCATAGCTGGGCTCACCACTTGAGTCACTGCTCTTTTAACGATGCCTTGGGCTTCTTTGGGGTTTTCTACTTGCTCACAAATGGCAATTTTCAAACCCATATTGGTTAAGCGGTCAATGTAAGTGCTCGCGGCATGGTGAGGAATACCTGCCATCGGAATAGGAGTGTCTCCTATTTTTCCACGATGAGTAAGTGTGATATTTAAAAGTCGTGCGGCGGTTTTGGCATCTTCAAAAAAAACTTCATAAAAATCACCCATTCTAAAAAGTAGTAGGGTCTCAGGATAGTTTTTTTTGATTTGATAATATTGATCCATCATAGGCGTAAGTTTTGTTCCAGAATCAATGATTTTTTGTAAATCTAATAGTGACACTTACAACCTCGAAATTGCTTGATTGATATAGTCAAGGATACTTCAAATTTATTCCTATCGTAAAGCGAAATATTCGCTTTTTAGACGCAATAAATATTGAAAATAAAAAGCATTTTACTGATATAATGAGCAGAGCGAAGAACTTATGAGGAAGTCGTTTGAAAATTAAGCAGTACACCATAATTTTGATCTTTTATGGAATTGGTTTTGCCGTTTCTTTATTGTCATTAATTGGTGTTTTTGAAAATTACGGAGAAACCTTTAAAGGTAAAAAAGGTCCGGTCGCATTTGAAGAAATTAATGAATCTTTCTTTAAAGATGTGGAGTATTTTTTATTAGAAAAAAATAAACCATTTATTCATTTCTCTTCAATCGATTTAACTCTCGCCCAAAAAAGTCAAAGAGTCATAGCTTTAAAACCAAAAGGAAAAGTATACTCAGAATTTAATCAAAATGGCATTGAGTTCGTAGCCTTTAATGCCAATGTTAATATTAATAAAAAAGAATTAGTTTTAGAAAAGGATGTAACTGTTAATGACGATTCGGTTAATGTTTCTGCTCAAAAAATTATCATAGATGCCAAGCAATCGACTTTAAATGCATCAAGCGATGTTAGGGCCCATTACAAAAATTTAAAAACGGAAGAAGATGTTGAAATTTTAGCATCTCAGATGCTTTATCGTTTAAATGACAAGTATTTTGAATTTCAAAGTGGCATTAATGGTCGGGTCAATCGCAGTAAAGTTTATGAAGAGTCGCTAAAGTTTAAAACGGATTTTCTGACCTTAGATGGGGTAAATTCACTGGTCAGTTTAAAAGGGGGAGTCTCCCTAAGTCTTCAAAATTACGAAGTGCAATCAAATGAGGGGCAGATATTCTTAGAAAGCTATAACAAAAAGCTCAAGTATTATGCTCTTTCTGACGATGTGAGATTACAGGAGAGGGTGAACTCCGGAAAAAGAATCTTCACTCGCAAGGCTTTTGCTGAAAAGCTCGAAGGATTTATGACTGAAAAAAGAGTAGTCTTAACCGGACTTCCCAAAGTATTTCAGGATAATGATGTAATTAGAGGGAATAGAATTACAATTAGAGAAAATAATGAAACAGTTGAAGTAGATGATGCGAACACGAACATTTTTTTAAAAGAATAAAATGAAAGTAAAATTAGAAGCCAAACATTTAAAAAAAACATACGGTCAGCGAACGGTGGTGAAAGATGTTTCGCTGGAAGTTTTGCAAGGTGAAGTCGTTGGGCTACTCGGACCTAATGGTGCCGGAAAAACAACCAGTTTTTATATGATGGTTGGCCTAGTAAAAACCGATGAAGGAACCATAGAATTAGAAGGCAAAGATATAACTGAAGATCCCATACACAAAAGAGCATTAAATGGGATAGGTTATCTTCCTCAAGAGGCTTCGGTGTTTAGAGATTTAAGCATTGAAGAAAATATTTTAGCCGTACTTGAAAATAGAGATTTTAATAAGGGTGAGAAAATAAGAATAATGGATGAACTGATTAATGATTTAAATTTAAATCATGTTCGCCATTCCAAAGGTGGAGCGCTTTCAGGTGGAGAGCGAAGAAGAGTGGAAATCGCTAGAGCGCTTGCACTTGAGCCACGCTTTGTGCTTTTAGATGAGCCATTTGCCGGAGTAGATCCGCTGGCGGTGTCCGATATTCAAAATTTAATAGTTGAACTTAAAAAAAGAAATATAGGTGTTTTAATTACTGATCATAATGTTCGCGAAACGCTTGGAATAGTCGATCGCGCTTACATTATGAGTTCAGGTGAATTATTAGTAAGCGGAACACCAGATGAAATTGTAAATAATGAGAGAGCACGGAAGTTCTATCTAGGTGAAGAATTCAGGATGTAATTCCCAATAAGGGATGCATATGGCAGTCAAACTTTCTCAAGGGTTAAAACAACAGCAAAATCTTGCGATGACTCCTCAGTTACAGCAAGCGATTAAGCTATTGACCTTAACTCACCTTGAAATGACGAATGTTATCGCAGAAGAATTAGTTGAAAACCCTATGCTTGAAGAGTTGGGAGGGGAAGACGATTCAAATCGTGATGAAAATTCGAACGAATCAGAGCTAGAAGCCAAAGAAGCTACAGCAGATGATTTTCAAGAAAAACCATTAATGAAAGAGAATGATGATTTTGATTGGGATTCTTATGCGGATTCTTTTAACTCAAATTCATCAGCACCCAATATGGCATCAAATAGCGATCCAGATGAAATGCCGTCTTATGAAAATATCGTTTCGAAATCCATGACACTGCAAGAGCATTTAGAGTGGCAGTTAAAAATGGAAAACCTCAATGAAGAAGAAATTAAATTAGCTCATTTGATCATTGGTAACATCAATGATGATGGATATCTTGAAATTGCCTTCGATGAATTAATCGCTCAAACCAAACTTAAAAGAGAAGAAGCCTTTGACGTATTAGAGATTGTTCAAAGATTAGATCCAGTGGGATGTGGAGCAAGCAATCTTTCAGATTGTTTATTGGCTCAAGCGAGAATAGCAGAAGAGCGTTCACCACTTTTAGAAAAAATTATCAGAGAGCACTTAGAAGATTTACAAAGTAAAAGTTTTGATAAAATTGCTAAAAGCTTAGGTGTCAATATTGACATGGTTAAAAAAACGGCACTGCTGTTACAGAATTTTCACCCTAAGCCTGGTCGTTTGATTGTGACTCCAGATACGCATTATATTTTACCAGACATCTATGTCGTTGAAATAGGTGGAGAGTTTTCTGTTCAAGTTAATGATGAAGGTATACCGCGACTTAGAATTTCAAAGTTGTATCAAGAGATGATTAAAAAAGGCGCTGGTAAGAAAACAGATGAAACTTCAGAGTTTGTAAAAGATAAAATACGAGCCGCAGAATGGTTAATTAAATCTATTCAAAATAGACAAAAAACGATTGAGAAAGTTTCTAAAACGATTGTAGCAAAACAACAAGAGTTTTTCAAAAAAGGACCAAAGCATTTAAAGCCAATGGTTCTAAAAGATGTCGCCAATGAAATTGGAATGCATGAATCAACTGTTTCGAGAGTAACCACCAACAAATATATGCACACGCCTATCGGTACATTTGAATTAAAATATTTCTTCAATACTGGAATTGGTGGAAAAGATGGTGGAGCCGATATTGCAAGCGAAGTTTTAAAATTAAAAATCAAAGCAATATTTGAAGCGGAAAATACTAATAAGCCATTATCTGATCAAAAGGTAGTGGAAATTTTAGGTCGGGAAGGAGTGGCGGTTGCACGTAGAACAGTCACCAAGTATCGAGAACTTCTAGGGGTTCTACCTTCATCAAAAAGAAAAGAAAAAGCTTAGAAAATATACTCAAATGCCGAAAAGATATTAAACCAAAACAAGAAGGGGAAATATGAAAATTACGGTTACTTTTTTACACTTAGAACATACTCCAGCTTTAGATGAAAGAATTAGAGAAAAATCAGAAAAGCTAAAAAAATATTTCCAAGATAAAGGTACGATGAAGTGGTCTTGCTATGTAAAAAATGGTGAGCATTATGCAGAAGTATATTACCATGCACCTGCTTGCGAATATCATGCAAAAGCTTGGTCAGATAATCTGTATCATTCGATTGATATGGCAATAGAAAAAATTGAAAAGCAAGTGTATAAGAAAAAAGAAAAATACAACAAAATGCACAGAGAGTATACTGAAGTAAATATTGTTGATCCTGATGCAGTTTGGATGGAATACAAAGACGAAGAAGATGTAGCATAAATATAAATGGGAGTGAAAACTCCCATTTATATTACAATGTTAAATTGAAATAAAAAAAATCATTATCTTTTTTGAAGCCAAACTTTTTATAGAGATCTTGTGCTTGAGTATTTGGAATCCCAGTTGCTAAATGAATTTCAGAAACTCCTTGTCCCTTGGCCCATTTAGCAGTGTGTTCAACTAAGTTCCAAGCAATTTTTTTTCGGCGATGATTTTTTAACACATAGAGATCATTTAAAATGTAAGTTTTAGAAAGGTGTCGAGACGAAAAAGAAGGATAGAGTTGCACAAAGCCAATGACTACTTTATTTTCCTCGATGAAAAAAATTTTGCTTTCGTTTTTTTCAATTCTTTCTTTTAAAAACTTCAATGAATCAGGATTAGTTGGTTGACGATAGAACAATCGATATTCTTCAAAAATATTTACGATAGATTCGACATCTTTAGTTGTGGCTTCTTTAATTTCCATAGATCTCCCAGCGAATTATTGTACAATTACATTATGGCATTAATATAAAGAGGAAATGATATGGGAATTATTTTCCATCAGAAAACAAAAAAAATTAAACTATACAGGTGAATTTTGTTTAGAAGAATATGCATACTATTTGTTTTACTAATGAGTTTAAGCAGTTGCTTTCCAGGTAAAGTCAATTCGACTTCAAACAAGGTCTTTTATGATCGGAAAATTCAAAATTATATCGAGCAATCTAGTTGCTTGAATACCCCAACCAAAAAGTCAAAAATCTATTATAAAATACAAGATGCAAAAGCTAAGTTTTTATTTAGCGGTCAAGATTTAAATTTGGAAGAAGATTTATTTGTATTTGATTTTAAAAATCCTTTGAGAATAGATGAAAATATTCTAACGGAAGAGCTTGCCAAATTTGAAGCAGAAGAAAAAAAATATTCTAAAATTTTAAAGTTGTCTTTGCTGGCTGAAAGGTATGAATTTTTAAAGTGCTTTCAAGGACAACTAGAACAAAGAAAAACCAGAGACATCAGACCATATCTTTTCATAAATGAAGATTGCCAAAAAAGTGGTCTGGGAGCTTGCGATGAGAAATTATTAAGCGAACTGATAAATAAATCCAAATTGGAATATAAAGATTCTATTGAAAGAATGTGCCAATCTTTTTTTGATGATTTTCATTGTGCTGCGGAGAAAAAATTGGCGATAGAAAGTAAGCAGTTAGCTAAATTATCTATGCAGTATTTAAATTGGTTTAAAAAGGAACGTTATGAGACTATGTTTAAACTTAAAACGAACTATCGCATTTTTTCTTGTCAGAAAAAAGATAAAATAGAGCTTCCTTTAAAAGTGACTTTTTCAAGTGATGACTTTTACTTGAATGCGGAATTAGCGCAAGCAATTGCAGACATGTGGCAAAATGAGCAATTTCAAATCAAAATAGATCCGAATGCAAAAAATACGCTCAATGTGGTTTATATCAATTCCGGAATTTCACATGTCTTAGAAAATAATAATTTCACTATTTTCTTAGAAAGAAGCTTTGATCGAGAGGAAATGAAAAGAGTCATAGCTCATGAATTTGGTCATATATTTGGTTTTCCTGATTGTTATGTCGAATTTTATGACAATAAGACATCAGAAATCATTTATTATGAGCTAAAAGATAAAAAAACTAATCTGATGTGTTCTCTTAATAAAAACTCCAAAGTACCTGAGCAATATTTCCAACAAATCATCCAGAATTCTTGCAAGTTTTAGTAAAGGTGTTCATAATAAATCTATGAACGAGAAATCTATTAAAATGAATCACCAAGAAGATAGCGGAACTCAAGTTATCGATAGAGTAGAAGTTAAATTACCTAAAAAATATAAAGTCCTATTGCACAATGATGATTATACAACGATGGAATTTGTCATTTTTGTTTTGCAATCAGTTTTTCATAAACAAATTGATGAAGCAGAAAAAATCATGATGGAAGTTCATTTAAAAGGTATTGGAGTCTGTGGCGTTTATACTTACGAAATCGCAGAAACAAAAGTTCAAAAGGTACTGAGTCTTTCTAAAGATCATTTACATCCTTTAATTTGCTCAATGGAGCCTGAGTAGAAAATGAAAAGTAAAAAATTAGAATCGATTTTAAATTCTGCTGTTATTAATGCTAATAAATTAAAGCATGAATATTTAACATTAGAATGTTTATTCTTATCTCTGCTTGAAGATCAAGAAGTTCAGCACGTGCTGAC